>Ga0163162_10001275_pt1 | contig 23569 bp, 17 predicted proteins | sample S55metaG_FD_115310 | JGI IMG/M metagenome (GOLD analysis project Ga0163162, IMG submission 115310) | Switchgrass rhizosphere microbial communities from Kellogg Biological Station, Michigan, USA - S5-5 metaG | ecosystem: Host-associated > Plants > Roots > Rhizosphere > Soil | place: USA...
AGTTCGGCCAGCAGGCGGTCACACTCCGATTCCGCGGCGAGAATTTCTTTCATCGCCACTTCGTATTCATCGTGGGCGCCAAGAACGCGTCCGGCACGCCTGCGGGCCGCAACCTGCGCATAGCCACGGTATCCGGTTAGAAACTGTTCAACGGCAGCCAACGCGAATCTGGACGAATTCAATTGGGTGCGATCCGCTTCGAGATTGCGAAATGCATCGGCAACCTTCGCCACAAGGCCAGGTGAAACCGGAGGAAGGGCTTCACTGAGCGCCCGGGATAATTCGTGCTCTTCCAGTCGTCGTGTCAACTGCGGTCTCCGCAATTGAATCAGGAGGTTGATCAGGCTGGCGTAGCGATGCTCGTCAAGGCGAAACAAGGCCGCATTTACCGCGCGCCGGTAGCTCGCTGCAGACTCGAACACCTCGCCGGAAGATCCGATCCTTCCCTGCAAAAGGTCCTTGCCGGCAACCTGCTTTGAATCGGTGACGAGTTGAAGATCTTTTCCGACTCGTTGACTCGTGATGAAAAACCACTGGCGTACGCCCGCCTGGCCTTCCACCGCGCTGAGACCACAGCCCAACGTGATGAAATGTGCGTTGCCGTCTTCCGCTTCGCGTCGCCCGAACTCGATCCACGTGTAGCCGGTCCGGTCCGGATAACGTCCCATGAGAAGATTCCACTCGATCTTTTTCGACGCATCGGCGTCCGGTTCCAGACGCTCCGGATTGACTTCACCATCCAGCAGAAACGGGAGCTGCAGTGCGAGAACGCGCGATTTACCCGTCCCGTTATTGCCCCTCAAAAGAAGCCGGCCGTTATCATAATGAAACTCCTCACGATCGTACTTGTAGAGGTTCACAAAGCCGCTTCGCAGAGGTTGCCAGCGTTGAAGGCGGGGCTGTGGAAGAGGGGAGGTTGGAGACCGCATCGCTAAACCTGCTCCGCAGCCGCATACCGGCTGGATGCCGGCATTGGAACGACTCCGTCGGGCGATATCCGGATCAGGCGAAGTGCGTGAATGCGTCGCAGCGCATCTTCAGAGATTCGTTTGTCGGTGCCCACTTCGCGTACGTCCGTGTGCGATTCCGATCCATGTACACGAATGATGTTGCCAACACGCTCTTCAACTTCCGAAATGGAAATGGTCTCTCCTCCCCTGGTTCTGAAACATTCGGCGAACCACTGGACCAGCAGCAAACTCAAACGGCTCTCCGTGCCCTGGTCCGGCAATTGGATGTCCGTCAGATCGCCCGCATCGTCCACCAGTGCGATACCTTCACGTCGCACTTCTGCGAAGAGACCGGTGGCTTCACATATTTCCCGAAGAAGTGAACCGCGGTGCCTGTCGAGATAATTGCGTTCTTCATCATTCAAATCGTGAAAGTACAATACGGGATCATCCAGCAACGTCCGGACCAGGCGCGAGCGGATCCACTGGCGACGCGCTTCCTCCGATGCCGGCATGCGATCGTGGTTTAGCATTGCGGCTCGCTCTGCCAGGGTGTTTCCTCTGGATCGCTGCGTTGTGATTTCAATGGAAGACGGGCTCTGGTTCCCTTGCAGTATCTCGGCCAGGAAATTCCTGTTGATGTCATAAAGGGCATCCTCGGAGTCCCGGTCCCGAAACTGTCGTTCATCGCCGTCGATTTTGCGCAATACCCCGGAATCCACCAGAAACCGAACGGCATGCACGAGGTCGCGGCGTTGATCGTAATTCGCGGAATCGAAGAGGAGTCCGGCCGTTTGCAGGTCCCGATCGACGGCAACGAGTTCCATAATTCCTTGTGCAAGCTGCCCCAGGGTTGTTTGCCGCTCCAATTGCTCCAATACGGCCAGCGCCAGACAAAGCAAGGCATATCGCTGTTTCGTAAATGTGGCTCCGCTGCCTCGATCGACTGCGGGCCTGGTGTCATCCAGCAGGTCCGCAGGGATCTTGCGAAGCCGCGCCAGCTCTGCGCCAATATGGAGGCTCCAGTCGGGAAACTTCGCAAACCACTGCTTCAGCCACTCTGAATGACGTCGCGAGAGAACATAGTGCTCCGCCGTTTCACCTGTCGCCGACAACAAGGGTGTGCGGAGCAACGCGCGCAGTGCGACGCGACGCTCCGCTTCCACTTCCATATTGAAAATGATCCCGTCCCGCTGCGTTTCTGCTGTCATACGGCGGCTTCAGGCAGATCCTGAGTCGCAATCTGCTCGATAGTGATCCATTGATCCGGACCGGAGAAGTCCCCATCGACTGTGCGGATTCGCGCCACACGATCGTCCCCGGTTGGCTCCAGCCGCACCATCAAACATCCATCTCCCGAAAGTATCTCTACATTGTCCGCAGCGGATGCTCTTGCGGACACGACATCTCCCAGCAGGTCGAGAAACAAATCGAACTCCCCGGTCGCAAGATGCTCCAGCTGCGACAAACGAATGCGATTCCCTTTGCCGAATGGATGTTGCGCGTTCAGAACGCGCTGCGCGTCTTCCTGGATGGCGGCAGCAAGTCGTGCCTTTTCGGTGGTACGGTCGATGATTCTGCTGAGTCCATCGGTACGCGACGCTCTACCATATTCACCGGCCACAATTCGGAGAGGTGGAGCATCCCGCCAGCTCGTGCTGGCGGGAATGTCCTGCGACTCGCGTTCACCGAGCGTGGCTTCATTGATGGTGAGATGCCGCGCCGACGATAACCCGAACGCCGCCCGCCAGAGAATATGTGCTTCGGCGTCGGAAGCAGCCTCTGCAAACCATTTGGCGAGAACCCGGAAATCACCGATTCGATCGATTCGCGCGGTTCCTTCAACGGGAATGCCCGCGGACATGCGAAGCAACGCCGGCAGAGAGGTTCTGAAGCGTTCCCGCAACAACACGGAGCCGGATGGATGATTGGGTGTCGAAACAAACCAGGTTCGAAATCGTTCCCATCGCAGACGCCATTCGCCGCAGTCCTGCGCAACCGTAGTTGTGACGTGCTTGCGTTCCACCACCAGAATCATCTTTTCCAATCCAGCGTGTTCGATGTCTTTTACCAACTGACCAATGACAGCCGCTTCCAGTTCAAGCTCTCCGAGGAACGGGCGGCAATATTCGACAAGGCCACGGATCTCGGGCGGATGCAGATCGGCCCTTCCGTCGAGTTTCCGAATCAAAGCATGCGCAGCCGCCGATAAATCTTCGAAGAGCGCAAACAGCAGAAGCAAATTGCGATAGATTTGCGCGGCATTCCGTTCCGTGTGTTGGGAGAGCTGTTTCAATTCCTGCACGACAAATCGAATGTCTGCAAGGCCGCTGCAGCGAAGCGGAGCTTCGCGTTCTGAATTCGCATCATAGAACGCCAATGCCTTTTCGAAGGCTTCACCCTGGCTTGTCAGCTGATATGTGAAGTGCGGATTGTAGAAATCTTCGACGGTACAGACACTGGAGGTATCCGGACGAGCCTGCAGATTTCCCCATTCGCACAACCGGGTAATGGCGGATTCTATTTCCTGGTCATCCCTCCGGTCGGGAATACCCTGCATGCCTTTGATGACTTCCTGCAATCGCAACTGGACCACAAAGTATTCTTTCGCATCCACGAACACGCGCATGATCCCGCGATAGAGCGGCGCCTGCTCGGACTGTATGTACTCAAAAATGGAAATCACCTGGCGTCCTAATTGGCGAGTCGAATGGTAATGGGAATGTCCGTGTCGACGCATCGGATTCCGCTTTCGGTCCGCGCCGGAAGAAACTTCCACTGGTCGACGGCGGTGCGGACTGCGTTATTCAAAATAATGTCCCCTCCCAGGATTTCGCCGCTGATGACATTCCCGTTCACGTCGATCCTGGCTTTCACGTGAAACGTCATCGGCAGGCCTTTGAGCCGCGAAATCAGCTGTGGTGGAAACTGCGGATCCATTCGACTCTTCAGTCGTGTCAATGCCGACTGGCTTTCCATCTGAATGCAGCCGACAGGCACGCAGGTCTTCATCTTTGCGAGGATATCTTCACCAAATGAGGAAAATGGAACCATGGACGCAGTCTGGAAGCGAAGTCTTTCCATCGCGGAAATGTCATCGGCCGCGCATGCGCGATTCCACGACTCCAGATTGCCGGACATTGCCCGCCGATACTCCGTCTGTATACTTTCAACTTCCTTCGCACTCTTCAGGGCCGCCAGTTCCCGATAGTCGCTGGCCGCCAGCGCAAACTCGCCCGCATCAAAATCTTTTCTCCATGCGAGCAGAGCGCGGTCCGCAGTGAATTCCAGCTTGCGCTCGGTGAGTTCAACATACTGCGCCGCCAGATCGTGGCCCGGATCGAGAGACAGAGCCGTCCGAAATTTCTGCAGGGCTTCGGGCATCAGCGACTTCTTATAGATTTCCAGTCCTTCCTTAAAGACCAGGTCCGCCGCCTTCGAAGAAAGAGCTGAAACACCGGGGCAATTCCCCTGGTTCGCACCAATGAGCTTCGCGAGACTATCGATGTTTCCGGCGGTGTACTGTGTCTGGGCATCATTCGAAATGGATTGACACCTCAATGCATGCTGTTCGGCCTTCGCCTCTTCGGCGAGCTTGACGACCTTGGGTGCGAAAGCCTGCGGATCGATACGATGATCGGAATCGAGCGCATACAACTCCACAAGATTCGTCTTCGCTCGATTGATGTCATTCAGGCCCATGTAAGCAAGAGCGAGTTGCATTTTGACATTGATCTTCTCTTCGAGATGACCCGCCTGCGGACGCAGTATCTCATCGGCACGCGTGAGAAGCTCGACGGACTTCGCAAATTCCGCTTCGTAATAGAGCGCTTCGGCGCGCGCCAGCATTTCGCTGGGATCATCGGGAGGGGCGGACCATCCTGGCCGGCTCAACAAAACGATCATCGGTAAAACAAGAATATTTCTGAACACTCTGGATATTCTCGACATGGAGCCTACCTCTAGGGAAAGACGACCTGAATCCCGGTTTCATTTCCGGTAATTCGATATCGCTTCGCCTGGAATTGTGGATTTTCAAAAATCAAAACACCACCGATTGGAACTCGAACGCCGCTCAGCGGCGTCTGCCCCAGATCCTTTCTCTCAACGCCATCCAGAAATACCTCGGACCAGGGCTTGGAATTGACCTGAACGCTGACATCAAACGCGACCATCGCTTTTGCCGTTTCATCGCGTTTGATGACGTGTGTCAGAAGTTTTCGCAGGCTGCCGTGGCGGTATTCCAGGGTGTGCGTCCCTGCAGACAGCTCGAGCGAAACGGGAACGGAGCCGAGGTATGCGCCATCTTCATAGATGTCGACGGCGCTCGGAGAGCTGACAGCGAGGGTTCCGACACCAGCAACAATCGGCATGTCCGGCAGCACAGCCGCCGGTCGTGCTTCCGGCTTCGGGACCGATGCCGCAATCTTTATTGAAACAGCCGGCGTCGCAGGCACAATATCGGCTGAAGTTTCGGTAACAGTCGGAACTATCTCCTCAGTCACGGCGGGGCCTGGCACATCGGATGAAGCCACAGCGATTGGCGGCGACTCCGCAGGGGGCGTACTGGTCTTGAATCTGAGCAAAGGCGCAAGGACGACACCTACGCCGATAACCGCGCCGGCGAGAACCACCCATCGAAGGGCCCGCAACCGCTGCGAGTGAAATAAATTCGAAAGCAACAGGACCGCTCCGTCTGGTAGCGTTCGTGTTCGCAAAGTCCCGGTATCCACAAGGACGCGCTCTTCGATTTCAGTCTCGTATGGATTTGGCGCCAGGCTTTCCTTGCTTTGAGCCTGACGGATGAATGCCCGCGCATTGTCCAGATCGCGGTGTATCTCGGATTGAACGGATAGACGCATCGACTGTGCTTCGGCGTTACCGGGATCGACGAGAAGCATCGCTCTCGTCAAATCCAGACAATCCTTCATCCGTTTTTCTTCGAACGCTTCCCGAGCACGTTCCGTCAACGCCGCCAAATTTCCGTCTTGCGATTCGCCGGTCTCAAGACGACCAACAGTAGCTGTCGTTTCTATTTGCGACATCGTCGTCACTCCTGATCTATGTGTGGCCAGACGGTAGCTTCGATTATGTCCAAATGTGGTCCACTCGCACCGAAGGAGAATATTTGCGGCCTCTGGTCCGGAGGCGCAATCTGTCGGTGGGACCATTTCTGTCCACTCTTGCGTCATCATGTGGACGATTCCTGAACAAAGGAGACTTTAATGGCAAATGAAGTGATTGCTGTTATCTCGGTCCTCGCAGCAGTTTCAATCTGCGTGCTAATTGTCTATATGAGGCACAAAGCACGCCGTGACCCGTCCCACGATGTCCCGCATGCACGGATGGTTCACCAGCCCGTTCAAACAGCGCAGAGTCGCCCCGTAAACTCGGTACCCATCGCTGCTCCGCAGCCGCTCGAAATGGAAACGGCGAGCACAATCAACGACGCAAATGTTTCCTTGCCGCCAGACGATGCGAAAGAATCGGTTGCTTTTCAGGCTCAGGCAACTCCAGAAGGCAGCAACCAGCGGATATTGGCAGGCATCTCGGAGAACCTGAGAAGAAGTGTCATTAAACCCGTACCGACGTACTCCACCGTTTCTCAACCGGAAGCGCAGCGGGATCCGGAGTATGTTCGAGTGAAGAAGAGGATCATTACCCCGCACGGTCAAGTCCGCTTTTCGATTCTGAAGGATTCCATTTCCGTAAATATGCTTGCCGTGTTTCGGCGTGCGTTCCTCGACTGGAAGACGCCATACGATCTCGTCGCCTTTCTTCCCGCTTACCTGGAGGTCGAAGCGGAAATATTTCACGACCAGCTATTGCTGATAGGCACAGCGGGGCATCACGAAAAATTGGCCATTCCCATTCGAAGTTTCAACCTCGACTCCAACGTTCTCGATTGTTTTGATTTCATCACCGACGATCGAACGGCGACGAATACTCCCGCTGTGCTGGCTATCTGCGATGATGAAATCGAAATCGTATGCAGAGGCGTCATTACTCAACCGGTATTCCTCAAACCTGAGCGAGACCCGAGCGATGTGAAATTTCTGGTGGAAAGATATCCCCAGGCTCTGCAGAACGGATAGGGATTCGAACTCTCGAAGGCATCCACACTAATGGAGGCCCGAACGGAAGAAGCCCGAACGGAGAACCCGAACGGAGAAGAAGATGCAAAGTCACTTCGCCGAGCTCGTGTCACGACGAACGTTCCTGACAACGCCGGCCTTGCTTGGCGCCGGCGCGATCACGGCATCAATCCACGGTTCGCAGCAGCCGGCCTCTGTCGGCGCCGCGGATCCCACTGTGATCGAAGACGTCGTTGCGGCGTATCGCATACTGGCCCAGCACGAAGTTCTCGATGGATTCGGTCACGTGAGCTCGAGGCACAGCCAGTCGCCGAATCGATTCGTCATGTCTCGCTCTCTGGCACCGGAATTGGTGACGCCCGAGGATCTCATGGAATTCGATCTCGACGGCAATCCGGTGGATGCCCGAGGACGGGCGCCATATTCGGAGCGATTCATTCATGCCGAAATCTATCGTGCGCGGGCTGACGTCAAAGCCGTGGTCCATGCACACACCCCGTCACTGATCCCATACGGCGTGACCGGCGTTCCGCTTCGGGCTGTCTTTCATATGGCGTCGTTCATCGGTGATGGCGTACCTGTTTTTGACATTCGGAAGACGTTCGGCATGACGGACATGCTGGTCAACGATACTGCAAAAGGCCGCGCACTTGCCCAAACGCTGGGTGGCAAAACGTGCGCGCTCATGCGTGGACATGGCGTCGTTGTTGTCGGGTCCTCGATACCGATCGCGGTCGGCCGCAGCATCTATCTGGATCTGAATGCGCGAATCCAAACTCAATCGATGGCGCTCGCCGGCGGAAGAGTCACATACCTGGATCCTCAGGAATCCCGAAAGGTTATGGAGGCGGGCGAGAATCGCGGCTACGAACGAGCATGGGAATTGTGGAAGTCTAAAGCGTCACGGCCATAGACGACGCGGCTTGAGGATAGGGCCCCCATCAAGGTTCACGATATCAACTGCAATGATGCGTTTTGCTTTTCACGTTGCAGTTGGTTGCCAGTTTAGAAGGACCGTGATGGGGAAGCCGCGGAATCTCCAGGTACGGTGTTAATCAGAGATGGGCTGTCTCGGGTGAAGTCGTATTGCAGTCGCTGAGCGTGTCGATTCCCCCACACCTCCACCAGGAGTTCGAAACAACTCCGCCGGGACCTGGCTCAATCGTCTTTTCGCGGTATGTAATGGATACAGACAGCATCTCGCTCTTCGGTCCGATGGAATAGATCTCGTTACCGCTGTAACTCCACAGTGGAACGATGCCGCCGTTTGTGGCCGCTGGCTTTCTCCTGGACGACCGCATCACCTGTTTTGCCTGCAGAGGCCGGCTCAACAAAAGGTCCGAAATAGATCTCTTCCGGATTCGTTCGACATATAGGCCACCCCACGCGTCGGGTGAAAACTCATCGAACGGACGCTTCAATGAAAAAGCCTAAACTCTCATCGAGGGGTGACATACTCCCTGCACCAGAGCGGCTTGAATGAAAAAGAAAACCAGATGGACTTGCCCCAACTGCGACATCGGGGTTCTTACTCCGTTCTGTCCCAACTGTGGTGAGCATGTGCTGCACACACGCGAACTCACCCTGCGACCGTTAATTAGCCAGGCCTTCGAGTCTTTCACGAATATCGACGGCCGTCTCCTTCGCAGCTTCAGATATCTGGTAAGTCGGCCGGGGGCACTGACGAATGCGTATCTGAAAGGGCAGAGGAAGCCCTACATGGCGCCGGTTGCCTTGTTCCTGCTTATCAATGTGCTTTTCTTCGCAATGGAATCGGTAACCGGAGGCAAGGTATTCACCACGCCCCTGGAGTCCCATCTTCACACCCAGCCGTGGAGCGACGCCGTGCAAAATCTGGTCGCACGCAATCTGGAATCAAAACACACGACGCTTTCCAGCTATGCCCCGATATTCAACCGAGCCGTCGCACTCAACGCGCGGTCGCTCATCATTTTTATGGCTGTGTTTTTTTCACTGGCGCCTGCGTTCGTGTTCCGACGAAGTCGTCGGCCGCTGGTTGTGCACGTCGTATTCGCTCTGCACTTTTATGCGTTTGTGCTTCTGCTGCTTTGTCTTGCAACAACAATTCCGGCCATTAGCGTGTGGTTTAGCGGCGCCGGACTGGAATCGGAAACGATGGACCATGCGATATTCATCGGGTTGTTGATAGTCAGCGCGGTGTATCTGTATTTATCGGCAAGTGCGGTGTACCGTGACCGTGGTGCGGTTCTGGTCCTGAAGACCGTGGTGCTCACGTTTGCCGTAGCCGCAGTACTGTTCGGCTATCGGTTCATGCTGTTGTTGATCACATTGCATAGCACCTGAACGCCGTTCGTCCAGGTTCGAGCCGGGCAATTTCCAAGGGCGCCGCTCCTGCTATACTTTTGAGCGGAGAGCCGTTCTCTGATGCAATCCACACCACCTGCCGCGGCGTTTGACATTCTCCAGACTTACCTGGGAGCAAGAGCCGTTTTCACGAACGACGAGTTCAAGTTCGTCAGAACGATGTTCGTTCCAAAGTCGCTTCCCGCCGGCGAGATACTCCAGCGCGGAGGTGAAGTGGCTCGATATGCCGTTTTCGTCGCCACAGGTTGCCTGAGAAGTTACGTCATCGATGCCAAAGGCAAAGAGCATGTTGTGTTATTTGCACCAGAGGACTGGTGGCTTGCGGACACCATAAGTTTGAATACGCAGGCTCCGTCGCAATACTTCTTTGATGCAATCGAAGATTCGAACGTCTTGTTGATTACTCCCGCCTCTCACGAAACGCTGATAAATCGCATTCCTGCGTACTCCACCGCGTTTCGCACCGGACTCCAGAAGCATGCGGCTGCGAAGGATCAGCGAATCGTCAATTCACTCAGTACAACTGCGGAAGAGCGCTACCTGGACTTCATGCGGACTTACTCGTCCATCGCAACCCGCGTCCCACAATGGATGCTGGCATCTTACCTTGGCGTTTCCCCGGAAACAGTAAGTCGAATTCGGAAGAACCTGGCTCGAAAATCACCGCGCCGCTAGCTCATTCCTGGTTGTCTGCGGCGGCTTCCCCGCCGGCAAGGTTCCAAATTGTCGGAGAGTTCCAGAGATTCTCTTGTACCGCCCAGCTTTCTACGGTTTTGCCGTCACTCTCGACACAATCGTTGTTCGGCGAAGTGGTTTGCTGGCCAGCAGAATCAGCCGTGGGGATGAGTTAAGGTCGTATGGCGCCAGTTTATAGTCTCCGAATACGGTATCGATCCTCAAGCCACACTGATCGAACATTTGACGGAAGTCATCCAGGCTGAACCGGGCCACGCGTTCGCTGTAATTTTCGCATTTCCGGCTGCCTGGGTTTTCGACGGCGATCCGTTTAAACAAATGATGCGAGTCCGTCCACCGGCTCAGTTGGTATGTGAAGCCGTCAATGATCCGCGTCTCTGTGGGTCGGCTGGACCGTTCCGCGTGAGCCGTATTCAAATAGTCCAGGACCAGGCGGCCTCCGGGTTTCAAGCAATCGGCCATATTCCGAACGACAGCGAGGTTTTCGCTGGGATTGTCGAAATAACCAAAGCTTGTGAAGAAGTTGAAGACGTAATTCGCCCAGTTCCTGCCAAATGGAACTCGCATGTCTTGCCGAAGGAAATGAAGGCCGGGACGCTCCGATTGCTTCGCAGTCTGGATACTTCCGGCGGCAAGGTCGATTCCAGTCACACGAAATCCTTTTGCCGCCAAATACCGGGAGTGACGGCCGACTCCACAACCGACGTCGAGCGCGAGCGCGCCGCGGCGTGGACGAAGCGTGTCGACTAACTTGTCGATGAACGCCGCAGCCTCTGTCGTATTCCGATTAGCGTACAGCCTGTAATAGTGAGCGGAGTCAAACCACGAAACAAACCATGGAGACTGTTGTGCGCTTGAAGTCACTCTCATACCTACCGCCTTTCTTCAACGCGTTAAGTGCGTCGTGTGGCGATAGTAGAAGACCCACTTCCGGCAGCCATTGATCTAGATCAAGAAACGAAAGTCGCGAAATGGCGACGCTCAGAACGGGAAGTAATCAATAAGAACCATTCGCGGCAAATCATAGCTACATGCGCAACGAGACTGTCAGGACCAGCGACGCTGAGCGAATACTCCGCCGTCTTTCTCCCTCATTGCGGACGCATCCCTTCGCCCCGAACGCATCCGGATAATCGACAACGGCCTGACTGAAAGAAGGCGGAAGGATCGAATTTTGGTCGGGCTATCTTTTCAGCACCTGCGAGGAAATTCCCTGAATGACAACGTCGACAACGGCGGAACGTCCATTGCGAACGGTCTGCAGCGCGCGGCGCAATGTTTCGCGCAGTTCCTCACGGGCAGTAATGCGAAATGGTTCCGCGTTGCCGGCTGCGGCGGCGATATCCGCAAATCGCGCACCGGAGCCCACGGTCACCCAATACGTGTCATTCTGCCTGGCAGTACCGTTCGGATGAACGCCAAGGGTGGAGTATTTGGGCGCGTTCCAGCCGCCGTTGTTATAGACGATCGTAAGAAAAGGCGTCCGATACGTGTTGGCGACCCAGTAGGCGCTGCTTGGCACGCCGAACATGAAGCATCCATCACCAACCAGAGCGATAACCTCGGCTTCGGGCTGTGCAAGCTTCAAACCGATGCATGCATTAATGCCCCATCCCAGACCCGCGCCTCCGCTGTTGTAGTAGCTGCCCGGCTTATTCAACTTCAGAATCGTGGGGATGAGTTCCGTGCATGTTGGAGCTTCGAACACCACGACGGTTCGTTCCGAAATCAACTCCGCCACAGCTTGTGTCAGCTCTTCCGGCGTGATCGCATCTCCGGCAGTGCGCGCGGGTTGCAGACGCCCACGGATGGATTGAATCCAATCACAACGCAAATCACGATCCGGCGGATTCTCTTCGGCCAGGGCCCCCAGTTGTTCCAACGTTGAAAGCGTATCGGCCTGGTAGACGCGTTGAGCAGGATAGTGCCAATATCCCAGTCCGGTCTTCAGCGGATCGATGTCGATGTGGAACAGTCGTGTTCCCGGCCGGGGCTGAACTTTCGACTTGATCCAGGGAACATCCACATCCAGCATCAGGATCAAATCCGCTTCATCCACAAAACTGTTCCGTGTATATCCAAGATGATGGGCGTGATTGCCCGGAAAATTTAAATAGGCCGGGCTGACTTCGCAGACACCCACGCCGATGCGATCCGAAATATCCACCAGACGCTCCACGGCACGTGGCTGCCGTCCGAGATAACTGGTAATGACCATCGGCCGCCTTGCCGTAATAAGCGCCTGGTAGAGTTCGGCGACGGCGCTCTCGCCGATCCCGCCCAGCCGGGATGTCGGCCAATCCTCAGAAGACTCCACTGCGGGTTGCTTTCTTCCTTCCCAGATTTCGCGGGCACCCGTCAGATAGACCGGACCTTCCGGTGGTGTTGTGGCAATTTGAACAGCCCGTGCCATGACGGACGTCACAGTCTCAGGGGCGCGAAGTTCATAGCACCACTTCATGTACGGGGAAACAATTTCGTGTTGGCGCGGCATGTCCTGAATGTGATGGATGAATTCATTCCGTGTGCCGATACGGTCGCCACCGTCCGTTACCGGAGAGAGTCCGGCAATCACAATCGCGGGCACGCGTCCGCGAGCGGCGTTATGAACGCTTCCGCCAAGGTTCTGGGTCCCGACGTCGACATGAACCAGCACCAGCTGCGGACGGCGCGTGACCATGGCATATCCATGAGCCGCGCTCAGCGCGGTCATTTCGTGCGGACACACCACAACCCGAGGCATCGGCTGGCCCTGCTTCTGCATTTCCGCAAATGCTTCAATGAAGGCGGGATGATCACTGCCAAGATTTGTAAATATGAACTCGATTCCTGCACTGGCGGAGAAAGCGAGCAACGTATAAGCGGCGGAACGCAGATCCTGAACTTTTTCCATAGTAGGGCCGGACTTTCTCATACTTGGGGGAGGCGTTCAAGGTCGCGCGCCTGGTCTGCGGAACTCTTCCCAAGACGCATCCGGGTTCGCGCTCCGCCATGACAACGCTGTCGAGGAAAACGGATGGCCGGAACGGCGGCCATCGCGGGCGGCGGAATTTCCGAACATTGGATCTTGGCCCTATGTCTGGCGGTCACAAAGGATTCGATTCAGGCCGGCCGGAGCGTTTGATCCGGTCAGAGCATGAATTGTATTCGGCCCTGGAAAAACTGTGTCCTGCCGCTTATGCCGAAACGGTCCAGCACGCCGTAGCCGTAGCCAATAGTGACCCGGAACTCGTAGGAGGGGTACCAGGCCAGCGTCGGCGTCACCCTCCAGAACTTACCGCCTTGGAGGAGCTCGCTGTTGACGTTCGTGTAGGTGGCGTGGATAGACGCCTCGAAGGCTCCCGGCCCGCCTTTGAAGAACGACGATTTCGGATATACGAAGTCGAACAGCCCGCCGCGGGTGTTGTACTTGCGGACTTCGCCGGTCATGAGCCACGATGCCCAGATGTCGCCTCCCTGGAACTTATGATTTCCCTCGGGGGCCTCGGTCCTCACGAAATAATACGCGCCTCCGTACAGCATGGAGTTATCTCGGTACCACACCTCGGGCCCGATCACCTTTTCGTGCACCGCGGGAAAGACCCCGGTGTCGAGGAAATAGGGCGCCGTGCTCGCTTCCGGTTTGGCCTTGAGCTGCGTCTTCCCGTCTTTCGGATTGCCGTACTTGAGATTCGTGGCCAGATGGAGGACCTTGCCGTCTTTTTCGGAATGAAGCGGCAGCCAGATCAAGCGCGCCGCGTATTGCTGGTCCATGAACGGATAGAGCCACTTGTGAAAAAGCGTCTCGTTGAAATACCCGACGTTCCAGATGAGGTGCTGCTTCGGGAGATATCCCATCCATCGGATGCCGTCGTTCTGGATCGGGATGATCATGTCCTCGATCTCGGCGCGCTCCAGGCCCATGATCGAGGCCCCGGACATATGCTTGATCATGGAAACGCCGAGTTTCGTGCGGCCGATAAAGAGGGCCCCCCAGATTTCGGGGACCCCGAGGATGATGCCACTCTCCCGCCATAACCACTTATTGTTGATGGCGTCGTGCATGTAGCCGACCTTCCATTCGATGAGGCGTTTGGATTTGGGAAACTTTCCGGAAGCGAGAAACCGCACATCGCGCCATTTCGAAGCGCCGTTCAGATCGCCCCACTGGGCGGTGCTGCCAGTGTCCTGCTCGTACCCGACGACGTCGTACATGAAGTTGTATCCGAAATGAAAGGTGAAATTCTCACCGGCGTAGTCGTTCCAATGCATCAGCTTCTGGTCTTTCGGAGGAAGCGGCGCGTCCTCGGCCGCAATGGACGCATCGATCGCATCGTTCGCACTGTCGGGCGTAGCGCCCGTCGCTGGCGCCTGGCCCTGCGCCCAGGCTGCCGGCGAGGCCAGCATCAGCGCGAGCCACACAAGAACGAGGCCCACGCCTCGCGCGACGGCACATCTGAGCCCGCGTAGCAGGTGTCTTGTCATATCGTTGCGAGCGGGCATGTCGAGTCCTCCTGCGAACGATGGCGCGATCCGAATGTTTCTGTCCTTCGGCCCATCGAAATTCATCAATATGTCTTTAAGAGCTTCTGCATCTGTTCCGGCGTGTGTTGGTTCCAACTCAGCGAGGATCCTTCCCTGGTCCGACCGGCGAGAGGTGTTCCCAGACCTCAGGGACCTCAGCTTGGGCAGTGTAATGCAAAAAAAGGGTCAGACGTGTCTGACCCCTTTTTGCTTCAATCCCTGACCTATCAATACTGGTAGAACAATTCCTGAATATCTTTCGGCGTCCGGGTCTTCAGCAGTGCAAGTCCCAGGAGAATCCGGGCCTTCTGCGGGTTCAACTCGTCTGAAGCGATGAAACCGAGCTTGTCATCGTCGAGTTCGACATTGCGCCCCACTTTTCCCGTCACCACGCGCGAGGCCCGCACGACAACGACACCCTTCTTCACCGCAGCTGCAGCGGCATCGACGGAAGCCTTGTTCATGTTGCCGTTTCCAACACCGGCAATGACGATTCCCTTGGCCCCCGCTGCAGAGGCTTCAATCAACGCTGGCGACATGTCTTCATACGCGTAGATGATGTCCACGCGAGGAATTGCTGTAACCGTGGCAATATCGAACTCCGATTTGGTGGTGTGTTTCCATTCGGGGCTGTAGTACCAGTCATTCTTGGCATAGTTCGCAGTGCCAAGAATTCCTCGAAAGGGGGACATGAAAGTTTCGACGGCAGTCGTGCTGGTTTTGGTCAGCGAGTGCGCGCCGTGAATCGTATCGTTCATCACCACCATGACACCTCGGCCCTTTGCCTTGGGATCTACGGCAACGCCAACCGCGTTGTATATATTCAAAGGACCATCGGCACTGACCGCCGTGGAGGGGCGCATGGACCCTACCATCACGACGGGTTTATCGGTCTTCACGGTCAGGTTGAGGAAGAAGGCCGAGTCCTCCATCGTGTCTGTCCCATGTGTGATCACAAAACCGTCGACATCGTTCGACTTCGCCAGTTCGTTGATGCGTTTTGCCACCTTCAACATGATGTCGAAACTCATGTCCTGGGATCCGACATTCGATATCTGCTCACCCTTGATGGTCGCGAGATCTTTGAGACCAGGAACGGCCGCGATCATCGCATCAATGGTGACGGCTCCGGATGTATAACCGGACTGAGTGCCGGTCGCCGCAGCACCTGCGATTGTTCCACCGGTCGCGAGAATGGTGATATTCGGTTTCCGGGCCTGCGCAGCAGTCAGCTGCATGCTGACCAGCAGCACCCCGATTACAGTTGTCACACGTCGATAGTTGAACAGCTTCATATACTCTCCTTCTTCAAATGCCACCTTTGGCGGCGTCGAACGCCTCGTCGCTATTTTTTCTTCGGGTAAACGCTTCTGTCGAGCTGGGCCAGCTTGACCGGATCCAACAGATCTGCAATTTGTGCTTCAGACAGAGTCTTCTTCTCTCGAATGACTTCAAGAATGCCCTTACCGCTTTTGTAGGCTTCATTCGCAAGTTCTGTCGCCTTGTCGTATCCAACAATCGGGTTGAGAGCGGTGACTATTCCGACCGTGGTCTCCATGTAACGAGCCAGCACCTTCTCGTTGACCTTGATTCCGTCGATGCACTTGGTTCGGAACGTTTCGGAGGTGTGGTAGAGCAGATCCTGCGATTCCATCATGACCAGGCCTTCAACAGGTTCATACGCATTGAGCTGAAGTTGACCGGCGTGGGCAGCTATCGTCACGGTGAAATCATTCCCCATCACGCGAAAGGCCACGAGATTGACGAGCTCCGGCATGACCGGGTTCACCTTGCCAGGCATGATCGAAGACCCGGGCTGCATCTCGGGCAGTTCGATCTCATTGAGGCCGGCACGAGGTCCGGAGTCGAGCAGGATCAAATCGCCGGCGATCTTCGACATCTTGATGGCAACGCTCTTGAGCGCGCCGGAATACGTTACGAAACTCTGCTGATCCCACGTGGCGGCAAGCATATCGGAGGCCGGCACGATCTGTTTGCCCATGATCTTCGCCAGATGCGAGGCGACCTTATCCGAGTACCCCTTGGGCGCATTCAATCCGGTACCAATCGCCGTGGCGCCCATGTTCTGAACGTAAAGTCCCTTCTCGGCCTCCTTCAACTGGGCGATTTCGCCTTCAAGAGATGCGGCGAAGGCATGAAACTCCTGGCCGACGGTCATTGGAACCGCATCCTGAAGTTCGGTTCGGCCCATCTTGACGACTTTCAGATAGGTGTCGCCTTTGGCCCGAAACGAAGCCGCCAGCTTCTCGAGCTCCGCGATCAGCTTTTCATTGCGCAGGATGAGAGCGATCTTGATTGCTGTGGGATAGGAGTCGTTCGTCGACTGCGACATGTTCAGGTCATCGTGCGGCTCGACGATTTTGTACTCACCCTTCTTGTGACCCGACAGCTCCAATGCGACATTCGCCATCACTTCATTCGCGTTCATGTTCGTCGACGTACCGGCGCCACCCTGAAACCAATCGACGGTGAACTGGTTGTTGTAGTCCCCTTTGCGGATGGCAGGAACGGCCTTCTCAATAGCGTCCAGTGTTTCTTTTTTCATCGTACCGACTTCAGTATTCGCGCGCGCGGCAGCCAGCTTGACGATGGCCCAGGCTTCAATGAACTCGGGATAGCGATTGATCGGGATGCCGGATATCTGAAAGTTCTCGAGTGCGCGGGCTGTTTGAACGCCATAGTAGGCATCCGCGGGAACCTGTTTATCTCCCAGAAGATCATGCTCGGTTCTGGTGGGCCCCGTCGTCGGTGGCGCTCCAGGTGCCGTGGCTTGAACGGGCTGCGCCATCAGCAGGTTCGCTGATGGCGCGGGTGATTCCGGACTGCTGCAGCCCCAGACAGAAAGAAGCGCGATGCAAAGCATCACAATCTTGATATTTCTGTAACGACCCGAAACTACGGCCGATGCCGCCCCGGCTCCTGAAGACAGTATGCGGCGATATCTCGCCGAAACATTTTTGCGAAGCTCTTGTCGATTCATTCCAGTGTCCTCAATTTGGCAATCTCAAAACCTGTGCCCAGTGATCACCCAGGTCGGCCGTTATTAAATACCATCGATAATATAAGTAGATCCTGAGACGATTGAGGGCGTAACTGGAAAGGTAGGCAGGATGAAGAATGCGCATGCGGGCTGCTCCTGCCGGACTCGCCGTGCGAAACAGCTGTTCGCGAAAATTCGGCGGTGTTTTCCAGGAGCACGTGAACATCTGGAAATGGCCGAATCCGTATTCGAGCGGGAAAGCGTCGGTGGTCTTCCTATTTTGGACAGGTGTGTGTCACGAGCCGCATCGATCGCGCGAAAATCCTCCAGGATTCGAGTATCATCCCAATCGGAGGTTCTCATGTCGAACATTGTCCAGGCGCTCGAGACTGCTGCAGCGATTTTGCTGAGTGTGGTCGTTCTGACAAGCATCATTGCCGCCGTTGCTGTGAAGCGTGGCGAAGTGGCGCTCTCCAAAGACCGTCACTGATTTTCTAGAAACTCAGCCTCGCGTTGAACGTAAATCGACGGTTGGCAACGGTGTTATCCGCCTGATTCACGCCTCCCGTCGGATCCGCTGCGGTCAGCCTACCGAAACTTGCACTGTTGATATCCGTACCGCCTGCCGCAAAGACCCAGCTTGGATTGTTCATCACATTGATGACATCGACACGAACTTCAAACTCCGTGCGTTCGGTAATTTTGATGCGCTTGAGAATGTTCACATCGAAATTCGCATGAGTCGGAGCTTCGATCCATGTGCGGCCGAGAGTTCCAATCGTACCGGGAGCAGGATTCGCCAGGATGATTTTTCCACTGGCATCCTGTATGGCTTTGTTTGAAACAGATCCCTGCAATGTCTGGAGCGTCGTGATGTTGGCTCGCGATGGATCGTCCACCTGCGTCAAACCGGCGAAGTAATAACCGCCGGTAGAGGTACTGGTGATCTTGCCGATACTCTTGGCAAAATCGCCGAGGATCATCGGCGTATTGGGAGTCCGCGCAAGGTTGACGGTCACGGGAATTGGAGACCAGGTTGTTTCCGCGGACGCTGCCGTGATAGTCACCGGAGCGCCGGAGCTCCATCGGAAAATTCCGCCCAGCTGCCATCGCTCGACAATCTTTTGCAGGACATGAGGACCATCGCTGACAAATTTCTTGTTGGGACCAAAAGGCAGTTCCAGCGTCCCGTTGCTCCGGAAATCGTGAGTCCGATGAAACGGAAGCAGCGAGTGGTTCAGATGTTGATTTCTCGGATCCCAATATTCGGTTGCTCCATCGCCGCCGCTTTCTCCAAGACTGCGGCTCCAGGTATATGCGAACTGGTTCGTGAATCCGTGGGAAAGCCGCTTGGTGACCTGAACATTCATGGAATGGTAGGTGGAACTGCCCGGATTTGCTGCCATGATGGACAGTGCGTATTGCGGATTTGCGGCGATGAAATTCGATGGCAGGCCTCCATTGGCCACCAATCCTCCCGCTTTACCCGTGGCAACTGCGGAAGTATTCAGCAGGCTCGCAAACTGGCCAACATTTCCATTCGCCAGAAACGTTTTGAAGTTGCTGTTGCCGCGCAGCGCCGCTGAACCCGTCAGGGTTGTGCCGTTGACGACACCCTGTCCAAGGGCAGCATTAGTGCCCGGGTTAAGAGTCAGTCCAGCCAGCATCTGATCGAATAGCGCCGCATTGCCGCCCGCACGCGTCGTATTGAACGCGTCCAGGATTCCGTTTTCATAGATGTTCACATCGTTGATGGAAATTCCCCCATATAGGCGCGTTCCCTTGCTTCCGACATATCGGACCTCCATCGTCAGGTTTTTGGCCAGCTCACGCTGAATCTCGAAATTGAAGTTCTGAATGTAAGGATTCGCTCGGTCGTTGGAGAAACCCTGCACCGGGTTCACCTTGACACCGTATGGTTCCACCGCCAGCGGCGTTACCGAAGTGGGCAACGGTACGGGAACCGGAAGGTTTGGTGAAGTGAAATTGAAGAATTGGGACCCGAGCCCCATCGTTGTCAGGGACGGAAGGGTCGACAGTCCCGGGTTGTTCCCAACGAACAAACTGAGACCCGCATTGAATGATGCGGCGCCCTGATAGCTGATTCCATACCCGGCGCGCACGACGGTTTTGTCCTCGCCGAACCATGGGACAGACCAGCTGAATCCAACCGCGGGACCAAAGTTATTCCAATCATTCGGAAAAAGAAGTTTGTCAGGATTCGGTGAATGCTTGCCGATCAGTTCCAGCTGAGTATCCTGACCAGCAAAATGTCCGGGTTGCCACAAGTCTGCCAGGCTGGTACCCGTAATCCCGAATAATCCCGCGGAGCCGCCAACCGGAGATGCATTCATGCCGCGTGCTTCGTACGGCACGCCGTAGAAGTCGTATCGAAGTCCGATGTTCAAGGTCAAATCCTTGCGAACTTTCCAGTCGTCTTTCACGAAGGCGCCCCATTCGTTCTGATGGTAGTCCTTCACGCGCGCCTGTGCGGAAAACGACGTGTCGGTTGGATTCACGACATTGAAACCGTTGGATATCGTGACGTCCGAAACAGAGCCGGACAAGTCCAGCAGCAGGTTTTGGGCAGTGGTGATACTGGAGCCCGTCAGACCGGAGATTGTGTTTATTCCAGTAACCGCAGTGCTGCCCGCGCCAACGGTGACGATCGGTATCGTGTAGAAGTCCGGATTATCGCTGCCATTAAATCCACGGGAATGCGTGAAACGGGCTTCAAATCCGACCTTCAAGGCGTGATGTCCCCGCGTCCAGCTTAAGGTGTCGCTGAAGTTCGTCAGTGGACTTTCCTGACCGCGTGTCGCCGCACCACTAACACTGGTAATAATGTTGTTCGGAATCAGCGACTGCACCGGATAGAAAGACTTGCCGTTGTGTATGGGAAGCACGGCCCGCGCTTCGTCGCCGACAGAATCCGGTCTCCAGATGGACGACCAGCTGTAATTCCACGACTTTCGGTTCCCGACACGGAATTCGTTCAGGATTGTCGACGTGAGAATCGTAACGAATGAACCGGTGATGACTCGGGGAGCGCGTTGCACCAGTCCGTTGTACCCGTCGGGCCAGTTTGTCAGTCCTGCCTGGGCTGTTTCAGCTTTGTCACGCTCCCACGTTCCACTGAATGAAAGTTTATTTTTGGCGTTGAAGTTATGGTCGAGTCGAACACTGTACTGGTTCCGATTGGTGTCGTTGCCATCGCCGTTGGGCGTATCCAGCCCCTTGGATCTGCGCAACCAGCGGAAGCCCGCCGTATTCAAGCCGTCTCCGACGGTGTAATCGTTTGGCGACGGCATACGGCTGAGCAGTGTCGTGATCCAACCGGATGCATCCATGGCCGGGCGATTGACATCCCACGGCGTGAAGACTCCACCCACATCCCGGCCGAAGACACTGAAGGTTGTCAGCGGACCCGTTGCAGCCGCGGGCTGCACCGGGGTCCCGTCGCGGGAAACCGTCGGGACGGTTGCCAGAGCATTGCCGTTCTGCACACCCGGAAAGTAGCGGAAATTCCCCAGCCGTGCCTGATCCGTCAGCACCGTTCCGGTAAAGCTGCTCTTCGAGAGATAACGCTGACCGTCATATAAGAAAAAGAAAAATGTTTTGTTCTTGATGATCGGCCCACCGATGCGACCGCCAAACTGGTTGCCGTTGTAATAGTCCTTGGGCGCGCCAACGAAATTGTTGCTCCATGAGTTGGCGTTGAGGACCGAGTTTCGGTTCACCCAGAACAGGCTGCCGTGCAGCTGGTTGGTACCGGAACGTGTCGACATCTGGATCTGTCCGGAGCCCCGTCCCATTTCCGCGTCAGCAGGAGAGATAATAACTCGCAACTCGTCCACAAGGTCCGGGCTGACGTATGTCGTCGTCGCTGCGCCGACGTCGTAGCGACCATCGCTGACCGGAACGCCGTCCCGTGTGGTATTGACCTGAGTGAGCCTGGATCCGGCAAAATTGCTGCCCTGCGCTCCGGATGCGGTACTGACCAGATCGAGAATATTCCGAGTGGATAATGGCAGGTCCCGTATTTTGTATTCGGGAAGGACCGTTCCGACAGACGATGACGTCGTCGCGATCAACGTGTCTGCGGCAGCGGTTATATCGACGGCCTGATTCTGCTGGGCGATTTTCAAAGTAAAGTTCTGACGCACCTGTTGCGCGACACCTAGCACCACGTCGTTGTAGGTCTGCCCCTGCATTCCCGTCAGTTCAGCCGATACCTTGTAGTTCCCCGTTTGAAGAGATGGAAAGTTGTAGGCACCCGTTTCATTTGTGATGGAGGTCGATACGATACCGGTACCGGTATTCGTTGCCGTTACCATGACGCCCGGTATCAGCGCCTTGCTTTCGTCGGAGACGGTTCCACCAAGCGTGGCATTTGTGGATTGCGCGAAGGTCTGCACCGTGAATACCGTGAAGAAAAGCGATGCGATCAGGCCCGCAGTCAGAAGACGACTTCTCATATCTCCCCCCTTAGCAAACGTGGCGCCGCCTCGAATTCATCAAGCGGAATTGAAAGTAGCGGCATCGTACTACGCCATTGCAACTGATGGAAGCGCTCAGTTGTTCGAGTGCGACAGGCTGTTATCCCGTTTCACATTCGGAGCCGCGGGCAGGCTGTACACCCGCTTCCAGATCAGCTCACCATCGAAAACCTCATTCGTTCGCCGCATTCCGAGCCGCTCGGCAACTCTGATGCTCGCAGCATGATTCGGATTGATCGAAGCGCGAATTTCACGGAGTCCGAGACCCAGGAGCACATCAACCACCGCGTTGGCTGCCTCGGTTGCGTATCCGTGTTGTTGCCATCGAGCTCCCAGAATCCACGCCATGTCGGCACGGTCAGGAAGCACGCCCGCCTGGAGATGTCCGATGAGTTGCTGCCGAGCATCCAGCCGTATTGCCCAGTTCAACCAAAGTTCTGATCCGTCTGGGGACGTGCGGCCTTCCCAGAATTCGTACTGGCGAGTGAGCGCCGCCACATCAACTGGCGGGGAACCAGAGAGGTACTCGTAGAGAGCCGGATCTTTCAAAACTTCAAACATTGCTGGCGCATGTTCTCTGGTGATGGGAACGAGGCCGAGCCGTTTAGTTCGCATGGTGAGCGCTTCAGTTCCGGGAAGTGGGGAAAGACCGGTTGGCAACATACTCTGCCGTCCTTCATATCGGGCTAACGGCCTGCGGTTGAGCGCCGCGCTTTCACCGGTCCGCACCAACGGCGTGTTGGGGCAGCCTTCTCTAGCCAATTAGCACCCAGCTATCTTGAATTCAGGTGCGTACTTTACCAAGCCACTGATTGTCTTCAGAACGCCTTCATTGAGTTCCAGTACCATGAAGGAGTCCAGCTCATTGTACTCATTATCTAAGCCGTAATCCTTTGCCGGTGAGAACCCAAAACGCGGATAGTAGTTGGTATATCCCAAAACGACGACTGCGTCGTACCGTTTGCGTTTGCATGCTTCCAGACCTGCGCGAACGAGTCTTGAGCCGATACCCTGATTCTGAAATTCCGGCAACACGCTCATTGGTGCCAAACCGACACCTCGGAAGTTCGCAGGAGCATTCGCTACAGTAATCGGTGAAAACAGAATGTGCCCAATAACGCAACTGTCATGCAATGCGACGAGCGAAACCACACCTTTCCCTGCTGCTCGCAGAAGATCTACAAGGTTGGCCTCAGCTTTCCCGCGGAAGGCCTGTTCATTTAACTTCCGAACTGCAGGTAAATCCTTTTGCGTTTCGTGGCGAATTTCGACCATGGGGCTGCCTAACGATTCTGTCGATAACCCGCGCCGCAGGCAAAATGTATTTCCCGTGCACAAGGCAAGGCTCTTGTTACAGCCGCAGCGATACCAGCCCGCGGCGCCAGGTTCATCGCCTTAGGCAGCCTTTACTCACGCACATACGCAAACCGATCCTTGCCCTATCGGAACCAGGATATTCCAACCGAATGCCAACCGAAA
>Ga0163162_10001276_pt1 | contig 23566 bp, 23 predicted proteins | sample S55metaG_FD_115310 | JGI IMG/M metagenome (GOLD analysis project Ga0163162, IMG submission 115310) | Switchgrass rhizosphere microbial communities from Kellogg Biological Station, Michigan, USA - S5-5 metaG | ecosystem: Host-associated > Plants > Roots > Rhizosphere > Soil | place: USA...
AAATAACCGGCAAAAACAAAATCGCGCTTCACGAGATATTGATTGGAGATGTGTGGCTGTGCTCAGGACAATCAAATATGGAACATCAGATGAAATTGCACGATATAAATTATGCGGCAGAAATTGCTAAGGCTAATTATACCGAAATAAGACAATTTAAAATTCCCAACACAACAAATTTATTAAGCCCGCAAAACGATTTACCGAGCGGCTCCTGGAAATTCGCTGATTCAACCAACATCAAAGATTTTTCCGCAGTCGCCTATTTTTTTGCAAAAGCATTGTATGAAAAATATCATATCCCCGTCGGCATTATCAATGCAAGCTGGGGCGGAATCCCTATTGAAGCCGCGATGAGCGAAGAGAGTCTGAAAGAATTTCCCTCAGTATTGAGCACGATAGAAAAAAATAAAGATACGGCTTATGTGAGCGGCACAAACAGAAACGCATTCAATGCCATGCGCAATATGCAGCAATCCGAAGACAAAGGGATGACAGAAAAATGGTTCGATATTTCCTATGTCCCGCGAAACTGGCGCACGATTGCTGTGCCCGGTTATTGGGAAGATCAGGGCGCAAAAGATTTAGATGGGTCTGTTTGGTATCGGAGAGAAATTAATGTGCCTGCGTCTATTACAAATACTTCTGCAAAAGTCTTTTTAGGAAGAATTGTAGATGCAGATGAATTATATATCAATGGCGTGAAAATTGGTTCGACAGGCTATATGTACCCACAACGGCGTTACACAATTCCGGATGGCGTATTGAAAACTGGTAAGAATTTATTTGTAGTTCACATAACCAATAATTTCGGCAAGGGTGGTTTTGTTCCTGGTAAACCATATCAACTCATTGCAAACAATGATACGATTGACCTGACTGGTTACTGGCAATATAAAGTTGGGACCATCAATGTGCCCCACCAGGGATTTCACGGTTTTGGCATTGCGTTTCAAAACCAGCCGACGGCTGTATATAATTCAATGATTGCACCGATAGTGAATTATTGCCTTAAAGGTTTTGTTTGGTACCAGGGAGAAAGCAATATAGGTAACGCTGATGAATATGCGAAAATGCAGCCTGCCATGATTACTGACTGGCGCAGCAAATGGAAAGAAGGCGATTTGCCATTTCTATTTGTGCAGTTGCCTGGCTTTATGGATTATAATTATTTGCCATCAGAAAGCGAATGGGCAGCTTTCCGTGAAGCACAGGCGAAGTCACTAACTCTAAACAATACCGGAATGGCTGTTGCAATTGATGTGGGCGAGTGGAACGATATTCATCCCAACCGAAAAAAAGAAGTTGGTGACAGGTTGGCGTTGGCTGCGGAAAAAATTTCTTACCACGAGGATATAGTTTATTCAGGCCCGATTTATCACTCATCAACTATTGAGGGAAATAAAATAATTATTTCATTTACCAACATTGGTGGCGGGTTAACTGTAAATGATGGAGAAGATTTAAGCGATTTCGCCATTGCCGGGGCTGACAAAAAATTTATCTGGGCGCAAGCTAAAATTGAAAGAGATAAGGTGGTAGTCTGGAATGATGAAATTCCAAATCCAAAATACGTGCGATATGCGTGGGCAGATAATCCTTCAGATCCAAATCTGTATAACAAAGAAGGCCTGCCCGCATCGCCTTTCAGAACTGATGAATAATTGAGAAATAGAAGGGTTTGAAATTAAAATGCTATCAAAGTCAAGCCGAGAAATATGAAAAAAATATTTACAATTTTATCGACAACTTTTGTTCTCATTAATTATTCATTTGCGCAAAATGATGGACCATGGCACAATAAAAAATGTGCAGTTGTACTCACTTATGATGATGGCTTGAATGTTCACCTCACTAATGCTATTCCTGCACTCGATTCTTTTGGTTTGAAAGGGACATTTTATATCTCAGATTATTTCGATGGTTTAAAAAATCAAATTCCAAAATGGCGAAAAGCTGCTCTAGAGGGTCATGAGCTGGCTAATCACACAATATGGCATCCATGCGAAGGCGGCCGTAAGGGAAGAGAATTTGTTACAACCGAGCATGACCTCAATAATTACACTGTTAACAGAATCGTCGGTGAAATAAAAACTATGAACAATCTCTTGTATGCGATTGATGGAAAAACAAAAAGAACTTTTGCTTATCCGTGCGGAGACAAAAAAATTCGTGACACTGCTTACATAGATGGATTAAAAAAAGATTTTATTGCCGCAAGAGGTGTTCAACCCGAAATGCTTACTATCGACAAAATTGATTTATATGACATCGGCTGTTATGGGATCAATGGACAAACAGGTGATGATTTGATTGCACTTGTAAAACAGGCAATGGAAAAACACGCTTTAATAGTTTTCCTTTTTCATGGTGTAGGTGGCGAACATTCTTTGAATGTTTCTGTAGCTGCACATAGCAAGCTTTTACATTTCCTGAAGCAATATGAAAAAAATATATGGGTAGCGCCGATGAGAGATGTGGCGGAATATATCAAGCAGAATCAAAAAAATAATCAACCGCATGGTTGAAGAAACAAGCAGCTAAATATTTTTTGTAAGTGACATTTCTTTTGCAGGAATTTCATCAGGGCGTGCGGTATCTCAGCCAAAAAATCTTAACTATCTTTGGGAGAACCTTTTTTAAAACAAATAAAACAAAGGCGTGTATGAAAACATCAAAAAAAATATTGATAATGACCGGCGATGCTGGTGAAAGTTTTGAAATTCTTTATGCAACACATCGCCTGCGGGAAGTGGGATACACACCTGTTATCGCATCCCCTTCTGTCAGGAAATTGAATCTTGTGATACACGATTTTGAACCTGGATGGGATACTTACGTAGAACGAAAAGGATATCTTGTCGAATCGGAAATTTCATTCAACGATGTCATCGTAGAAGATTATATTGCTGTACTGATTCCGGGCGGGCGGGCACCGGAATATTTACGGAACGATTCAACAGTTATTAAAATAGTGCAAAAGTTTTGGGAAGCCGATAAATTCATTTTTGCAATTTGTCATGGGGTACAAATATTGGTGACTGCAGGACTTGTGAATCAGAAAAAAATTGCTTGTTATGAACATGTGCGATTTGAAGTAGAAGCATGCGGAGGGATATATGTCATATCTGACGAAGCGGCGAAAGACGACAGAATTGTAACAGGCAAGACATGGCAGTCGCACCCTGAGTTTTACAGGATAGTTTTTGATTGCCTGAGAACAACTGAAAAAAAATTGGGCAATGCAGAGGCGTCCATCGCTTTATAATTATGGTCTACAAGCATTACAGTCAGGAAGAACTGAATGATCAATATAACAACAGGCTACACTTTCCGGATTATGCTGATTACTTCAAGCGTTGGGATAGCTTAAGCAGACAAACAGAAAGAGAGCATGATGTTTTAAAAAACATTTCATTTGGGACTCATCCCAAAGAATGTCTTGACATTTTTCCTTCTAAAAGGCCGCCTGGAAAAACTATGATATTTATTCATGGTGGCTATTGGCATTTACTCGACAAAACATTGTTCCATTTCATCGCAACGACTTTTTTAGAACATGATGTGACCACAGTTTTCATTAATTACCCACTTGCTCCTGCAGCTTCCCTGTACACGATAGTTCTTTCATGTCGCAAAGCGATCCGATGGCTTCACAACAATATTATTCGATTTAATGGAAACCCGTCGCAAATATATGTAATGGGACATAGTGCTGGCGGACATCTAGCTTGTATGTTATCCGTCGAAGAAGATATAAATTTTCTAAGGGGAGTGATTTCGTTAAGCGGTTTGTTCAGGCTTGAACCGCTGATGCTTTCCAATTTGAATAATGTGCTTGGCATGGATACCGCAATGGCAATGCAAAACAGCCCGATTTTCTTAGAACCGCGAAATTTTTGTCCTTTTTTGCTGGCCATGGGAACAGAAGAAACGGATGAGTTCAAAAGCCAAAGCACAGACATGTACGATAGTTGGAAAAATAAACACACTGGCATGAAGCTTTTAGAAGTTAAAGACAGAAATCACTATTCCATTCTTGATGCAGTTATTGAGAAAGATTCATCTCTACGGTATGCAATTTTTGACCTCATGAATATATAAGACCGGCCAACGTAAGTTTTTTTAGGGTGACATATTAATCGGATTGCTAACAACATAGTTAGTCGAATAATAAATTGTTACTCTCTGTAGAGGTATCAACATGTTCATCAACAGAACATCTTCATTTTAGGTCACTGCAATTCTAATTTTATAGCTTTTAAAATCAGTTGTATGTTGACCAAATCATTTGCTTTACTTTTTCATTTAAAAAAAAGCCTAAGTCATTTAAGTGGACCTCTGCCAATTTATTTGCATTGGGATTTTTTGAATGCATTTTTTTCTTTCAAGGCGAATTGTAATCAGTGCAAGACAATTTTAATGAAATTTGTTGCATCAAGCATTTTAGATTTTTGCCATATGTCAACGGATACGAAAATAATTCAATCGAAAATAAATGTAAAGAATGAATTTTTTGTAGGAAAAGAAAATAATTAGGTTTGCATTAGCATCCCTGTATACAGATGATTATTAAAATGACGATAGGAATAAAAGTTGTCAATCATTCGGTAATTCACATAATTAGTTTAGATTTGGTAAGAGGTTTTTTAAGTTCTTTTCTTCTAAAGGTATTTATTCGGGCATTCTTCATTTTCGCTTTTGAAAACATATTAATGGGCAAGGACTTATAACCTCGTGTGCGGACCCGTCCGGTCCGCTTCTTGAGGATCTCAGCAATTGAGATCCTTTTTTATTTTTATCTGATTTTACTTTTAACGGGTTGATTTTTAGTCTTTCATAACAGCGCCGATTTTTTCTTCTTCCGATCTTTATTTCAGGTTAACACATTAGCAAATCGACCAAAAAATCGACCAAATTATGATGTTACCTATCAAACCAATTTGCGCAGCAAACAAAATCCGTAGAGATGGCACTTCAATTATTTTTTTGCAATACTGCTTCAGTCCAACAAACCGAACATTATTAAACACAGGCATAGCAATTCCGATAAATTATTGGAATAAAAAATTATCCCGCATCTCCGAAAAATTGCCGCTTGAATTTGGTGACTATGAGAAATTGAACTTTGAATTAGGAAGGCAAAAGCGAATTGCCGAAGATTTAATTTCTCACGCCAGCAAAAAAGAAATAGTCAATAAAGGTGCATTTGTAAAAAAAACGTTTTCTCCAACGCTGGATATCACGACAATTGTTGGCAAAGCTGACTTGGCACAACAATATGAACTGGGAGAAAAGAAGCGCAAGCTCGATATCTGCTACCAATTCGATGAATATATAAAATCAAAACATCGTAAGGTAAGCCCTGCAACACTGACAGTATACCGAAATGTGAAGTCGCATCTTCAGTCATTTGAAAAATATCGAAAGCAGAAAATCACGTTTAGCAGTTTTGATTTCAGCTTTTATGAAGACTTCGTCGACTACCTCACCTTCGAACATATTCACCTGCGTAGCCAAATCTTGCAAACGGGGCTGCGATTAAATACCATCGGTAAAACAATCAAACATTTTCGTGGATTTATCAAAGACCGGGTGAAAAGAAAAATCATATCTCCCATTGATCTCACTGACTTCAAAATTCCGGAAGAGGAAAGTGATGCGATTTATTTGTCGCATGAAGAAATTGCGAAAATCTATCAAACTGATTTGAGCAGCTATCCAGAGCTTGTTGACTATAGAGATTTGTTTGTGCTGGCATGCTTAACCGGTTTGCGTTTCTCGGATTTTTCGAGTTTAAGGCCGGAAGATTTACAAAAGGACATGCTTCACAAGAAGCAGGAAAAATCGGACCATTGGGTGATCATACCATTGCGAGAAGAAGCAAAGTTGATATTTACGAGGCAATTCCAGGACAAAATACCTAACCTTTCGAATCCAGAATTCAACCTGCACATTAAAACAATAGGCAAGCTCGCCGACATCGATCAACTTATCAAATTTTCATACAAGAAAGGCAGCAAATCCATTTCAATTACGAAGCAGAAATTTGAATGGATTACTTCGCACACGGCAAGAAGGTCATTTTGTACAAATGAGTTCCTGGCTGGAACACCTGCGGAATTAATTATGAAGATAAGCGGACATAAACGAACAAAGGATTTTTATAAGTATATACGTATTTCGCCGGAGGAGGCTGCAAACAGGATTAAGCAGTTATGGTTGGCAAGAAACGATATGAGACTAATTAAGGATGAGTCCTTCAGCTGACTTCGGCCTCAAAATGAGTAACATCTTGACCTACCCGGCCTTCCAGGAAATTAATAAAGTTCACAAAATGTGAACCTTTAGAAATTAAATTGTATCTTTGAAATGAAAGTTCATCTGATAAGAAAAGAATCGATTGAAAGCTTTGTCGCCGGAAATGCAAACAGTCGTTCACCATTTACAGAATGGCTGACAAAGGTTAAATCTGCAACTTGGGCAAAACCGACAGACATTAAAGCCACATTTGCCTCAGCAGATTTGTTGGGAAAAGGGTCCAATAGAGTAATATTTGACATAGGAGGTAATAATTATCGAATGATCTGCAAATATGCTTTCGGAGAAAACCAGGTTCATTTATTTGTTTGCTGGATAGGGACGCATGCAGAATACGATGAGCTTTGCAAGAATAACAAACAATATACGGTTAGTGTCTATTAAAACTTAAAGAAAATGGCATCGCTTAAATATAAAGTCATTACGAGTAAATCTCAATATAAGGAGTATAGCAACGCCTTAGAGGACCTCGTGTTTTCCGGTTCAAAGGACCGTAACACCAAAGACGAAATTGCCTTACTCAACGTGTTGATTGAAAAATGGGATGATGAACACAACACTTTTGATGAACTTGACCCTGTTCAATTGCTTCATTCATTGATGCAAGATCACAACATGAAAGCAAAGAATCTCGTCGAATTATTAGGTATAAGCAAGGGCTATGTTTCAGATATTCTCAACTACAAAAAAGGTCTTTCCAAAGATGTGATTCGAAAATTAGCAGATCATTTCAAAATGTCGCAGGAGGCATTTAATAGACCTTACAAGCTGGTGTTCGCTAAAAATTCTCATTTGCGTAGTACGAGAAGCGCGAATGCAAAAAAGAAATTTGTAGCCGTTTAAGGAGACATAATGAAATGTGGCGAAGAAAACAGATTCAACCAAAAGATAAATTCGACCATGAAAAAAAGATTTTTTAAGAAAGTAGGCTCAATAATAATTGCGTTTTTCAGTTTATTGTTTTCTGATCATTGCTTTTCTCAAAGCGGACAACTTAAGTTCGTTGAAGTAAACTATGTAAAATTTAATATAGAGACTTTTGATGACGTTAGATGTCAGGAGTTTGAGAAGGCCTTTAAAACCGATCAATACCTTAAAAAATTAATCGAAGACAGTTTGCAGCTTGCGCATATTTCTGATGCGTTTAAGGCAATTAAGTACAAAAATGATACGACAAGTATTAATGTGAGGGCAAAGTTATACTTACACTACAGTTACAAGATCGATCCCACGATAATTTGTTTAAACAAATTTTTTGATATTATGATTAATGGCAAGTTGATCAAGAAAAATAAACAATTGTCGAGAGTACTCTCAGATTTATTGTATCAAAGGTGAATAAATTCTTTATCAAAGAGCGTAGTTGATGAAGCATAGCAAACACAGCAAGGCGGAAGAGGCAATGCTGGAACAATAACAGGGTTAAGTTCAATATTTGTCTTGTCGTGGAACTATTATTTCTTTGTTTGGGAAACTATTTTTGACCTGATTTCTTTGCCATTCTTATCAAACCATTTCCAGATTATTATCGGTCTTGGGTTCTCTTCATGATTTCCAATTAAAGTCCGGCCATCAGGCAGCCATTCCTTGTATGGAAAACTTATAAGTCCATTATGAACTCGATGATATTTAATGGTGTCACCGTTCTCATTAAAAAAACATTGAAAATCCGCTATGGTATCGTTTTTGAAATTTGTTGCAAATGAAACTTTTCCATTGCTCCAAAATTCCTTGTACTCCCCGTCTTTTATTGAATCATTTTTCAAATAGTATTCTTTAATTAAAATTCCGTTCGCGTCAAAATGTTTTGATAAACCATTAAAATGACCATTCTTTACAGTGTAACGCTGAGAAAGTGTTCCGTTTTTATTAAATCTAATTAACACTCCATTCCAAACCCGAGTCGGTCTTTCACAGGGTTCCGATAAACTGTCAATTTGATATATTTTCCCATTTTCGAAATAAATTATTTTTTCCCCTACGTACTTGCCATTTGCAACTACTGCTTCACTCTGAATCCCTCCATCAGGATAATAATTTTTTATTGAGAAGTTCAGGGTGTCTTGGCTGTCAGAATATTCCAGTACCGAGCGAGTGTTCCCATTGGGATACTTGGTAATAATTTTTTTTAGTTCGTTTTTGCAGGACATGAGCAATACCGCAAAACATACAGCCATGGCGAAGAATTTTTTTAAACCAGATATATTATCTCGGGACATACTTACAAGAATATTTTCATTTTATACAATAGCTCGCATCATTTAAGTGTTCAGCATTGTATCTAACTGTATCTTTAACATGTCCTCAAAATATTTGTACCAAAACTGATATGAAAAACCATTGTGAGTGATTCGCTTTTTCTCATAAGTTAATGACGAAAACTAAAAATTTACCGCCGACCAAAAAGTAATTAAATTCAATAGGAATTTTATTTTCTAAAAGACGGAAAATCTGTTCTTGGTGGCGCCCCCTTTTGAAATAACAATTCCAATAGATAAAGGAGTGCCAGAATAATAAGTAAATATCGAATCCATTTCGGAATATCTTCACTTTTTTTATTCATCTTTTAGATTTCGTTAACCGGGATTTAGACCTTGTGACGGAGGAATCCCATCTTTCTCTTTTATTCAATCACAAAATGGTTCTACCCATGGTTGGGGGCAATAATCCTTTGCGAATAAACAATTGTACTTAACATGCAAAGAGTGGCCGCTATAAAAGTTTCAAGGTTTAGGTTTTTAAAATTTGCAAATTAGATTAATTCAGAAAATGATGGTATCGAAATAACTGAACACCTCAGTAAACGCATGTAATCTTAAAAGATTTAGCGACTTTATGTTTCTCAATGAAAATCATCCAAACCTGCAGTCACTAAGGGGCGTCGGGATTAGCTAAAAATCTCGGGTATCTAGAGAAACTTTTCAAATGGCAATCATAAATTACGACGTGTTGGAGATCGCCTTCTTGATGGAGCATTAGACAAAATGATTTAAGTTTCCATTTCATCGTTGAAAGACCATTGATCGCTAATTGTCTATAGTTCGGTCCGAGAGTTTGAATTATATGATTTATGAATGCGGAATCTTCATAAAAGGAAATAATCACTGAACTAACAATTCGATTACTGTCAATGTTAAAGAAAAAAGATTTCGCAGATGCGGAATTTGTCGCATGTTTTTCTACGGGGTAAAAAACATAGCGCATTTGAATTGAACACTTGAAATTGTTTCTATCATTGACATTCTCAAGGAACCTGGTTTTTATTGAGTCTATCTTTTGTCCCGGCCATATTTCGGTTTGAAAAACTTTCCTCAAGTGAACATCAGTTTGTGCCTCAGAAACGATTGGGATTAAAAGCAAAAATGAAAAGTATCTTAGAGTCAAAAAATATCTGTTAAGAATAATTTTAAGAAAGTAAAGTTCCACAAACTAATCCATTTATTCTGCTTCATGACATCAACATTGTTTTTCGACCTCCAAAATTTCTGTCATTCATTTCCAAAAAATCCGTTGTTAAATGCCAAACTTTAAAATCGAGTCTGCATATTGATGACACTTCTTCACTTCGTTGACTGCGTTGGACCATGGTTGAATTGGGTACTCCAATTCTATATCGGCAAATTTTGGCCATCCCTTGTGACCTGAATGCTTTTGAAGCAGAAGGAGTACATCTTTTATCGGCGTTTCGCCCTGGCCCCACGCAAAATTAGTGTTGGGTGGAGTCGTCTTTGGTCCCGTCTTGTCTTTGAGATGACAATTGAAGATGCGATCATGATATTTTTCCAGAAACACACATGGATTCTGGCCGGTTGCACCATAATAGTGCCCAATGTCAAAACTTATCATAATTGCAGGAGATGCCGCCAAGTAAGGATCAATGGAAAAGCCCGGAAATCCAAATTGTTGATGTAAATGAAATGCAACAAACATGTTGTGCTTTTCAGCAAAACCAGCAAGCCTTGGAACACATCCTTCGACCCAATCAAGCTCATCTGATAAAGCATCTGCACCCAATGCCTTGCCCAGTCGAAATGCATAATCTACTTCTTCATCCGTCCATGTAGCTGGTGAAACTTTCAACATATGAATTTCCACACCGGCATCATTGAACAACTTTCTACATTCCTCAAATTTTGTCATGGGTACCGACTTTCTCCATTTGCGTTGTTCTTCATTACCTGGAAGAGACCCCCAACCACCGCTGGCACCAATTGTCATTTTGCTGAAGTCAAAGGCGGGTCTATTTTTTCTATCAACTGTCGTTGTGCCGGGAATATTTTTTACCCCATAACCTGCAATGTTTCTCTCCACTGTTTCAAGATCCGGTCCACTACCCCCGGGAATCCCTGCAAAAACTTCTGCAACTTCCCCCATGAACTCGATGGAAGTGATACTCGAATCTTTACAATATTGTATAATATCCTGCACACTTCTGTTCTTCATACTGCGGAAACTATACGTTATTGCGCCAATTTGAAGTCCCTCTCCTGCTTTCAGATTGGATGAGTTGTCGGCGGTTCCAAACTCTTTGAATACTTTGGATTCCGAAATCAACGGCTTTACCGCAAACAAGCCTGTCGCAGCCAATGCGGTACCCCAAAATTTTCGTCTCGATATCGTATTTTTAGAGTGGTCCACCATAAATTCTTTAAGTTATCATTATTGAAATAGCCGCATTATATACTAATCGAAATCAAAAAAATCAGCGACCGAAATCTTAAAAGCTTTCGCGATTGCTGCGATATGACTAACCGAACAATTTATTTCCGCGTTCTCTATTCTCTTAATTTGTCTGACTTCAAAATCCGACCTGTATGCCAATTCCTGCTGGGTAATATTTTGAGCCTTGCGCAACTCTTTAACGCGTTGACCAATTTTATTAAGAAATCTCTGATCTCGATAGTATTTCACCTCCTGAAATTGCAGGATAATCTCTAAAATACTGGTGTCAAATATGTCCCCATATAATTTTATTTGCTACATTTGACAAATGAAATTGTCCGTAAAAGCAATAAGTTCCGTAACGTTAGGATTGAAAATAAACGAACTCAATATTATGCTGGATAAGGACGCCGCGCTGAAGTTATCAGCCCATTTGCAAAAAGAGGCTAATAAAATCGGGAGAGCGAAAAAAAATCACCGCAAAACTGTAAAACGCAATTTGCCAAAGTGAAGGTTATAATGTCGATTTAGCTAAGTTTAATTCCAATTTTTCCGACCACTCGAGAGCACCGTCCAAATGGCGATTACAGAATTCTATATGTATTACCCGTCTCCGATTTTGATTGGTACTTCTTTTCGAAGCGTGCAGCAGCAAGGGTCTCATAATCATTATACCACCCTTTCTGACTTTACAAGCAGTTTCATTTTTAATTGATTCGCGAATAGCTTCAGATCTGCGAATGCCACTTAAATGCGATCCAGGAATTACATTTAAGGCTCCGTTGTTTTCATCAGTATCATCCAAATGAATACGAATAGTAAATATTTGCTCTAGTATATCAAGAGGCGGTTGCACATAAAATCGTGATTCCTTAATCGTCCAAGGGCCATAGCCCTTGATGGTAGTTTTCGTATCGACTGAAATAGTTAAATCCTGATGATATGCAACAAACCAATTCGAGCTTTCGGGTTTATCGAAATAAATCGATTTTACTACAAAATACCCTTCCCCAAAAATGTGCGAGATGATCAACTTTAATTTGTCATTAAAAATGAGATTCTCAATGCCGGGAACTTCTCTTAAAAATCTTCGAATCGAAAACAACTCACCTGACTTTCGAAATGAAGGTTTCGAATTGTCAAGCTCGAGGATCTTTTCTATTATGGTATTGATTTCGTCTGTTGTGAAAATATTAGGAATAATGGTGTAGCCCTCGTTTGAAAGTTGGCTCTTGATGTTCAGGAAAATGGTTGGTGAAAATCGCATCTCAATAAAAATATTTTAAACTAAAAGAATCCTGGATAATCTTTCTTCCCCGGATTCAATCATGATCAGACAAAAGATCGACAATTCTTCCATTGCTCAACCTGTATGGTCCACTTAATGATTTGTCTTTTTGCTTTGCATCTTCAATTGCGTGAAAACAAGCATCTAAGTTTTGTTGCAGTGCCGGCAAATCGCCGCTTTCCCAATATTCTCCTTCGTCTACAACTTTTAAAGTCTCGAAATATGGTTCAATTTGCCGTAGCAAATCAATAACCAGGATATGAATGCTAACAAGTGCGAACTGTGTTTTACAGAACTCTTGCACATGATTATTCTCGTCAAATTCAAGATTAACGGGATCACAGCTAGGGAGGTTTATCACCAAACCTTTTGTCGCACCCTGATAATCCCAAGGCTGTTCATCCTTTACTCTTTCAAGGACCTTGTTTTCTTCCTGAAATATTGAAAAATCCAATCCATATGTCTCGGCAAATAATTTCGCAGTGTTAACAATGTTATCAAAATCGGCGGGCGACTTAAGATTACCTTCAAAATGAATGGTGACACCCATAATAAACAATTGGTGAACTCGCAAATTAATGGACTGAAAGTTTAATTTCTAATTTTTTGTTTAAGGGATTTCATTTTTTCTTCGTTAAGTTCCATGTCCTTCCGTAACTGAAATTGTTCAAACCTAAGTTCTTCTTGTCGAATAACAGTGTCTCGCAGATCAGGATAAGCTTTATAAATACTGTCTGTTTGCAAAAGCAACTGTTGCAAATCTTTATTTCCTTGAATTTTTAGATATCGATATTTTGTGTCGTTTGATTGATACAAGTCTATCTTCTTGTAAGTTGAATACCATTCCACCGATACAAAACACAGAAGCAGAAAAAGGGCGGCCGTAATAAAAGCAATTTTATGAACATGATGATGATGAATCGTGGTGTTTGTAACCGGATGTTTCAAAGTAAGAATTGCTTGGTCGAGCCTTTTCTCCAGCTCCTTCATTTGTTGAGTTGGAAAGTGAATTGCATCAACTTTTGTTCCGAGCAATTCTAAGTCATCCTTCAACTCCTTAAATATTGCCATCCCGTCCGACGCGTTTTGTATTTTTTCTTCCATCTCTTCTATTTGCCGGTCATGCTTGTCAGCTTTATCGACCAACGTTTGCAATAATATTTCATTCATGATTCTTCAATTTAATGTGGATGATATCCTTTGCGCTTTTTCTTTTTTTGATTTCTTATTTCATAAGGAAGGTCATCCTGAGTAGATTCTGCCTTTAGCAATATTTCCAGATTCTCTTTAATGACATCTTTCAAAGATGCACCAGGATAAAAGGCAGCTTGATCCTTTGTCTCTTTTTGAACCGGATGGTGATTTTGGATGCGGTTAATTTTAGATTCGTCCGTCAGGTGTTCGTTCAATTTTATTTCCTTTTGAGCAGCAATCCGCTTATTAAGATTACCCAAGGAATATTTTCTGTCGATTGCACTTCCTTTGAAACAATCGTTTCCAATTTTAAAACTCACTCCTTGTTTTTCGGCGGTCTGTCCCTTGTATTTGTATTGCATTTCAATTCCGCGCATTTTCAGCATCGCCTCCAATTGCTTCATACTCACACAAAGAGGAAGATATTCTGCAATGGCTACATAAATCTTGTACCGACTGGTTTCTTGTCGATTGAGAGATTCAACATGAGTTAACGACAAATCTTTTGAAAAGGCTTGCTTTAGGTTATATTGTATAGTTAACTCCTGAGCAATCTTCTTTCCTCTTAAGCCTATCCAACTATCATTGATAGTTTTACCATTATTGTTAATCATGTTGGCAGCGATATGTAAATGCAGGTGCGCTTTGTCGGTATGCTTAGCAATGGCAACCTGAGTATTCACGATTCCTAATTCCTGCAAATACTTTTGCGTGATCTGTTTCATGGTGTCGTCCGATGGTTTCTCGCCAGGATAAAAGCTTAGGATAGCGTGGAAACATGCCTTATGTTTTGAAGGTCGCAGTTGGGCCTGTCTTAAAAAATCATCAGCCATCAATTTATAATTGTGACCTCGTACCCCCTCAGCCAATGTAATTTCTGCGCCCTGCTTTTGACATATATATCTGCAGGTATGATAAAATGAATCAGCTCTCAGAATTTTGCTGATCATCGTTTCAATTTTTTCAGAACCTCATCGATCTGGCTCCGATAATTTTCGAAATACTGCATGGCGCGCAGAATTCCTTCTTCATGACAGGCTTTTGCAATTTGATTGATGTTATTCGCCATGCCAATTAATTGACGAACATATTTGTGTTCTTCATCAGTCAATCGGTTTTTAACCTGCCCGTTTATAGCAATTTCCCGTAAATACGCTGATGCGCTCAATCCGGTTTTTGATGCCTTTTCTTTTATGACGAAATATTCATACTTGCTAAACCGAACACATGCGCGAATTTCCATTTTGATTTTCTTGGCCGGTCTGCCGCCTTTCCTCTTTTTCTTTTGCACAGCTTCCATACATCTAGTATATAAACCTCTGTATTTCCTTTTGCGACCAACGGGAGTGAAAGGCAAGCGTGTTTTTGGCCTTGAAGGTTTTTGTTCGACAAAAACACCGCTTGCCCTTAAATTCTGAAAGTCCGAACTAATTACCGTTTTGCTCTTTTCTGAATCCCGAACTCTTTCTTGATTTTTTTCATCGCACTATTTCCTGATGAAATATTTTTGGATTATCAGATCCATATTTGCGAATGTTTGTTTTCAAATCCATCCACAATTGGATATTGTAGTCTGCTAATTCCATCAACTCTTCAGTGGTTAACTTGTGCGGATTGGAAACTGCGGCCGTATTTTTCCCTTCCGGTTGTTCTTCCAAACAGGAAAATATATTTGGCGCATAACCTTCTCCAATCTCTAATGACTTTCCAATTGCCATGCTACTTCCAAATAATTTGATTTGCTTTCCTGAACTAAGCAGGAAGGTCCTACGTTTTAGTTCTGCCATGATATTTAATTTTTTTTCTTGAGAAAAGAAGATGAATTAACTAATTCGGTTGATGAGGTTTTAATAGTTCCTGGATATTCTGCCACAGGAAAAAAACTCTTGAGCGAATTTTAACGGGCTTAAGTTTTCCATGTCGTATCCAATCGTAGATTGTTGGTTTGGTTACATGGAACAATGCGCAGACTTCTGCAATTTTGTAAAGAGGTTTGTAAGTAAGGCCAGGTGTTTCGTAGTTTGTTGTAGTAGTTACTTGTTTTGCGGCGTTGATTACTTCTTCGTGTACAATTTGCCGAAGAGATTTCCAGAAGTCCTCGGGTTCGTATGGGAATAGCATTGGGGTAACGATATTACCGTTTCTCACTGTTTCTTTCATCACTAATCGTTTTATGAATGCAACTTACATGTATTAATTTGATCTAAGTAGACCCCTTCAAAATCTGAAGGGGTTAAGACAAGAGGATCATACGAAGTCGCTTCTGGTCTCATAAAGTGAGGAAAACGAGGCCTATCAATTTCATTTTTTATTCGTTGTCGGTTTCCATGGATTATGCAACATTTCGTAATGACGCATGTATTCTTCGTTAGTCATAAATGAGGCCGGTACAGAATCATATCCAAAATCATATGGAAAATCAAACAAGAGGTGCGGTAGGTGTTCATTGATGTATTTGCCGTAGTATTTAATAATTACTTTATTGCAACCTATCACCTGAAAAATACGTGCACTGAGGAAAAATGAATAGCGCTCCTCTGATTTGCTTTGTTTTGTATGAATAATCTCATTTCTAATCTCCTCCAAGTCGATAAAATCATTCCACCAGGCCTCGTCAGCCGGGTTGCTTGTGAATAAAACTTCTTTCAGAATTGTTTTGAATTTATCGCGAAGTGGAAAATTTCTTTCAATCGCCTCCTTCGAATATATCGATGTGATACCTGCGCGTTTACCCGTTCCTTTTTCTGCAAAAGAATAATCATGTGGGATGCAGATGTTGGCAAGTGTTTCTATGGATGTATAGGAAAAGGTAATAGCTGCTATAATTGTTTCGAAATAATCGTAATATTTTAAATAGTCTTCTGTATTTAAAAGCGGCATATGCAGTTGACCTGAGCGACTTTTAAGTTCGTGTTGGTAAAAATTTTCGGCTTCCACAAGATTTCTGTCAGCGAGTTTTACGTATAGCGAAATATCGTTGGGTTGTGGCAGAATTATATCTTCCTGGTCAATCTTTAAGCTCCACTGATTGTCGAAATAATTATATTGATTATAGTTGTCTTCATTAAACACAATGTAAGGCTTTCGTACTCTATTATCGTCTACACTCTCTTTGTATGCCTTGCTCAATTGAAGTGAAGCATCCTTTAACCTATCAATTAATTGCCATTCTCTTTCTTTGTAATTGTATTGCAGGAAACTCATTCCGTTCTTTTGCTTGGGAATTGAATCGATCCAAGCATTGCTTTCCGCATCACCATGGCGTAGCTTCTCGAACAGCGTCACCATTTTTTGCCAGGCTTCAATTATTTTCTCCGTATCTTCTGGAAAAGGAAAAGTCCACTGAAGACGTGTCATCTGGTTGAAAGAATAAACGCACAACGGGTATAAGTGAAGTGCTTTTTCTAATACTTCGCCCAATTGGATCTTGGAATTTCTCAAGTTCGTATTGAGAGTGTTAAGATAATCGACAACCAATTTCGGAAAAACATCGACGGTATTCTCCTGGGCGGCCTTGTTTCGAAAGAAAAGTTCCGTAAGTTCAACAGTTAATAAAGCGCGATAATTGTGTGGAGCGTCTAAGCCTCTAAATTCATCTCTCCACGTATTAAGATCGTTGTCTACAACCAAAACCAACTGGTGTTCGCTGGCGTCCTGCGCGATTTTCTCAGCCAACATGGTCTGCTGAAAGTGACGATCGGCCGCAATTCTAATGTGATAGGATTGAGTTTCCATATCGTGATTAATTTTCTAAACCAACCTGCCGGCGTTAATTACGGCGCCGTAGTTTTTTGGATTACATTTCTTTCTTATCATGAAAAAATCTCCTCGTATCTATCGTCGATAACATTTTCCGTTCTTTCGATATCCGCATGAAAAGTATGAGCGTTTAACGTGATCAACCTATGCGCTTACACTTCTTCCGGCATCGAAACAAGATTTTCCATTTCTATAGCGCTCAGTGAATCGATCATTGGTATGATAATCGGTGACAATGCCTGTGTTACATTTTCGATCCGCACATAGATGTTTTCTTCTTCATTATTATCATTCCGACTTTGTTTATAACCTTGGAGGAGGGCAATACCGATTAGCACCATTGCAAATTTGTATTTCGCTTCAATTGCTTTCATATCCGAAGTGCTTGCAGATTTGAGCTCTGTCAACAGATGAATGTTGTCGATATTTACAAAAAAATCAAACCCATCGTCTTCATTCCCTTTCACTCTGAGGGCAGAATATTCATTGAATGAATGTTGTAACCAGTTTTGGCCACTCCTTCCATCTCTAGTTACCTCGACGATCTGTGGCATGCTAAATCCATCCGGTTTTTTAGAACCGTTGCCATCTTCAGTTGAGTGAGGCGGCTTTCTGTCACCGGGTTTTGTATTTTGTTTTTTAATAGGATCGATCACCTGTACCACAAATTCTTCGACGAGTGGCTCGAATCGGCTTACGTCTGAAATCTCGCAACGAATTGTCAGGATGTCACCGAATTGATAATTATTTCCAATCAACACATTCAAGTGCGCAAATCCGTTCCAAAGATTTACTGATTTATCATTGCATTCATTTCCGTTTATGAATAATTTGAATGTACCGGGATCCTTACTTCGATCTAAGTAATCATTCCTAACATCGGTTTTAAATTCGACGCGAAACTTGCTGCCAATGTGAGCCTGCTTCGGAATTTCAGGCGGATATTTTTTAGTTAGTGTAAAGAACGATGGGAATTCAGTACCGCGATATACTTCTTGATTTGCCGCAGCCGCGATCGTGTTAAACGGATTCTGCAGGCGGAAGCCTTGCATCAACAATTTTGACAGTGTGGGAGATTTTTTTAATATATTATCCAAAATATCTGCAAGTGGTTGCTGGTCTTGCAGCTTGCTTTGAATTTCCTCCTGTCTGCGTTTGTCCTTTAAGATGCGCAAACCCGGATGTGATTTCAATTCTTCTTCGAGTGCCTTTTCTATTTCCGTTTTAAGCGGACATGTGCTCAACCTGTCTCTACTATTCATGAAAAGGTTTTCTCTTTCACGGCCGTTTATTTCCGAGCAATCGAGAATAACGAGTATGGAGTCGGCTAGATAACTAAGCCCTACACCTTTTCTATTAAAGAAAGATTTGGACAGCGCACCATGTGTTTGACCGTTGATTGTAAAAATGATGCCTTCGTCACCCGTATAATTTTTGTGTTTGTCTTTCTTAAAAACATATACGGAATATTTCATTTTCTCTCCTGCAACCGTAAGCACACCAGACGTTGGAAAATTTTCTTCGATATTATCCGACCTGTCCTCATCGACACGTACTGACAGGCCTGACAAAACAGTTTCAAAGGAATTACCGGTGTAGCCACTTCTTCTTTCAAACAATTTGACGGGAAGCGCAATATTTGGCATGAGCAGAGAAAGTCTGTTGTATAGATCAAGTAAAATATTTGTTCTTAGACCAGGGCCGATTTTGTATTCAAAGAATTTGAGGTAGGTTCCATAAGACAGCGGATTGCCATACGCTTCTGGATAAGCGCGCGGTATAACGGGAATGCTTTCAGCCTCAAAAAATAATATTTGTTTGCTCGGCGCAAGGTATTTATAGCTGGAACTTCTCACACCATTAGCAGGATCTTCGCGGCGAACAATGGTGAATCCCCAATAATTCTTTGTGGGATCACCCTCATTCGTTGCTACTGCAGGATTTCTTCGTGATATGATCAATTGAATATTGCTCTCACCACAAAATCTAAAAACACCGGTACCGCCCATGTTGAATTTTCCTTGTACGAACGGAATCCGCAGTTTGTTTGATTTGCGTAAAGAAAGAATCGTATCATGCAGTTTAGCCGGTGATTGTCCCTCTCCTCTATCTATTAGCGCGTAGGTGGGATTTGTCTTCTGGCCGGTTGCGACAAAGCATATATCCTCGGCTTGTTTTGATCTTTCTTTTGCTGAAATATTTGTCAGCTTACCGTCATGAATTTTGTAAAATTTTTCAAGTGCCTGCTTGATATCTTTTGGCGCGTCGCTGCCGTCTGGTTTGATTTTGTTTTTAAGACATTCACCCATAAGCATTGCATCCACCGAATTAATAATTTTTTCAACGATTGCCGTTTCGGGTTTACTTTGTTGATTGCCGATGATTGAGTAATTATTTTCGTCTCCGCCAAAAAATTGCCAATTCTCTGGATCATCCCAATAATTTTCGTTCTTTAAAATTTCAATCACTTCTTTTTCTGATTCGCACTTGATCAAAGTCAAACACAATTCTTTTAATTGCATGGTTTATTTTTTTTGTTTTAGGGGATGTATTTCACTTTAAGACCGGGTTCCTTTTCAACACTTTTAAATAATGTGTTGCTTGTAACAAGCGTTGCTTTCTTTGAAATTGCAAGTGCAGCAGCAAAACCATCCGCATGAGAAAGGGCGTATTTTGCCTGGATTGACGCGGCTTCAATACATGCTTTGAAATCCGGATCGACAATTTGCAAAGGCATTTGTTTAATTGCGGAGATTGCGGTTTCGGCGTTCTTTAAATTCGCTTTCCGTGCAATCACATAGTAGAGCTCACCAACGCTGATCGCTGAGATGAAACCTTCACTTTCGTCGTTCGCAATACGGACCAAAAGATCTCGCACAAATTCATAGCCTTCATCTTTACGAAAAAGACATAGTAAAGCAAAACTGTCAAACAGTATTTTCTTCATTTTTCGATTCCTTTTTTTTAAACATCATATGTTCGTCTTTCCACACATTTTGCTCTTGTTCTAAAGGCGCCTCGTCCTTTAGAATTCCCACGAATTGATTGAAGAAATGTTCGTCCATGGGTTTGAGGAGCACGCCATCTTTGGTTTCGATAAAGGCAATCTTAACACCAGCCTTTATACCATACTTATTTCGTAATCTCTTCGGTATCAACAGCTGTCCTTTAGACGTCAGTATTGAAGTTTCCATCGTTTTACCTCTTTTAACCCAAATTTAAAAAAGTATTACAAAATAAAAAAGTATTACCTAATATTTTTTTGGGGAAATTTTTGATTAGCGACATAGAGGCAAAAACTAGGGGGCAATTTCTACAATTGGTTTTTCAAAAATTATAACTTTACTTCCCACAAATACAACGATCGCTAATATGCTAGATTTTTATCAAAGCTTCGGTAAGCGCGACATTCCTACAAGTTTAAAAAACGATTTGATCAACTCAGACGGTGAATTGTTGGAGAAATTTAATTATCTCAATAAGGTAAATATTTTTGTCGGTCAAAATAATTCGGGGAAAAGTCGAATAATTCGCGAGATATTAAAATCGGAGTCGCAGAAATATTATTCAGATGAAATGTGGAAGAAAATTCAAAGTAACATTGCCTTTTATAACGAAACGATATCTGCGCTTCAAGCAATTTTTCCGAGCCATCCAAAATTTACTTTTGTTAAATACGGTGGTGAAACCGTTTTTGACTTAAACGACTTCATAAGTCGACGTGACCAATTGCAACTATATTCACCAAACTTTGAAATTGTACATCATGCAAATGCTCTAAGACAAATATTTGGTCAGATGTTCGTTTATAACGATAATTCGGTGTACGAAGTGCGAAGCGCCGGGGAACTAGCCCTGGCAATTAACAACCAACATCGAGAACGAGCAGTAGAAACTTTTAGAGTACTAAATGAATCAAAGCATAAAGCCTTTGAAGTTGCCAAACGACTGGAAAACTACATTCTGCAAAGCGAGCCTTTCGAAGCGTATAAAACCTATATCCCCGCCGTTCGTACGTTGCGAACTTTTGCAACTCGATTTCATGCAACTGATGAAACGATGCAGGAATACGGCTTTAACACAACTATCAGAATTGGCAATGGCGAAAAACTCAACGAAGAATTTAAAGCCAAAAATTCAAACTATGAAAGAAGAATAAAAATTGAAAAGTACGAGAAGTTTCTAAGTGACAATTTTTTCCAAGGTAAAATAGTGACTATCACCTACGATGAAATTGAAAAAAAAGTGCTGTTGATTAAAATCGGTGAAGAAACGGAAAGACCTATCCACGAGCTGGGAGATGGCCTACAGATGATTATTATACTCACACATCCTTTTTTTTTCCATTCTGGTGGCACTGTTGCAATTGAAGAGCCAGAATTGTTTGTCTACCCAGGTATGCAAAAAGCATTTATCAAATTCTTAACGGAGCACGAGGTTACAAAAAACTTCCAAATTTACATTGCAACTCATTCAAACCACATTGTTGATTCTATTAATTCAGGCCCTCTTGTTTCGATTTTTTCCACTGTGAAGAAGTTAAGCGGAGCAAAAAATGGCGACCAAATTGAAGGCCAATTTATCCTTGAAAATGTTGCCTATGGAAATGAAAACTTACTGAATTATCTCGGAATCACTTCGACATCAGTATATCTTTCAAATTGTACTATTTGGGTCGAAGGAGTTACCGATAAAATATACTATCAGAAATTTATTTCTGAATTCTTGAATCAAACAGATTTGCCGGAAGACTATAAGAAATGTCTGCACTTTCGAGAAGGAATTCATTATTCTTTTGCACTTACGGGCGGCGACATGATCACGCATTGGGATTTTGGAGATGATTCCGAATACAATCAACTTTTTGAAAAAATAATCGTAAGAAAATTCTGCTCGAAGGCCTATGTTATTGTTGACAACTATGCAAAGAAAAGCCCGCAGGTGACAGTTGCCTTGAAAAGTGTCCTTGGAGAGCGCTTCCAAGAATTACCAGTTCCTGAGGTCGAAAACTTGCTTCCAGCGATTGCAATAAAGAAAACTGCAATGACCTATCCCACCGTAAGAAAGGCGATTTCAGACATTGCCGAGATTAAATTTTCCGACGAGGAATTATTAGTTGACAGAATTGGAACGCTCGTCGATCGTGAAGTAAACTCAAAACATCCAAGTGCTAAAATTTTTTCTGAAAGCGATAAGAACGGTTCGATAGCCAGTGGCGACAAATTGCATTTTTGTCTTAAAAGTCTGGAATTTATTTCGTCGAATAATTTGACTGCGACCTCAATTGAAGTCGTAAAAAAGGTACTCTCATTTGTAATTTCTCAAAATTTATAACCGAAATTATAATCGGCCTAGAGTTTCATTAGCACTGGCCATCAACATTAATCTTGATCCTTGCGGAGCGCAATTATAAATAGTTTGTCAAAGGATGCTGTCGTGGTTGGAAATTTTTTTCAACGTCATGATTGACGGTTTGCAAAGCAATAAATTTGCTTAGAACTATTTTCAAATGAAACAAATGCAACTCCCAACTCTTTACTTAAATTTGCTTATCGATCTCAGTTCTTATAAAGTGAATTTTTTAGGTGAGTCATTCGTGGAGTAGCTCAACTTTGCAGTACCGAAATATTTGATAGACAGTAATAAAACCGAGAGGTTCATTTCCCTCGCTCTCTGCGGAAAAGATTCTGAATTATTCAGAATCTTTTTTATTTAAAATCCAGTCGCATCTAAGATATTAGCAAAAATATAAAAAAACTGCCGGCGTGATTATTAGAGGCGATTTCATTACTCGGGCTCATCCGTCTTAGCTGTTCCTAAAACAAATCCTGAACGGATATTCATTACCATAACTTTTTCCGTTCTCTTCAATACATCCATTTGTTTAGGGGGCTTTTTATCAATAAAACCCATCTTGTAGTAAAGCTTGTGCGCCTGGGGCATGGCGTTGGTTGTTTGCAGCCAAAGCCGCGATGCTTCGTTTTCTTTGCAACGGGAAATGCAACGCTCGATCAACTTTGTCGCGATACCCAAATTTCTTGCTGACGGGTCGATGAACAACTTGGCAAACTCAAATGTGGATTCATCCAGTCTTTTGAGTGCCACACAACCCACTACCTTACCTTTATACATTGCGAAAAACACAAAACCGCCTTTTTCAAGATAGGCTTTGTCCGGATTGCGCAGTGTGAACTTATCCTCTTTTTCAAGTTTTCCTTTGAGTACACCGAGCAACCAATTTCCGGCCAGTTCATAAAAATATTTCTTTAACGACGGCTTGTAATCGACAACAGTCACTTGTATAGCTGTACCAAATGATTTGATTCGCTGATCAATGGGAAT
>Ga0163162_10001277_pt1 | contig 23565 bp, 17 predicted proteins | sample S55metaG_FD_115310 | JGI IMG/M metagenome (GOLD analysis project Ga0163162, IMG submission 115310) | Switchgrass rhizosphere microbial communities from Kellogg Biological Station, Michigan, USA - S5-5 metaG | ecosystem: Host-associated > Plants > Roots > Rhizosphere > Soil | place: USA...
GACCGCCGGGCTTGACCCCGAAGCTCGTATTGAGGTTTGGAAGATCGTCAAAGAGCTTGCGGGCAGTGGCACGACTGTATTCCTCACCACCCAGTATTTGGACGAAGCCGAACAACTCGCCGATAGAATTGCCATCCTTCATGAGGGTAGGATTATCGTGAGCGGCACGCTCGCGGAGCTGAAAAAGCTGTTCCCGCCTGCACAAGTGGAATATATTGAAAAACAGCCGACTTTGGAGGAGATATTTCTTGCAATCATCGGCCAAAAAAAAGAAAAGTAAATGGAAATGACAAAGAAGTATTTTTTCAATGATATGGGGGTTATGCTTGGACGTTCCTTGCGCCATATCTTCCGCAGCCTGGACACCATCATAACAGTCACCATCATGCCGATTGCAATGATGCTGTTGTTCGTCTACGTGCTAGGCGGTGCAATTCAAACCGGTACAGATAAATATGTGAATTACCTATTGCCTGGTATACTGCTGATTGCCGTTGCAAATAGTGTAGGCTACGTGTCTTACCGCCTGTTTTTAGATAAGCAACGGGGCATATTCGAGCGTTTCCATTCGATGCCGATTGCGCGTTCTGCCGCGCTGTGGGGTCATGTACTGACCTCCCTGGTATCCAATGCGATTTCGATTGTCGTAATCATTCTCGTAGCACTGATTATGGGCTTTCGTTCACCGGCAGGAGTATTGTCATGGCTTGCCGTGGCCGGTATACTCGCACTGTTTACGCTGACCCTAACGTGGATCGCCGCGATTGCCGGATTGTCCGCAAAATCGGTGGATGGTGCAGGTGTAATTGCCTATCCGATCCATTTCCTGCCGTTGATCAGCTCTGCGTTTGTGCCGACTAAGTCGATGCCGTCGGGCGTTCGCGCTTTTGCCGAAAATCAACCTGTGACCCCGATCGTGGAAACCATCCGCGCGCTGCTTTCAAATCAGCCTGCAGGCAATGAAATATGGGTGGCTCTTGCATGGTGCGTCGGGATTATGTTCGTGGCTTATATCTTTGCGATGAGCGTGTATAAAAAACGGGGATAACAGGTCTTCGAAGAAGGTGGCGGGTACGGAGCCTGGTTAGTCCTTCGATCTGATCACCTGCTGCAGGTATAAGGCGTAGAGATCTGACGGCATAAAAGATTGCACCATTCTCCATTCCACGATATTACAGAGCATTCTGATCGAAGAAAAGGCGAAAATGAAAATATTTTCCACTGCGTTTTTTACCAGGATATTTCCTTTGTTGTAGATCTTTTCTACCAGGGACATGCATTTTTTAACTTCTCCGAAATTGTGCTCCAGCGCCATGCGCTTTGTGTAGTCGGTTAACACATGCATTGAGTCGTAGATGTGTTGCCGACGGGTAAACTCACATTTCAACTGGGGCAGGGTACCGGTGATATAGGCGGGTACTTCAAATTCATGTATCATAAACTTAGTGTTTGGCTTTGATAGCCAAAACGGATGCCTGATCGGGGGTGGGTGCGGCAAATGCAAGATTATCAAGGCTTAAGAAGGGGTCGTATAAGAAAGAATATCATCGGATGGCATGCCGGAATGAAAAATTTTTTTCAAAAAGGTATGGTGGGATATTGGGTTCTTAATTCATTTACAACGACTTATGAATAAGGAACGAGGTTTGGTCCATGGATGTCAACCATAAAAGTTAAAAAATGGAAGAAGAACCGGAGTTTATAATACGAGTTGCTGTGCCAGCCGATGTAAAATATGTATATGCGATCCTTTATGAGATGGAACGTTCGGCCATGGAAAGAGGGACCGGTATTGCCAGGCGGAGCCCTCAGTCCATATGTAATAAGATCTACGACGGACATGCCGTAATAGCATTTACTGGTACTGGTGAGTGGGTTGGCTTTTCGTATATCCAGCCCTGGGGAGATGGTGGATTCGTGTCCAATAGCGGACTGATCGTGCATCCTGCTTATCGCGGACAGCATGTTGCTGCCCGGATCAAGGAATTGACCTTTGAGCTTTCCCGCCGCCTGTATCCTCAGGCATCTATCTTCAGCATTACAACGGGGGCGGCAGTCCTTTCGCTGAATCACCATTTGGGATTCAGGCCCGTAACCTATTCGGAGATCACGACTGACCCGGTGTTCTGGGACCAGTGCAAAGCCTGTGTCAATTATCCGTTGCTGGAGTCAAAAGGAAGGAAGGTTTGCCTATGCACGGCGATGGTGTTTAATCCGAGGAAAATGGCAATTTAAAAAACCAACGATATGGAAGCTGGGAACGGTCAACATCCTTTATCCTCCGAGGAGAGCCAGGATTGGAAGATGGATCTCAAGGAGATGAGACTTCTGATGGAACTGGCGCTTATCCTCTGCGACAGTTTGCTTCAATCAGAAGAGCGCAGGTCTGTGGAGCCTGAAGCAGGGCAGCATTCACGACGGGAACTATCGCCATTTGACCTGGCGAATGTGGAGAAAATGCATATCCAGCGTGTACTCAGCTACACGCAGGGGAATAAAGTAAAAGCGGCAAAGCTGTTGAATATAGGTATTACTACTATCTACCGAAAGCTGGAAGAATACGGGCTGGAGTAGGGCAGGAAGACAGCCCTGTCAACATGACAACAATCACACAAAAAAATTAACGAATGAAAAAATTTATTATTGGAAGTGTTCTTTTAATTGGCGTAGCATCGAAAGTACAATCACAGGATTCTACATCCCCGAAAATCCCTTTCGATGGGATTGAAACCAACTGGCAGAATGGAAGTGACCGCAGGGACTCATCTATATTTCATGGAAAGTATTTTATTCCTACGGTCATGGTGGATATCAACTATACGCATTCTTTTAATCGTCCCAATGACAACACGGTGGTGGGGTCGACGGCGCTGGCGCGTAATAATGAGGTACAGCTGTCGCAACTGAGCTTTGGAGGTGATTTCAACTATGAGAATGCAAGAGCGAGGTTCCTGATGCAGCTGGGTACGCGGACACAGGTGGTGCCGAGGAACGACCTGAGCCCTTACAGGGGGCAGTATAAGCTGGCGGATGTATACAGGTATTTAAGCGAGGCTTACGTGGGTTATCACTTTAACAAGTGGTATGGCATTAATGTCGATGCGGGGCTTTTTATGTCGTATATCGGACTTAACAGCTATTACCAGGTGGAGAACTGGGAGTACCAGGCTTCCTATACGTCTGATAATACACCCTGGTTCTTCAATGGTGTCAGGATCCAGATATTCCCGTCCAAGTACCTTAAGATCGAGCCCTGGATCATCAATGGATGGCAGAGCTATGGCAAGTTCAACAGCACGCCGGGACTTGGGGCGAATATCACCTGGAACCCGACCAGCAACTTTAAATTACTGACCAATGACTATTATGGTACGGATGCCGGGGGATTGCCTGCCAGAAAGCGGTTTCACTCGGACAACAGTATGCTGCTGAGATATTACAATAGGCCTGCAAGCCGTGGGATCAGCAGAATGGCTTTGTCTGTAACGGGTGACCTGGGATTTGAAAAGGGAGGAGGTGTGAATGGATTCAAAGATGGCAATTCGGCCAATGGACCGGCGCAATATTTTCTTAGTGCGATGATCTATAACCGTACCTGGTTTGTGCAGAACAAATTTGCCTGGACAGTGGGCGGAGGTGTGATGACCAACCCGGGCAGATACCTGGTATTATATCCTACGGGGCAGGCGAGTCCATTGCCCGATCCCAACAATCCTACACAAACGGAAGGCAAATATCCTTTCAGCGCCAATCCCGGGGACCAGTTCAAGGCTTGGGATTGCAGTACCAACCTGGACTGGATGCCTAACCAGAGTTTCCTGTTCAGAGTGGAGTATGTGCACAGGCATGCCAATGTACCTTATTTTTCCGGGCCTGGTGGGGTGACATCTCAGACCGGATATTCGACGACGCCTTTGGATACTAACTGGAGGCCTGACCTGGTGAAGTCGGAGGACAGGATCATATTTGCGGTGTTGTTCAGATTATAATGACGCCGTAGTGTTGTAAAGTTTAAAAGAGGTCGTTTCCACGACCTCTTTTTTTTAACCAGCGGTTAACCATGCATTAACAATTTATTTTTTCAATCTGGAAAGAGAAATTTCAACAATTTCCACTTTGGAAATTTTTTTTCAAAGTGGAAATATTTTAATCAATGGTTATGCTTTTTTCTCGATAGCAATAAAAATTTAAAACACGTTGACGAGCATAGAGTTCCATGGGATGGAGCCAGATATGAAACCAGTATGGTATATAATTCGCACTTTATTGGGCATGACGGAGGGCCTTCCTGTCGATGTTATTGTTTACTATTTAAATTCAGACTATGCTTAAGAGATCAATTGTTTGTTTTAGTACGTTGTTCCTTTTTCAAAAAGGGAAAAGTCAGGAAAAAGATTTTGTTGCAGCGCAGACCATTAATCAAAACAGACTTGTGGCTTATCCGGCAAAAAAGGATACGGGAGAGGCGCCTGTCCCGGCGCATGCCAGTGATCCGTTTGCTTTCGGGGACTTTTCCTGGCTGAATGGTGCGAGCAGGAAGACGACTCCACCTGCTTTCGACTCGAAGTATTTCACCGGGGATGTGACGATCGACCTGAACTATTCGCATTCGTACAACCATCCTTTGGACAATACGGTGGTCGGCAGCACGGCGCTTGCCCGGAACAATGAGCTGCAGCTGTCCTTCATGGGTGTGGGCGGCGATATCCATGTGAACAATGTGCGGGGGCGGGTGATGATGCAATTCGGGACCCGTTCGACGGTGGTGCCCCGTAACGACAATAGTTCTTATAAGGGCCAGTATGACCTGCAAACCATTTACCGGTATATCAGCGAAGCCTATGCGGGATACCACTGGGATACCTGGCATGGCATCAACCTGGATGCGGGCATATTCATGTCGTACATCGGACTTTTCTCCTACAATAATTTCGAGAACTGGGGGTACCAGCCATCCTATACATCGGATAACACGCCCTGGTTCTTCAATGGGCTGCGGCTACAGACCTTTCCTACGGACAAGCTGAAGCTGGAATTTTGGCTGGTGAATGGCTGGCAGACCTACGGGAGGTTCAATCATTCGCCGGGGATGGGGGTCTCTATTTATTACAGGCCGAAGGAGACGGTGGACTATGTATTCAACAATTATTACGGAAAGGATGATGAAGGCGCTCCGGGCAGATATCGATTCCACAGCGATAACAGCTACCAACTGCGTTATGTCAATCGTAAGCATGGGTTTGTTACGAAGGCGGCTTTTTCGATCACGGGCGATTTTGGATTTGAGAACGGAGATGGTGTGACGCCTTTCGGGAAGACGGACAGCAAGACGGGTGTGAAGCTGCCGGCGCAGAATTTTATATCCGGGATGATCTACAACAGGCTCTGGCTGGGTGAGAAGCAAAAATTCGCCTGGACGATCGGCGGTGGATATATGCATAATCCCGGGCAATACCTGGTGCTGGCGCCCACCGGTTATGCCGATACGCTGTTCCAACAGCAGACCGGGCCGGGCTCGACATTCAATGCGTGGGATTATTCGACGTCGATCGATTATATGCCCAACCAGAACCTGACGCTGAAGCTGGAATTTGTGCACAGGACTGTTTCTGAGCTGGGGGCTGCACCGGGTACGACGCCTTTGAAAGGGTATTTTGCCGGGCCGGGCGGCGTGACCTCTCCGTCCGGGTATACGAATACGGGAGGGTACACCTATACTTCCAGCGGCGCTTCCGTAGCGCCACCATTAAGCAGCTGGGGTGGCTGGATGCCTGACCTGGCGAAGTCGGAATCGAGGATCGTGCTAGCCGTCATGGTGAGATTTTAAAAAACAAAAATTAAGGTATATGAGGTCATTAATGATGTTGTTATTGGGTGTTTGCCTGTATGGAGGCATTGCAAAAGGACAGGATTTTCGTCAGGTGGGAAGGGAAAAGTTCCGGATCATCGATACGTCCGGGTTCTACCTGTATAGTATTAACAAGCTGGTGCAGGGTGAAAAGATCGCACGTCCGGAAACCCTTTATTATTTCAGTGTCGACCGGCAAGCGCCTGTGCTGGAGCTGACGAGGGAGAACCTGGAAAAGGCTTTTGCCGGCAATGCGAAGTTCCGCTATTCGATGGAAGCGGAATTCCGGTCGGACAAGGAGTTGATGGCTTATGACAAACCAATGAAAGTTTTTAAACTTAAGTATTTGTACAGTCAGGCTTCAAAATAAAGCATATGGCGGTGGCAGGAAATATTCTCGTGGTAGATGATGAAGAAAAGCTACGAGGGTTGTTGAAGAGGGTTATTACACTGGAGGGATATGTAGTGCATGAGGCAGCCGATTGCAAGAGTGCGTTGCGGATGCTGCGTATGGAGGATATTGATGTTGTAATCTGCGACGTGCGCTTGCCTGACGGTAATGGCGTAGAGCTTACCCGGAGCATGAAGGTAAGGAATGCGGAAGTCGAGGTGATCCTGCTGACCGCCCATGCCAATATCCAGGATGTCGTGCAGGCCATGCGATCGGGGGCATTCGACTATATAATAAAGGGGGATGATAATAATAGATTGCTGCCCCTGATCGCTCACGCCATGGAGAAGGCACGATTGCAAAAGAGGGTATCGCGGCTGCAGGAGCAAATGGCGCATGCTTTCAGTTTCGACCATATCATCGGCGAGTCGGCTGCGATCCGGGAGACGATAGCGATGGCCCGTAAGGTGACTGTTTCGGACACGACGGTGTTATTGCTTGGGGAGACAGGAACGGGGAAGGAGCTGTTTGCAAAGGCTATTCATGCCGGCAGCGGGCGGGCCTCCTTTCCTTTTGTAGCGTTGAACTGCAGCTCTTTTTCGAAGGACTTGCTGGAGAGTGAAATGTTCGGGCATAAGGCGGGTGCTTTTACGGGGGCCATGAAGGACAAAAAGGGGCTGATCGAAGAGGCTTATGGGGGGACCTTATTCCTGGACGAGATAGGAGAGATGCAGCCGGACCTACAGGCTAAATTATTGCGGGTGCTGGAGGCCAGCCAGTTCTTCAAGGTGGGCAGCACGGTGCCTACTACGGCGAATGTGCGGATATTGTCGGCTACCAACCGGAATTTGCCGAAGCAGGTGAAGGAAGGGATGTTCCGGGAAGACCTTTTTTACCGGCTGAATGTTTTTACTGTGGAGATACCGCCGCTGAGGGAACGCAAAAAGGACATTCCTTTACTGGCGGAATATTTCGTGAGGCTGTTTGCGGACAAGTTGAACAAGCGGATGACCGGGATGAGCAGGGAGTTCATGCAGGTATTGGAGCGGCAACCCTGGAAGGGGAATATCCGGGAGCTGAAGAATGTCATAGAAAGGGCGGTAATCCTTTCGGAGGGGGAGGAACTGGGCATCGACACCCTCCCTGCTGTATGGAGCATGGAGCCGGCCGGTTTGCAAGCTTTGCAGGCTTTCGACCTGGCCACTGCGGAGCGGCTGCATATACAGCGTGTGCTCGATTACACCCATGGAAATAAGGTGGAGGCGGCCAAGTTGCTGAATATCGGTCTGACGACCGTCTACCGGAAAATAGAAGAGTACGGGTTAAATTAAACCCTATTTAACTGCGGATTTGGAACGGGTGAAATCATCAAAGGGAATTGCTCAACTGTTAAGCTAGAAGGATCTAATCCAAATCCTCTTTCTTCGGATAAACTCATTTTTTTAAGCCGGAAATGGAATTTCATGATCAAACGCTCAAAAAATGGCAATTCATTATCAGAGCTTAAATATTTTTCCATTACAATGAATTGAAAATCTCCAATTGCACCGCCTTTATACTGGCTGTCATAACTGCTGGAAACGTACACTTCTTTATTTTTTACCAGTTCTGCCACGACTTGTTGGAACATTAAATTTACCTGGGGCTCAATCCGAAATCCCAGATTGAAATCGACTCTTATTATCCCGTTAGGCATTATATGTCTTACCTTATATTCGCAGATATAGGGATCATCCGCTGTATGAATATGTACAAACCAATATACGTCCGCGCGTTTTGGATTTTTACTAAATATGGAATAAATTATTTTATGCTCGATCTCATGACGATTGTCCGAGCTTGTCAAGTAAACAAGATGGTTAATGAATTTTGGAATCGACTTATCATGGCTTAACGACTGAATCATCGGAACATAAGTTTCCAAACGAACCAATTCAACATAACGGTTTTTTATTTTCTTTGCTCTGTACCAGGTATATATTACACCGATGATCCCAAACTCAAATATTAAAAACATCCACCTTTGTTTGATCTTAGCGACATTGGCAACGAAGAAGGATATTTCGACTGTTAAAAAAATCAATAACACTAAGCTTATTAATAGTATATACCATTTCTTAATAAACTTCATATAATAGAACATTAATAAGGTAGTCATCAACATTGCAATGGTTATGGAAAAGCCATATGCAGCTTCCATATGACTTGACTCCCTAAAGTAAAGCATAACAGCTATACATCCTATCCATAAGATCCAATTTATACTTGGGATATAAATCTGGCCACGTATATCGGTAGGGAATTTCACGCTGATCTTGGGCCAGAAATTCAGTCGCATTGATTCATTTATTAAGGTAAACGACCCACTGATCAAAGCCTGGCTGGCAATAATGGTAGCAGCGGTTGAAACGATTATTCCAATGATCAGAAATTCACGCGGCATTACCTCATAAAAAGGATTCAAATCATCCAAGGATGGTTTTCCGCGAAGCAAAACCCATGCTCCCTGACCAAAGTAATTGAGAAGCAAAGCGGTTTTTACAAAAATCCAGCTGACCTGGATATTTTTTTTACCGCAATGACCTAAATCAGAATACAATGCTTCCGCCCCGGTTGTACAGAGAAAAATAGCCCCGAGTAACCAGAATCCGCTTGGATAATGGACAAGTAAATTATACCCGTAAACCGGATTAATTGCCTTTAGAATCTGAGGATAATGAATTATTTGGTTGAGGCCCAGAACGCCTATCATCGTAAACCAGATAAGCATAATTGGTCCAAATGAGCTGCCGACTACTTTCGTTCCGAATTGCTGAAAGAAAAACAGGATTGATATAATACCTATAATGATGCTAACGACTAAGGTATTTCCCGGGACAATAATTTTTTCCAGCCCTTTTATTCCGTTAAGCCCTTCAATGGCAGAAGAAACAGAAATCGGGGGTGTAATGATCCCATCTGCCAATAGTGTGCCGGCGCCTATAACAGCCGGCAAAAATAACCAACGGCGATAACGATGCACTAACGCAAATAATGAAAAAATGCCACCTTCTCCTCTATTATCGGCCTGAAGTGTGAGAAGTATATATTTGAAGGTTGTCTGGAGCGTAAGCGTCCATAAGACACAGGATATCCCACCATATACTAATTGTTCTGTAATTTGCCGGGTTCCTATAATAGACTTGACTACATAAAGAGGAGAAGTTCCAATATCCCCGTAAATTATTCCCAAAGAAATTAGAAGGCCAGCTACGGATAATTTATTTATTTGCTTATTCAAAGTCGGAGTATGAAACAGGCGAGAAGGGTTTTCTCTTGTATAAACCCAAATGTTGTACCGGAAGCGGTGAATTATATAGAGTAAGGGCCAGGATGCAGGCCAGGCAAGCGTTGGAGGAGTTTGTAATTTTAAGGTAGCGACCCGGAAAGAAGAAAAAACCATTCCATTTTGGAAGGGTATATTTTCAAAATGAAAAGAGTTGCCTTGTTTGGAAAAACAAGAGGCCGAATTTGCGACCCCTTGTTTATTGAGCGGTATCTGGACTAAAAAACAGTGCCGGTGTGGTTAATGTGTGACTCTCTTTTTACCAGTCTTCATCAAAGGGGCCAACAATAAGAATAACAGAACAGCGAATGAAATAATAGTTTCCATGATGTATGATTTATATGCCGGAGGAGATTCAAGTTTAAGGCCATTACCGATAGTGATTGATTGACAGATACTTAGCTGGGCAGGGAGGCTTCTGAAATGAAAGGGTTTTTCATTTTGGAGGGGTGGGAGTAAAAGAAAAAGGAGCACATTTTACGCGCTCCTTTTTTTGTAGTTTATGCTATTAATGTATTAGTGTGCAGCCCTTCTTTGGGTTTTCACCAGGGGAGCCAGCAACACAACAAGTAAAACAGCAAATGAAATAATCGTAGTCATAATGTTTAATTTATAGATAAAGATTCAAGTTTACGCAGGGTTAATTAAGCTCGGCATACCGGATCAACTGGTCTTTGTCCGTCTCATGGAAGATCTGCTGATAGCGATCATTGAATTCTTTTTCCAGGGAAACGATGACACTGTTGAGGTGGTTTATATCATTAGAAAGATGCTGGCTTGTAAGAAATTTGCTGGATGCAGTGAGCAGGCTGGTCTTTCCGGAAATCGTGTTGGACAAGCTTTTTTCCAGCCTGATGATATCTTCTCCTGCGGTCAATGGGCTATCGGAGATGAATACTTTTTTGATCTCTCCGGGGTGCACATCGTTCTTCCATTCGATCAAACGATGTTTAAGATCCTGATGCATATTTTAATGGGTTTTTATTAGTAATGCTTTGTATTATGACGTAAAGTTAGGAGGAATATTGTTCAGATAATGCCTGTCCGGGCATGCCGCGGTCGGCTGAAGCCCTTTACTGTAAAGGGTTTCAAGCGATGAGGTGAATGTAAAGCGTGGATTTTTGGGTGAGACAGGTACGAAAAAAGGGGGTAAGCTTTTTAAAAAATCATTTATTTCCGGAAGTAGGGGGAAGGAAATGAGGGAATAAGGGATGTTTAATACATGTTTTATTTGGATAATATGACCCAAAAAATCTTAAAAATATTTTGTTAATAAACGAAAAAACCCGGGCAAAGCCCGGGTTTTTGTATCAGGAGTGAAAGATCTAAGCCTGAGAGGGGTATGCTTCGACGCCGTGCTCGAACATGTCGAGGCCGCCGGGTCCTGTTTCGCCTTCGGGTTCGACGCGGAGTTTCCAGGGGTAGGGCAATTTGTTGACCACCCACATGAGGATAAAGGCGACGATGAAGGTTGCGATGGTAACGACAGCGCTGCCGATGACCTGTGCTTTGAGCACGCCGATGCCGCCGCCATAGAAAAGTCCTGCAACGGGTGCGGAGTTGTCGGCGCCGGTTGGGCCTGTAGCTCCATATTGGCCGCAGGCGAAGAGGCCAAGGGAGATCGTTCCCCAGATGCCGCAGAAGCCATGTACAGTGACGGCTCCGACGGGATCATCGATGCGCAGGTGTTCGATGAGGTTGGTTGCCACCCATATGATGATGCCGGCCACGAGGCCCAGTATGATGGCGCCGAAGGGGGATACCCAATAGCAGGGGCAGGTGATGGCCACCAGCCCGCCGAGGAAGCCATTGGTTGTGTAGCCGAGGTCGAACTTACCTTTTGTCTCACCGAACCAGAGAGCCATGTACATCGCTCCGATGCCACCTCCGCAGGCTGCCAGGGTGGTGTTGGCTGCTACGCGGCCGATGCCTTGCATATCCATGGCGGAGAGCGTGCTGCCGGGGTTGAAGCCGTACCATCCGAACCAGAGGATGAAACCGCCTACGGCGGCTACGGTGAGGTTGTGTGGTGCGGGCATGCCGCCGCCGTCACGTTTGAAGACGCGGCCCAGGCGAGGCCCGAGGACGATGGCGCCTGCCAGGGAGATGACGCCTCCGATGGTATGAACGACTGTTGATCCTGCGAAGTCACGGAAGCCATTGCCCAGGTCCGGGAGGAAATGGTCTTTGGTGCCCATAAGTGCCAGCCAGCCGTCGGGTCCCCAGCACCAGTGGCCCACGATGGGATAGATGAAGCCTGTGACGCCAATGCTATACAGGATATCACCGCGGAAGCTGGTGCGGCCGATCATGGCGCCGGAAGTGATGGTGGAGGTAGTGTCGGCGAAAGCGAACTGGAAGATCCAGTGAGCCAGGAGGGGTATGCCAGTGGACATATAGGTGTCCGGCGCTCCCTGCAGGAAGAACCAATGGGTACCGATGAACCCGTTGCCTTCACTGAACATGAAGGAGTAGCCGATAGCCCAGAAGAGGATACCGCAGATACAGGTGTCGAAGATACATTCCATCAATACGTTGACGGTTTCTCTTTTACGTGCGAAGCCAGCTTCGAGGAATACGAAACCGGGCTGCATACCGAATACGAGGAAGGCGGCAACCAGCGTCCAGATGGTATTGGCCGTATTCATGAAAGTTGTCTCATGCGGTGTCCACGTTGGCGCCTGTGCGTGAGCAGGAGTGCCCATGATGATGGCAGGAAGGAATCCTATGGCCACGAGGACCAGGAACAGACCTATCATTTTGCCGGCAAACATGCCTCCGGCGATTCGCCACTTATCTTTTTTTGTTAACTTAACCATGACAGGAAGGGTCCCAGTTCCTTCCTGCATGAGCCGACCTTTAATAAAATTGGTTACTCCCATTTTGCGTTGGTTTTTTTATTTGTGAATGTTTGGTTAGGTGCTTGTGCCAGGCATACAATAAGGTGTTAACAGGTCAGTTAATGGAATCAGGCTTCCGATCGGTGTTATGATGATCGTTAGAATGAGTAGATCGCTGCGATCAGGAAGCTGGCCGTGTTCTTGGTACCGGTGGTCCCGTCGCTTTTCAGGAACATAGCGGTGGTGTTGGCATTATCATAGCGGAATTCCGGGATGAAAGTGAAGCCATCCACTTTGAACTGGGCGGACAGGGTGCCTGCTGTAACTTTATCGGATGCAATCTTGATGTGATCCTTGTCGCTGAAATATTCTCCGCGGACCGTGAGGCCGAACCAGGGGGCCGGGTCGAGGTTGACATAGAGCGCTGCACCGGACCAGGTATGGGAAGTGGCGTAATCGTCAGCGGTATACTTGGACTTGTTGATGGTGCCATTAATCCCCAGGCTAAGCAGGCTGCTGAGCTTGCCGGTGGCTACGAGATCATATTGATAGATCTTATTATCGGCTACGTCCTTGCCGCCTACGAAGTTGAGATAGAATTTATAGTTGTCTGTAGGAGCAAAACTATACTGCGCGATGAGGTTCTTGTTGCTTTTGCCGCCATCCGGAATAGTGCGGAAGTCCGTGGGGTTGGATACGCCGACCATGAAGCCGTGTTTTCCAAAAGTCAGATCAGCCTTCAGGCCTGTGTGGGAGAAAGGGCCGTTGGTGAACATATAGGACATGCTGTAGTTCCTGTTAGCATAGGCGTCCAGCACTTCATAGCCTATGTGGGTGCCCCAGGTACCTCCTGTGAGCTTTAACCAGGCAATGGGCGTATAGCTGATGTACAATTGTTTGATAGCTTGGGTAATACCGTTGTCATTGTAGGAAAATTCTTTTGCCCTGGGGCCAAAGCCGAGGTCGGCGACCAAATCAACCTTTTGGGTCTTGTGCTCCAACTTGAGGGTGGCCATGCCTAAAGTGGCGGCATTGTGTGTCTGGGTGAAGCTGGTCTTGCTATTGACCTCCTTGTTGAAATTATACCGATAGTAAACATCGGCTGAACCTGTGATGGACAACACCGGAGCAGGCGCTGCGGGTTTAGCGGTTGAATCGGCCGTTTGGGCCCAAACTGAGCAGGACATAAGCGTAGCGACAAGAGAAAACGATAGTGTTCTAAGCATTTGCTGATGGATTTGGTGAGTGAATAATAAAGGGTCGGAACGACCAGGGAAGATTGGTTCTCTGGCAGTTATTTAGTTTTGGTAATAATGGCTTCAATCGCTGTACACCGGTAAACAGTTCTTAAAGAGGAGAAGGAGTATTGGATTGTCACATTAAAAAAAATTATAAGTGACGTTTGTAATGCTAATATAGTCAATCAAGGGAGATGTGGGATGAGCAATATTATATATAATAAATATTAATATGATAAAACTAACAGCGTTAGCCCTACTTAAAAAATTAATAATTAGTTAATTGCAGCGGTCTTTATTATTTCTTTATAAAATTAAATATCGAAGTTGTTTAAAAAAATAGGGCGAATTCTGCCATTTATTTAATAGAAAAGAATGAATGTTTTCCAAAAATGAAAAAACCCACCCTCTTTTTAAAAAAATGAGAGTGGGTATTGGGGAAACTTTTATATTTTATTTACAGCGAGATGCTCTTTCACAAAGCGATGAGGCTGTCGTCTTTTCTTTCCAGCAGGGATTGTCCCATGAGGTATTCGTCCACTTTACGGGCGCATTCGCGGCCTTCGCTGATGGCCCAGACCACGAGGGATTGTCCCCTGCGCATGTCTCCTGCGGTGAATACTTTAGAGATATTGGTCTGATAGCTCTTTTCGGGGGCTTTTACATTGCCTCTTTCGTCCAGTTCGACGCCCAGTTCCTGGAGGAGTCCGGCGTGCTGCGGATGGACGAAGCCCATGGCGAAGAGGGCCAGCTCGCAGGGGATCTCTTTTTCACTGCCAGCCACTTCCACGAAGTTGGCGGCGCGTCCATCGTCGGTGAGCTTCCATTCGAGGGTGACGATCTTCAGGCCTTTGAGGTTGCCTTTTCCATCGCCTATGAATTCCTTGGTGGCTACGGCCCAGTGTCTGTCTGCTCCTTCTTCGTGCGAGGAGGAGGTTTTGAGGGTCATGGGGTAGGTAGGCCAGGGCATATGGGCGGTGCGGGCTTCCGGTGGTTTCGGCAGCAGCTCGAATTGGGTGACTGAGCGGGCTTTATGCCTGTTGGACGTGCCGACGCAGTCGCTGCCTGTGTCGCCGCCGCCGATGACCACTACGTTCTTGCCGGTGGCCATGATGGCTTCTCCGTCAACGGGGAGCTTGCTGACGCGTTTGTTCTGTTGTTTGAGGAAGTCCATGGCGAAATGGACGCCTTTTAATTCCCGGCCCGGGACGGGCAGGTCGCGGGGGATGGTGGAGCCTCCGGCCAGGACGATGGCATGGTATTCCCGCAGGAGGTCATTAATACTGATGTTCACGCCTACGTTGGCATTACATTTAAAGGTGATGCCTTCTTCCTCCATGAGCTTTATACGGCGGGCGACCACCCATTTTTCCAGCTTGAAGTCGGGGATGCCGTAGCGCAGCAGGCCGCCGGGTTCGTCGTCCCTTTCGAAGACGGTGACGGTATGTCCGGCAGTGTTAAGCTGGGCGGCCGCGGCCAGTCCTGCGGGGCCTGATCCGACGACGGCAATTTTCTTACCTGTCCGCATGGCGGGTTTTCGCGCTTTTACGAGGCCCTTTTCGAATGCTATTTCGATGATGTGCTTTTCAATCTCTTCTATGGCCACGGGCGGCTGGTTGATGCCCAGTACGCAGCTGCTTTCGCAGGGTGCGGGGCAGATGCGGCCTGTGAACTCGGGGAAGTTGTTCGTGGAGCTGAGGATGTCGTATGCTTCCTGCCAGCTTTGGTTGTAGACTGCGTCATTGAATTCGGGGATCACATTGCCCAGGGGACATCCGTGGTGGCAAAAGGGTATGCCGCAGTTCATACAACGAGCTGCCTGCTGATTGAGCTGCGACTCCTTATATAATGATACAAATTCCTTGTAGTCATTTTTCCGCTCCTGCACGGGGCGTTTGGAGGGTAATTCTCTGGTAAATTCCAGAAATCCGGTGGGTTTGCCCATTTCTGCTGTTTTGTTGTTTTATTTCCGGCCACAGAGAACAACGGAGTGGCTGAGTCACACATGAGAGCCGACTCCGCGTTCTCAATTTCTTGTCGACAACTTGTTGTCTCTGTGGCCGGATGGGGCCGTTCTAGGAACGGACCGTTTGTTTATGACTTTTTTCCAGTAATACTTTTTTATAGTCCGTCGGGAACACCTTCACGAAATGCTGCAACTGGTTCTCGAAGTCGTCCAGGACGAATTTGGCGACCGTGCTGCCCGTGTAGGCATAGTGCCGTTGGATCATGTCTTTCAGCTCTGCGACATCGCCGGCGTCTACGGGGTCCAGCTCTACCATTTCCTTGTTGCAGAGGGAGGGGAACTGTCCGCGCACATCGTAGACATAAGCGATCCCGCCGCTCATACCGGCTGCGAAGTTGCGGCCTGTATCGCCCAGGATAACGACCCTGCCTCCTGTCATGTATTCGCATCCGTGGTCTCCGACGCCTTCCACTACGGCTTTCACGCCTGAGTTGCGGACGGAGAACCTTTCCCCTGCCTTGCCGCGGATGAAGGCTTCACCGGAGGTGGCGCCGTAGAAGGCCACGTTACCGATGATGCTGTTCTCTTCCGGTATGAAGGCTGCGCTGGGCGAAGGATAGACGATGAGCCGGGCGCCGGATAGACCTTTCCCGAAGTAGTCATTGGCATCTCCTTCGAGCTCCAGGGTGACCCCGTTGGTATTGAAGGCGCCGAAGCTCTGTCCTGCGGTGCCGGTGAATTTAAAATGCAGGGTATCTTCCGGCAGGCCGGCGGACCTGAACTTTTTGGAGATCTCATTGGAGAGGATGGTGCCGACGGTGCGGTCCGTATTCCTGATGGCAAAGGAGGCGAAGACCTTTTGCTTTTGCTGCAGCGCGGGTTGAGCTGCGTCCAGGAGCTTCCAGTCCAGTACGCCTTCCAGGCCATGGTCCTGCTCTTCCTGTTTGTGGAGGCCCGTGTACATTCCGGCGGGCTCTTTGTACAGGATGGGGGAGAGGTCGAGCTTGCTGTATTTCCAGTGGCCGACGTTGTCCCTTACCTGGAGGCAATCTACCTGTCCCACCATTTCGTCGATGGTGCGGAATCCCAGCTCGGCCATGACCTCTCTCAATTCCTGGGTGATGAACTTGAAGAAGTTGACCACGTGCTCTGCATCGCCGGTGAAGCGTTTGCGCAGTTCGGGGTCCTGTGTTGCAACGCCTACGGGGCAGGTGTTCAGATGGCATTTGCGCATCATGATACATCCTTCCACTACGAGTGCGGTGGTGGCGAGGCCCCATTCTTCGGCGCCCAGCAGGGTGGCGATGGCGATGTCGCGGCCCGTTTTCATCTGTCCGTCTGCCTGGAGCACGACGCGGCTGCGCAATTTATTTTTCACCAGGGTCTGGTGGGATTCGGCCAGGCCGAGTTCCCAGGGCAGGCCTGCGTGCTTGATGGAGCTAACGGGTGAGGCACCTGTGCCGCCGTCGTGTCCTGAGATGAGGATGACGTCCGACTTGGCTTTTGCCACGCCGGCTGCGATGGTGCCTACGCCTGCCTTGGACACCAGCTTGACGCTGATGCGTGCGGCGCGGTTGGCGTTCTTAAGATCGAAGATCAGCTGTGCCAGGTCTTCGATGGAATAGATGTCGTGGTGCGGCGGGGGCGAGATGAGGCCTACGCCGGGTGTGGAGTGGCGTACTTTACCGATCCACTCGTCGACCTTGTGGCCGGGCAGCTGCCCGCCTTCGCCGGGCTTGGCGCCTTGCGCCATCTTGATCTGCAGCTCGTCGGCCATGGTGAGGGAGTAGCTGGGGACGCCGAAACGGGCCGATGCCACCTGTTTGATTGCCGAGCGCATGGAGTCGCCATTGGGCAATGTCTCATAACGCATTTCGTCTTCTCCGCCTTCGCCGGTGTTGCTTTTCCCTCCCAGCCGATTCATCGCGATGGCCAGGGTGGAGTGGGCTTCATGGGAGATGGAGCCAAAGGACATGGCGCCTGTGGCGAACCTCCTGTAGATGCTCTCTGCAGGCTCCACCTCTTCCAGGGAAATGGAGGGGCGGTTGCGTTTGAACGTGAGCAGGCTCCTTAAGGTGGCGGCCTTTTCGCTCTGGTCGTTCACCAGTTTGGAATATTTTTTAAACGAATTGTAATCGTTCATCCGCGTGGAATATTGCAGCAGATGGATGGTCTGGGGGTTGAAGAGGTGGAATTCCCCTTTCCGCTTCCACTGGTAGATACCGCCCACGGGCAGTCTTTCCACGGGGATGTCCTTGCGGCTGAAGGCAAAATAGTGTTTGGAAAGCGTCTCTTTTGCGATCTCGTCCAATCCCATGCCTTCGATGCGGCTGGTGGCTCCCGTGAAATATTTATCTACGACGGTCCTGTTCAATCCAATGATCTCGAAGATCTGTGCGCCCTGGTAGCTCTGCAGGGTGGAGATGCCCATCTTGGAGAAGACTTTCAGCAATCCGTCACAGACGGCCTTGATATAGTTCTTCTTTAATTGTTCCGCGTCCAGCTCAGTCTGGATCCTTCCTGTCAGCTTCATATCGCGGATGCTGGACAGGGCCAGGTAGGGGTTGATAGCGGTGGCGCCGAACCCGATGAGGGCGGCGAAGTGATGGACTTCCCATACATCGCCGGCTTCCACGATGATGCCTACCTGTCCACGATAGCCTTTACGGATGAGGTGGTGGTGTACGGCCGAGGCGGCGAGCAGTGAGGGTATGGGTGCGTGGTCGGAGTCGATAGCCCTGTCCGTGAGGATCAGCACTTCGAAACCATCTTCGACGGCGTCTACGGCATACCGGCAGATGCGATCGAGGCCCTTTTGGAGGGACCCGGGCTTCCCGTCGGCCCTGAAATAGGTCTGCAGGGTCTTGGCCTGGAAGACGCCGGTGTCGATGCTGCGGATCTTTTCCAGCTCATGGTTGCTCAGCACCGGATGTTTGAGCGCTACGCTATGACAGGCCAGGGGGTCTTCTTCCAGCAGGTTGGCATTGCCGCCTACGAAGCTGGCGAGGGACATGACCAGTCTTTCGCGTATGGGGTCAATAGGCGGATTTGTCACCTGGGCGAAGAGCTGTTTGAAATAGCTGCTGAGGTGCTGCGGCTGATCGCTCAGCACTGCCAGGGGGACGTCGGTGCCCATGGAGCCGATGGGTTCTTTTCCATCCAGGGCCATGGGTGCGATGAGGGTATCCAGGTCTTCGGTGGAATAGCCGAAGGCTTTTTGATATTTGAATATTTGTTCGTGCTCCAGGTGAGTGAACAGTACTCTGGGTTCGGGCAATTCTTCCAGCCGGATCTTGTACTTGTTCAGCCATTCCGCGTAGGGCTTTTGGGAGCAGATGCCGCTTTTCAGCTCGTCGTCGCTGATGATGCGTTCCTGTTCCAGGTCGACTACGAACATCTTACCTGGCTGCAGTCTCCCTTTCTCTTTCACCAGCCGGGGATCGACGGGGAGGGCGCCTGTTTCGGAGGCCATGATCACGCGATCGTCGGTGGTTACGCAGTAGCGGGAAGGGCGGAGGCCATTGCGGTCAAGCGTGGCGCCAATGATCTTTCCGTCCGTGAAGGAAATGGAGGCGGGGCCGTCCCAGGGCTCCATAATGGAGGCGTGGAACTCGTAGAAAGCTTTTTTCACCGGGTCCATCTGCTCATTGCCATCCCATGCTTCGGGGATCAGCATCATCATGACGTGGGGGAGGCTGCGGCCACAGAGGGACAGCAGCTCGATGACATTATCCAGGCAGGCGGAATCGGACTGGCCTTCTGCGATGATCGGCAGGAGCATGTCCATTTCTTCCTTTGTGAAATACGGTGTGGTGAAGGCTTTTTCGCCTGTCTTCAACCAATTGAGGTTGCCTTGCAGGGTATTGATCTCCCCGTTGTGTGCGATGAACCGGAAGGGCTGCGCCAGCTTCCAGGAGGGGAAGGTATTGGTGGCAAAACGGGAGTGGACCAGGCCGAAGGCGGAAACCAGCCGCTTGTTGCTCAGGTCGGGAAAGTAGTGGCGGACCTGGCTGCTGGTGAGCTGACCTTTATAGACCACTGTCTTATAGGAAAGGGAGGCCACGTAGAAGCCGATGGCGTCCTTCTTGATCGTATTGTTGATGGTATTGCCGGCGTAGTTGCGCAGCAGAAAGAGCTTCCTTTCGAAAGCTTCGGGGTCCTTGATATGGTCGGGGCAGGCGATGAAAACCTGTTCCATTTCCGGCTCAACGGAAAGGGCTGTAGGGCCGATGCCTTCCGGATTGACGGGTATTTTTCTATATCCCAGGATCTCCAGGCCCAGCTTTTCAGCGGAGCGGGAGAAGATCTCGCGGCATTCTTCTTTCAGACGGATGTCGCGGGGAAAGAACAGCATGCCTACACCATATTTGCCATAGGGCGGCAAATGGATGCCCAGCTTCAGGCATTCGTCAAAAAAGAACTCGTGCGGGGTCTGGATCATGATACCCGCACCGTCACCCGTGTTGTTCTCACAACCGCATGCTCCGCGATGCTCCATGTTCTCCAGGATTGTCAGCGCGTCCGAAATGATCTGGTGGGATTTGTTGCTCTTGATGTTGGCCACGAACCCGATACCGCACGCATCACGCTCAAACTCAGGAGAGTATAAACCTTTGCTTACCATACGCAATTAATAGATTAGACTTTTTTCAATATTTATTAAGATTCTTAGATATTATTCTAAGAAGGATAGCAAGCAATCGAATAAAATTACGTAAAAATTCCTATTAAATTAAATATTCGTTAATTATTGTTTTTCACAGAGATAGAAGATTTATACACAGGATCTTCTGATAAATATCAGGTTTAGCAAGGTTTGGCGGCGTGGTTTTTCCCGTTAAAGGATGAGGCGGTTCATAGGGATCGGAGGGGGCGACGGATCTATACGAGATAGCTGAACAGCGTGTCATTCTTGTTCAGCTCGGTATAGGAAACATTGTACCTCGTCATGTTGTTCAACAGGGTCTGATAATCTTCTTTGCTGGTCAGCTCGATGCCTACCAGGGCCGGGGCTGTGTCCTTATTATGTTTTTGCATGTACTCGAACCGGGTGATGTCATCGCCGGGTCCCAGGACATGGTTGACAAATTCTTTCAGCGCACCCGGGCGCTGGGAGAAGCTGATCAGGAAATAGTGTTTCAGTCCTTCGTACTGGAGGGACCGTTCCTTTATTTCCTGCATGCGATCGATGTCGTTGTTGCTGCCGCTGACGATGCAGACGACGGTCTTGCCTTTGATGGCTTCCGCGTAGTCGTCCAGGGCAGCGATGCTGAGCGCGCCTGCCGGTTCGACGACGATGGCGTCTTCGTTATACAGCCGCAGGATGGTGGAGCATGCCTTTCCTTCGGGCACGAGGTGCATATCGTCCAGCACTTCCCGGCAGATGGAAAAGGTGAGGTCGCCTACTCTTTTTACGGCGGCTCCGTCGACGAAGCGTTCGATGCTGCCGAGGGTTACCGGGTGACCTGCTTTGAGGGCTTCCGTCATGGAAGGGGCGCCTTCCGGCTCCAGCCCGATGATCTTTGTGGCGGGCGAGTAAGTTTTGAAATAGGTGCCTACGCCGGCTGCCAGACCTCCGCCGCCGATGGGTACGAAGAGGTAGTCAACATGGGGTTCGTCTTCCAGGATCTCTACGGCTACTGTACCTTGTCCTTCGATGATCTTTGGATCTTCGAAAGGGGGGATGAAGGTCATGCCGTTCGCTTCGGTGTATTGCCGTGCGGCTACGGCGCAGTCGTCGAAGGTATCACCTGTGAGGATGATCTCGATATTGTCTTCTCCGAACATCCTGGTCTGGGTGACCTTTTGCCTGGGGGTGATGATGGGCATGAACACGACGCCTTTTACTCCCAGCTTGCGGCAGGAGTAGGCGAAGCCCTGTGCATGGTTGCCGGCGCTGGCGCATACCACGCCTTTTTGCAATTGCGCAGCCGGCAGGCTGACCATCATATTATAGGCACCCCTTAACTTATAGGAGCGCACGACCTGGAGGTCTTCTCTTTTGAGAAGGACACGGCAGCTGTATTTCCGGGAGAGGTTGTGATTATAGCTCAGGGGTGTCCTGGTGACTACTTTCTTTAATCTGCCGGCGGCTGCATGAAAGTCTAATTCCGGCGCCCCTACAGGGGGCGCCGGGGGAAAAGATAACAAATTATGCATTTACTGCTTCCTTCGATTGTTTTTGCGGAGCGGCCTGATTTTCGGGGCGGAGACTTCTTACGGTCTTGCCTGCCTGCCACAGTTCGCTTTCGCGTAATTCTTTCAGTTCGGCTTCCAGCTTTTCGCGGTAGTCGGGCTGGCTGTTGGAGTCGATGGACCGTTGAGATTCCTTACCTGCGGCTACGCTCTCGTATAATTCTGTGAAGACGGGGAGGGTAGCATCGCGGAATTTCTTCCACCAGTCCAGCGCGCCTCTTTGTGCGGTGGTGGAGCAGTTGGCATACATCCAGTCCATGCCGTTCTCTGCCACGAGGGGCATCAGGGATTGGGTCAGCTCTTCCACTGTCTCGTTGAATGCTTCGGAAGGGGTATGTCCTTTTTTGCGCAATACTTCATATTGAGCGGCGAAGATCCCCTGGATGGCGCCCATCAGCGTGCCGCGTTCGCCTGTCAGGTCACTGAATACTTCTTTGCGGAAGTCTGTTTCGAACAGGTAGCCGCTGCCGACAGCAATGCCCAGGGCTATGACACGGTCTTTAGCTTTTCCCGTAGCATCCTGGAAGATGGCGTAGCTGCTGTTGAGCCCGCGGCCCTGGAGGAACATCCTTCTCAGGGAAGTGCCTGAACCTTTGGGAGCAACCAGGAATACGTCCACGTCCTTGGGGGGAACGATGCCTGTCTGTTCGTTGAAGGTGATGCCGAAGCCATGGGAGAAATAGAGGGCTTTGCCGGGAGTCAGGTGTTTTTTCACCGTAGGCCACAATTGGATCTGGGCGGCATCGCTCAGCAGGTAGCAGATGATGGTGCCTTTTTCCAATGCTTCTTCGATCTCGAACAGGGTCTGGCCGGGAACGAAGCCGTCTTTTACCGCCTTATCCCATGACTTGGAATTTTTCCGCTGGCCTATGATCACGTTGATACCATTGTCTTTTTGATTCAGCGACTGACCCGGTCCCTGGACGCCATAGCCGATGACGGCTACTACTTCATTCTTCAAAACCTGCTGTGCTTTGGCGAGGGGGAATTCTTCCCTGGTTACTACATTTTCTTCCACGCCGCCGAAATTTAATTTTGCCATGTTATTTCTGTTTTTTGGGATGTGATACTTTTTATTGAATAATGGGTTGGTTTTTACATTGAGAATACTTCGTCCTGTTTGTCGAGATATTCGTTCTCGACCACCTCTTCGCTGGGCTCCGTCAGTTCGAATTCCTTCAGCTTTTCGTGGAAGCCGTGGCTGTCCTTGATGATGGCTATCCGGGCGCTTCGTACGAACTCGATGAGGCCATAGGGTTCCAGCACTTCCACCAGCTTGTCCGTCTCTTCCCTTTGTCCTGTCGTCTCGAAGACGGTGTAGTCCTTGCGGATCACTACGGCGCGGGCCCCGTATTCGCGCAACAGTCTTTCCACTTTTACTTTCTCGGCTATTTCCTCGGTGGATACTTTATAGAGGGCCATCTCCTGCCAGATGATCTCTTCATTGGTGTTGTAGTAGGCTTTGAGGATATCCACCTGTTTTTCGATCTGGCGGCAGAGCTTCCTTACTACTTCTTCCGTTTCGTTGATAACGATGGTGAAGCGGTGGATGCCTTCCACTTCGGAGGGGGAAGTGTTGAGGCTCTCGACGTTGATCTTACGGCGGGAGAACAGGATGGCGATGCGGTTCAGCAGGCCGATCTGGTTTTCCGTATAGACGGTGATGGTGTATTGCTCTTTATTCGGGTTCATTTTTTTAAGTGTTTAATGCTTATTTAAGTCTGATCTCACTAACACTGCATCCCTGCGGAACCATCGGGAA
>Ga0163162_10001279_pt1 | contig 23543 bp, 25 predicted proteins | sample S55metaG_FD_115310 | JGI IMG/M metagenome (GOLD analysis project Ga0163162, IMG submission 115310) | Switchgrass rhizosphere microbial communities from Kellogg Biological Station, Michigan, USA - S5-5 metaG | ecosystem: Host-associated > Plants > Roots > Rhizosphere > Soil | place: USA...
CTCGAGCAAACCGGAAAGTAATAGCCGATTATTACCCAATCCCCCGACATCGTCGCATACTGATCCGACGCAACACCTCGGGGGGCTTCGATGCCAAAACTCATCCACCTGATGATCCGCGTCGCAGATCTCGATCGCTCGATCGGGTTCTACCGCAGTGCCTTCGGCATGACCGAATCGCATCGTCTCGATTTCAGCGATTTCACCCTCGTCTACCTCCGCGAGCCGGAGAGCGGCGCCGAGATCGAGCTCACGCTGAACAAGGCCACCACGACGCCCTACACGCACGGCACAGGCTACGGTCACGTCGCGTTCGCCGTCGATCACATCGAGAGCTTTCGCGACAGGCTGCTGTCGCTCGGCCTGCAACCCGGCGAACTCAAGTCGCTCTCTCATGGCGACTACGTTGCGGCGCGCTTCTTCTTCATCACCGACCCCGACGGCTACAAGATCGAAGTGCTTTCAAGGGAGGGACATTACGTATGAAGTAGCACCGGCAGCACACAAAATATAAACGGAGACAATCATGCCAAAGGCAATCCCCATATACATCCGCGCCATCCCGGCCCTTGCAGCCGGGGCCGTCGGCGCGACCGCCCGCCGCGCCGCGCAAGAGGCGCCCGCGAGCACCGCCCGCCGGCGCTTCCTCGAAGGCTCCGCGGTACTGTCGGGCCTCCTCGTCGCGGGCACGCCGATCGCGCTCCTCGCGCCCAGCCGCGCATGGGCCGTCGCGCTCACGCACATCGACCAGGCGCAGGCAAACGCGCTCATGGACCTCGCCCGCACGCTCTACCCGCACCCGACCCTGCCCGACGCCGTCTATGCGCTCGTCGTGAAGGATCTCGACGTGAAGGCCGCCGACCCGAAAACGGCCGCCCTGATCAGCGCGGGCGTGGCGAAGCTCGACCAGCAGGCAGCCGGCAAGTGGACGAACGCGAGCGCCGATGCGCGCACCGCGATCGTTACCGCGAATCAGTCGGACCCGTTCATCCAGCTCGTGCGCGGCCAGTGCATCACGTCGCTCTACGACAACGACATGGCCTACGCGCACTTCGGCTATCAGGGCGAGGCGTTCAGCCACGGCGGCTACCTCACGCGCGGGTTCAACGACCTCACGTGGCTGCCGAATCCGCCGGCGGACGCCAGTCCGCCCGTCGCCTGAAACGGTTTCGCTCAATCCAGGCCGAGGAGGCTAGCATGACCAGGTTCGACTACAGCGACGACTCGGTCGTCGTGATCGTCGGCTCGGGCGCGGGCGGCGGGACGCTTGCGAACGAGCTGTGCCAGAAAGGGGTGAAGGTTGTTCTGCTCGAGGCCGGCAAGCGCCAGTCGTCGGCCACCTTCGTCAACGACGAATGGAAATCGTTCGGCCAGCTCGCCTGGACCGATACGCGCACGACCTCGGGAAACTGGCGCATCGCCAGGGATTTCCCGCAGCTGCCCGCGTGGCTCTGCAAGACGGTCGGCGGCACGACGACGCACTGGGCGGGCGCGTCGCTGCGCTTTCACGCGCACGAGTTGAAGGCGCGCACGACCTACGGCGCGATCGACGGCGCGAACCTGATGGACTGGCCGATCACGCTCGCCGATCTCACCCCGTACTACGCCCGCGCCGAGGACAAGATGGGCGTCACGCGCACCAACGGCATACCGGGGCTGCCGGGCAACAACAACTTCAAGATCATGTACGACGGCGCGACGAAAGTCGGCTACAAGACCTGCAACACCGGGCACATGGCGATCAACAGCCGCCCGCGCGCGGGCCGCGCGAGCTGCATGCAGCTCGGCTTCTGCTTTCAGGGCTGCAAGTCCGGCGCCAAATGGTCGACGCTCTATACCGAGATTCCCGCCGCCGAAGCCACCGGCCGCCTCGACCTGCGTCCCGAGTCGCACGTGATGCGCATCGAGACCAATGCGGCGGGCAGGGCGAGCGGCGTCGTCTATATGGACGCGGACGGCAAGCAGCAGCGCCAGCGCGCGCGCGTGGTGTGCGTCGCCGGCAATTCGATCGAGACGCCGCGACTCCTGCTGCTCTCGGAATCGTCGAAGTTCCCGGACGGGCTCGCGAACAGCTCCGGCCAGGTCGGGCGCAACTACATGCGCCACACCACCGGTTCCGTCTACGCGGTGTTCCCGCAGCCCGTGCACTTCTACCGCGGCACGACCATGGCGGGCATCGTCACGGATGAAGCCGCCTACAACCCGAAACGCGGCTTCGCGGGCGGCTACGAACTGGAGACGATCGCACTCGGCCTGCCGTTCGCCGCGGCGTTCCTGGACCCCGGCGCGTGGGGCCGCGACTTCACGTACTACATGGACAACTACGCGAACCTCGCGGGCATGTGGATCGTCGGCGAGGACATGCCGCGCGAGTCGAACCGCGTGACGCTCAATCGCGACGTGAAGGACAAGCTCGGCCTGCCCGTGGCCAACGTCCACTACGACGACCATCCGAACGACATCGCCATGCGCAATCACGCGTACCAGCAGGGCGAGGCGATCTATACGGCGGTCGGCGCGACGAAGACGCTGCGCACGCCGCCCTACCCGTCCACGCACAACCTCGGCACCTGCCGGATGAGCGCGCGCTCGCGCGACGGCGTCGTCAACAAGTACGGCCAGACGCACGACGTGAAGAACCTGTTCGTCTCCGACGGCAGCCAGTTCACCACCGGCGCCGCCGAAAACCCGACGCTCACGATCGTGACGCTCGCGATCCGGCAGTCGGACTACATCGCCGACCAGATGCGCCGCCGGTCCATCTGAACGCCGCGCCGGGCCGGTTCGCCACGGCCCGGCGCGCCAAACGAGGAGTCATCCGATGTGCAAGATCTACGCGCAAACCGACCCGATCCTTTACGAATGCCGCAGCCGTTCGGTGCGGATCAGCGGCGTGACGACCACCATCCGGCTGGAGAACCTCTTCTGGCAGACGCTCTCCGAACTCGCCGCCGACAACGACATGACCACGAATCAGCTGATCGCCAAGCTGCACGAGGAAATCACGCAGCATCTCGGCGAGACGACCAACTTCGCGTCGTTCCTGCGCGTGACCTGCCTGCGGTATCAGGGTTTAAAAGCTGACGCGTCGCTCGGTTTCCGCAGCCGCGTGACGAGCGTCGCGGCGGTCGACAAGGTGGCGGGGTAAGCCGATGCGCCTCTGCACAGCGATCTGCGCCGCGCTGCTCGGCGCCACGGCGGCATCGGCGTTCGCGGCCATCGACAGCACCGCCGCGACGGACATCCTGCAGAAGAACAACTGCCTTGCCTGCCACGCGGTGGACGCGCCGCTCGTCGGGCCGTCGTACCGGGCGGTCGCGAAGAAATATGCCGGCGACAGCACCGCCACGGACAAGCTGTTCCACAAGGTCCGCGACGGCGGCACCGGCGTCTGGGGACAGGTCGGCATGCCGCCGAACGCGCAGATCAGCGACGCCGACCTGCAAAGCGTGATTGCGTGGATTCTGGCGGGGCCACCGGAGCATTGAGCGGCGCCGTGCCGCGCGAGGTTTCCCGCGCGGCACGGCACGGCACGGCCGCGGCCTAGCGCTGCCAGGGCGCCCCGGCCTGCGCCTCGCCCTTGCCGTACCGCTCCCGCGCGAGGCCGACCACCTGCGCGTCGATCGCCCCTTCGTCGGCGAGCGCCTTCAGCGCCGCAAGCACGATCGACCTGCGGTCCACTTCGAAGAACTCGCGCAGCGATTGCCGCGTGTCGCTGCGTCCGAAGCCGTCGGTGCCGAGCGTCACGTAGCGGCGCGGCACGTAGGCGCGGATCAGCTCGGGCACGGCGCGCGCGTAGTCGGTCGCCGCGATCACGGGGCCGCGCGAACCCTCCAGCGCCGTTGTGACGAACGGCGCGGCCGCCGTCTCCCCGAGCCGCTCGCTGCGCTCCGACGCGGCGCCGTCGCGATGCAGCTCGGTGAAGCTCGTCACGCTCCAGACGGCGGCCTCGACGTTCCAGTCCTCCTTCAGCAGCATCTGCGCGGCGATCGCTTCGCCGAGAATCGCACCCGAGCCGAGCAGCTGAACCTGCGCCGCCTCGCTGCCTGACAGCCGGTACATGCCCTTGAGAATGCCCTCGCGCAGCGTGGCGTCGAGCGCGCCCGGCGCCGACGGCTGCGCGTAGTTCTCGTTCATCACGGTCATGTAATAGAAGACGTCGTGCTGGCGCTCGACCATCTCGCGCATGCCTTCGTCGACGATCGCCGCCACTTCGTACGCGAACGCCGGATCGTAGGCGCGGCAGTTCGGAATCGTCGATGCGGCCAGATGGCTGCTGCCGTCCTGATGCTGCAGCCCTTCGCCGCCGAGCGTCGTCTTGCCCGCCGTCGCGCCGATCAGAAAGCCGCGCGAGCGCTGGTCGGCGGCGGCCCAGATGATGTCGCCGATGCGCTGGAAGCCGAACATCGAGTAGTAGATGTAGAACGGCAGCATCGGCAGGTCGTGCACGCTGTAGGACGTCGCCGCCGCGATCCACGACGACATCGCGCCCGCCTCGGAAATGCCCTCCTCCAGGATTTGACCGCGGGTGTCCTCGCGGTAGTAGAGCATCGAGCCGAGGTCCTCGGGCTCGTAGAGCTGCCCGAGCGGCGAGTAGATGCCAACCTGCCGGAACATGTTCGCCATGCCGAAGGTGCGCGCCTCGTCGGCGACGACGGGCACCACGCGCGGCCCGATCGATGCGTCCTTCAGCAGGCTGCCGAGCATGCGCACGATCGCCATGGTCGTGGACATCTCCTTGCCGTTCGCCTCCAGCGCGAACTGCGCCCACGTCGCGAGAGGCGGCACGGCCAGGCTCTCCGACGCGGCCTTGCGCCGGCGCGGCAGATAGCCGCCGAGCGCCGCGCGGCGCTCATGCAGGTACCGCATCTCGGGGCTGTCGGCGGCGGGCCTGTAGAACTCGAGGTGCTCCACGTCGGCGTCCGAGAGCGGCAGGCGGAAGCGGTCGCGGAACGCCTTCAGGTCGTCGAAATCGAGCTTCTTCTGCTGGTGCGTGGTCATGCGGCCCTGCCCGCCCGCGCCCATGCCGAAGCCCTTCATCGTCTTGGCGAGAATCACGGTCGGGCGGCCCTTGTGCGCGAGCGCCGCGGCATACGCCGCGTGAAGCTTCCTCACGTCGTGGCCGCCGCGGCGCAGGCGGTCGATGTCCTCGTCGGACAGATGCGCGGCGAGCGCGGCAAGCTCGGCGTTCTGGCCGAAGAAGCGCTCACGGTTGTAGCGGCCGTCGTTGGCGGAGAAGGTCTGGAACTGGCCGTCCACGGTATGCGCGAACGCGCGCAGCAAGGCACCCGAGCGGTCGCGGGCGAAGAGCGCGTCCCAGTCCGAGCCCCACAGCACCTTGATCACGTTCCAGCCCGCGCCGGTGAACTGCGCCTCCAGCTCGTCGACGATGCGCCCGTTGCTGCGCACCGGCCCGTCGAGCCGCTGCAGGTTGCAGTTGATCACGAACACGAGGTTGTCGAGCTGCTCGCGCGCCGCGAGCGAAAGCGCGCCGATCGACTCGGGCTCGTCCATCTCGCCGTCGCCGAAGAAGCCCCAGACCTTGCGCCCGTCCGTTTTCTGCAGGCCGCGGTTTTGCAGATAGCGCATGAAGCGCGCCTGATAGATCGAATTGATCGGACCGATGCCCATCGAGCCGGTCGGAAACTGCCAGAAGTCCGGCATCAGCCAGGGATGCGGATAAGAACACAGCCCCGGACCGGCGATCTCGCGCCGGTAGTGCTGCAAATGCGCCTCGTCGAGGAAGCCTTCGAGGAAGGCCCGCGCATAGACGCCCGGCGACGAGTGCGGCTGGAAATACACGAGGTCGCCGCCCGTCTGCCCGTCCTCGCCCGATGCGCGGAAAAAATGGTTGAAGCCCACTTCGAACAGGTCGGCGGCCGACGCATAGCTCGCGATATGCCCGCCCAGCTCGCCGTACGCGCGGTTCGCGCGCACGACCATCGCGAGCGCATTCCAGCGCAGCACGGCGGCGAGCCGTTCCTCGATGTCGAGATTGCCCGGATACGGCGGCTGCCGCTCAACGGAAATCGTGTTCGCATAGGGTGTGATGCGCGCGCGCGCCGATTCGACGCCGATCGACAGCGCGTGGTCGGAGAGGCGGTCGAACAGGTACTGGGCGCGCTCCTTGCCGACGTGGCTTACGACGGCGTCGAGCGCTTCGAGCCACTCGGCCGTTTCGCCCGGGTCGCTGTCCTCGCGGCCTTTGGCTATGGACACAATCTGGGTGGTTCCGCTGGATAAATCGGTCATGGGGGCGACTCCGCAGTAACGATGAAGATTCAATGACGATTGAAACAGCATAGCCACGCAAGCGCAGAATGTGCGTCTCATTTGCTTGTCTTAATGCTGACAGATAGAGTGTTTATTCTTCGTCGCCATCGATACACGGAATATTTCAACTATGACCTCTTCGTCGAAACAGCGCCTGGACCGCACCGACATCGGCATCCTCAACCAGCTTCAGCAGAACGCGCGCATCACCAATTCCGAGCTGGCGCGCGCGGTGAACCTGTCGCCCACGCCCTGCTTCAACCGCGTGCGCGCGCTCGAAAAAACGGGGATCTTCAAGCAGCACGTCACGCTGCTCAACCCCGAGGTGCTCGGCCTGCGCATCAACGTGTTCATTCAGGTGAGTCTCGAAAAGCAGGTGGAGGACGCGCTCACGCGTTTCGAGCGCGCGATCGGCGAGCGGCCGGAGGTGATGGAGTGCTACCTGATGACGGGCGACGCCGACTACCTGCTGCGCGTCGTCGTGCCCGACGTGATGGCGCTCGAGCGCTTCATCCTGGACCGACTCACGAAGATCCCGGGGGTGTCGAACATCCGCTCGAGCTTCGCGCTCAAGCAGGTGCGCTACAAGACGGCGCTGCCGCTGCCGGCGTCGGGACTCACGCTGCCCGACCTCGACGATTCGCCCTCGGACTGGACCTGAGCACCGTGCTTCATCCCGCTTGCGGACACGCCGCCCTTCGCCTATAACTCACGAGGCAATCAGGCAAAGATTTCCGACTGCACGCGTCCCAAGCGAGAACAATATGAACTTCGAGACCGTACGCGTTTTCATCATGACCCGCGGGGTGGAATTCGGGATCATGATCCTCTCAGCGATTGCGCTGTGGATCGTCGGGCGATGGCTGATCGGGCTCGTGACCAAAGCGTTGCGCAAGATCCTCGCGCGCAACGAGCGCATCGATCCGACGCTCGCGCACTATCTGGGCTCGATCCTCGGCGCGCTCCTGAACGTGCTGCTGATCCTCGCGATCCTTCAGATCTTCGGCGTTCAGACAACGTCGTTCGCCGCGCTGATCGCGGGTCTCGGCCTCGCAATCGGCGTCGCGTGGGGCGGACTGCTCGCGCACTTCGCCGCGGGCGTGTTCATGCAGATCCTGAGGCCGTTCGCGGTCGGGGATTTCGTTTCGGCGGGCGGCGTGACCGGCACCGTCACGGAACTGGGCCTGTTCGTCACGATGATCACCACGCCCGACAACGTCGCGACGATCGTCGGCAACAACAAGATCTTCTCCGACACGATCTGGAACTACAGCCTGCTGCCGTACCGGCGCGTGGAGCTCACCGCGAAGATCGCCAACGGCGTCGATCCGCTCGACGCCATCGCGCGCCTGAAGGCCGCGGTCGCGCAGATTCCGAACGTGTCGGAGACGCCCGCGCCCGACATCGAAGTGCTCTCGTTCACGCCCGAAGGCCCGCTCCTGTGCGTGCGCCCGTACACGCATACGAAAGACTACTGGCAGGTCTATTTCGACACGAATCGCGCGATCATCGAAACGTTCGCGAAGGCAGGCTATCCGACGCCGGAGACGCCGGTCGTGCGGCGCTCCGCGGCGGCGTGACGCGCGCGCGTCAAGCGGGCCCCGGCACGGGCAATGAGCGCCCGGCGCGCCCGTTTTCTGCCTAGAATGGGTTATTGCTTACGCGCTCGCAAGCAGCGCGCGTCCGCGCAATCCCGGTTGGAGGAGAGCCATGCCGACTTATCAGTATCGTTGCGAGGAATGCGGCGAGACGTTCGAGCATGCGGAACATCTCGCGGAACACGAGACGATCCATCCGCAGTGTCCGAAGTGCGGCAGCGAGAAAGTCCAGCACGTGCCGACGCCGTTTGTCGCGAAGACGACGAAAAAGAGCTGAAGGCGCGAGCGTGCGTCAGGCCGCGCGGCGCCGCGCCGCGAACACGAACGCATACACCGCCACGTTGACCGCGATCAGCACGAGCCCGAGCACGTAGCGCAGCATCAGCGTGAGCGCCTCGGGGTAGAGGATTTTCGAAACGAAGCGCTCGATGAACCCGCCCGCGTAGCCCGCCTCGCCGCCCAGGCGCAGCAGATGATTTTCGAGCGGCGTAAGCGGGCACACCCAGTCCGCCCATTCGACCACGACGCCCCACGCCAGCACCGGCAGGTGCACCCAGAGCAGGCGCGGATAGCGCAGCACGAGCACGCCGCCCAGAAGCGCGAACACGACGAACGCGAGATGCGCGATCAGCACGAGATCGGCGAGCGCGACGTAGATCATGGGCTCACGCTCCTGCGCTTCCTGAGAAAGCGCCCGAGCACGATGCCCGCGAAAAAGACGATGCCGAGGATGATCGCCTCGACCCATACGGCGGCGGGCGGGTCGGCGGGCTCGGGCGGCACCAGCGGGGCGATTGCCGTGGCGATTTCGCGCGGGCTGATCTGCGTCATGTTCGCGATGCCGTCGATACCATAGACGCAGATTTCCCCCGTCGGCAGCGAGCAGAAACGCTCGGCGGGGCACTGCTTCAGGATCTTCTGCTCGGCGCCCTCGCCGCACTTCGCTCCCGCGCCCTTCAGCACCTGAAGCGTCACGTCGGGATACTTCGAGATCTGCTCAGGCATCGGTCCGGCCCCCGTCCGCTCACCGCGCAACGCGCATGTGATTTTTATACATCGAAATCGCGCGAGGCATCGGCCGCGATGTTCGTTGTTTTCAGCGGAAAACCGCGACCTACGCCGGCGCGCGGCGCGTTCGGCGCAGGGCGCCAGGTAATTGCTACCGGGTTACAAAGCTAGTGCTACGGGCCTATGGAGGGGTGCCGCAGGGTGCCAGAGGCGTCGTGGTCACGGACGGACTTGAGCCAATGAAAACGCCCCGGGCCTCCTGTGAAGGAGACGCCGGGGCATTGTGTATTCAGAGACCGTGCCGCGACGGCACGACATATGTTCGGTGCCGTCGCGTTCGCGGACTTCGGCCGATAAACGAGCAGACGTCTTTAAATCAAGGGCCAACCTTGTCGTCTATCACACGCTGTGCGGCCTTGAATCCTGCCGTCAAACCTTCGTCCTCCGTGCCGAAGACGCGGTTTCCTTCTGTCACGAGCCGAATCGGTACGCCTATTGGTCTTTTCGGGTCCGCCGTGCAGATACTCACCACTGCAACGTACCCCACCGGGGGTCCATATGTGAATTCGCTCGACACAGCCCGCACAGACTCAAGCGTCACGGTGACTTCAAAGCCCTTGTACGAGTCGATTCTTTCCATCGATGCTCACCCGTTCGAAGATGGACAACGAGCCATTTAAATACCGGCTGGGAAACGGCGCACGAAACTTGTGTCTGCGACGCGTAGCGCGTCACGGCAAGCTGAGGACGACGCGGCATGCGTAAATATTAGCATCTGATGCTGATGACCATGCTGGTCGTGGGATGCCACGGTGGTCGCAGCACTCCATGATGAGGTGCGCACTCGTCTGGTCCGGCGCGCCAACCCGCCGAGACGGTGCGCCGCGCCTCCGAGGCGGCTGCCTCACGCGCGCACCAGCACTCGACCTGGACGGTTGCCCGCACGACTTCATCCGTCGCGCCTGGGAAAAACGGCGTCACGATGCAGGTCGTCACCAGCCGCCGTGTTCTGCGACGGCTCATGGGATGACTCGCGGGCAATCTTTTCGTGGGACGACGATATGCAACCGGCCCGCGAGCGCCCCGAACAGGCGTTCAGACGGCGACGGGATCGCTTTCTGAATGCGACCGGTATGGCACAAACGTCGTCCAGTCTCGCCAGCTCTGACGCCAGGCGACCGACCTCTGTGGCGCGGGACGACGCCCTACGTTCGGCACGAGCTTGTCAGCGGCGGCCGAAATCAGCTGCCGGACGGAGTGCGCGGGCACGCTTCGCATCCGATGCGCTTCGGTTCGCCCGCTCGCCCGACGCGCGGAGCGAACCGATGAACCGAAACGATCAGCGAAGCGAATCAGCCGGGCAAACCGGCAAGCGCCAACTGCGCGCAGCAGTCCGCGAATGCATGGCAACCCGCATGACAGCCGCATGCCAGCCGCAGCGCCGCTCTGTCAGACTCCGTCAGGCGTGTGCCTTCGGCGCCCGTCAGGCCGGCGATGCCGCCGCGTACCGGATGGGGCGCGGCGCAACCTGCCCGCCGAGCCGTCCCGCGACGTGGTCGATGAACACGCGCAGGCGCGGCGCGATATGCCGGCTCGAAGGCCACAGGATCTGGAAGACCCCGTGCACACGCGTGAAGTCGCCGAGCACGGTCTGCAACTGGCCGTTGTCGAGCGCGTTTTTCACCATGAAATCAGGCACATAGGCGAGCCCGAGCCCGGCGATGGACGCGTCGATCACCGCTTCGACGTTGTTGAACGACAGCGTCGTGACGAGATCGGCATTGTGCGGCGCGCGCGCATCGCTTTCGAACGCCCACTCCTGCAGCCGGCCGTTGGCCGGCAGCCGGTAGCGGATGGACTTGTGATGCGCGAGATCCGACGGCGTCTGCGGCGTGCCGTTGCGGTCGAGATAACCGGGCGACGCCACCATCAGCTGCCGGTACGGCATCAGCGGCTTCGCGAGCAGCTGGGAATCCGCGAGCTTGCCGGTGCGGATCACCGCGTCGAACCCTTCCTGCGTCAGGTCGACGATGCGGTCGCTGAAGTCGATGTCCAGCTGGATGTCCGGATAGAGCTGCCGGAATTCGGGCAGTAGCGGCAGCAGCAGCCGGTAGCCCATCGCCGGCATGCTGATTCGCAGGCGTCCGCGAGGCGCGTCGGCGGTATGCAGGATGTCGCTTTCGGCGTCCTCGATCTCGCTCAGGACGCTCTTGCATCGCGAGAAGAAGCGCGCGCCTTCGTCGGTGAGGCTGATACGGCGGGTGGTCCGATGAAGCAGCTGGACGCCGAGTTTCGCCTCGAGCCGCATCACGCTCTTGCCGATTGCCGACGCCGACAGGCCCAGGATGCGGCCAGCCGCGACAAAACTGCCGGACTCGGCGGAACGCACGAAGGCGACCATGCCGCTCAGGCTATCTACAGTGAGTGAACTACGTGAGCTGGTGAGTTGCACTGGCATTTCTCGTTTTCTGTAATTTCGAGGACCGCGCAACGGCACGACGAACATGCCTCGAGCACGGCGAAACGGTCGCAAGCGGCGACCGGCACGCCTTGTGAGCGCGGCAGCATCGCTGCCCGGGGCCGGGTCCGCACGGTTCAAGCTTCCGTGCAAACCACTCGACGAAGCGCCGAAGCCGGAAAGCGCGCGTCACCGCCCGCCCGCGAACACCCCGCCTGGCGCGCCCGGAGCCGCGAGAGGCAGCGGCGGGCGTGTCTGCGAGGGTTCCCGGGCGCACAATCTCGTACACGCTGTCAGGACCGGCGCGTTGGACGCGCCCCTTGCATCAATGAAAACATCTGTGGGTGCGGTTTATTCCCCAAAATTGCGCGAGTTCCCACATGTTTCTGCGGGTTGACCCTAACCCGGGGAGAAGCTCGATGCTTCTGATCCTTCAGGCCGCCCAGTTCGTCGCGACGCTCGGCTGCGCCGTGTTCGCCGGAGCGGCCATTTATATCAGTGCTGTCGAGCATCCCGCCCGCATGCGCTTCGACACGAAAACCGCCGCGGCGCTCTGGGCGCCCAGCTACCGGCGCGCCACGCTGATGCAGGCGCCGCTCGCGGTGGCGAGCGCTCTGGCGGGCGTGGCGGCGTGGTTGCTCGGCGGGGGTGCGGCGTGGCTGGCGGGCGCGGTGCTGATCGGCGGCGTCGTGCCGTTCACGCTGATCGTGATCAAGCCGACCAATGCGCGGCTGCTCGCCCCCGGGCGTGACCTCGCATCGCAGGAAACGCGTTCGCTGCTGGACAAGTGGGGAACGCTGCATGCCGTGCGCACGGGCGCGAGCGCGGTGGCGTCGGTGATTTTCGTGGCGGCGCTGCTGCGCGGATAGGGAACGGCTGGTGAACCGCCAGTACACCGGTGATTCACCGGTAACCGGCTGGACCCGCCGCGCCTACCAGACGCCCGGAATCAGGCGATATCGCACGCGGGCGGCGTACTGCGGGTAGCCGTCGAGACCGCGCATCAGCTCGCGCTCTTCCATCACCGTGCGGTAGACGATCCCGCCCGCCAGCACGAGCGACGCCGCCACGCCCCACCACGAGCCGAGCACGAGTGCGTTCGCGGGCAGGAAAACCAGCGCGGCGGCATAGAGCGGATGGCGCACGATCGCGTAGGGGCCGGTCGAAATCACGCGATGCGCGCGCTCCGTCTGAATCCTGACGACAGGCGCAAGAAACGTGTTCGCGAGAAACACGCGCGCGATCATCCAGAACGACAGCAAGAGCAGCGCCCCGCCCGCCCATTGCAGCCAGACCGGCATGGCGGACCACCGGAAGCGCACGGCATCGAGTCCGATCAGCACGAGCCAGGCGCACCAGCCGACGATCATCGAAAGCAGAAAGATCTTGTCCCAGAACGGCTGACCGGACTGAAACGGCGATTTCATCCGCTCCGCGAGCAGCGCGGGATCGCGCCGCAGCAGCACAAGCGCCGCCCACGTGCCGCCGCCGAAAAACACGGCGAGATAGGCCCACGCCGCCGGCCAGCACAGCGTTCCGGCCGCGCCGAACAGGAGCACCGCGAAGAGCAGTGCCTCGAGCGCCATCGTGAGCAGGAGCCTGAAGGCCATGAACGATTCAGGCGCAAACGCCTGCTAGCCGTTCAGTTCGTGATGCAGCGCGAGATACTCCTGCGCGAGCTTGTGGCGCGGCTCGAGATAGATCATCGGCCGCGCGTGCTGATGGCTTTCGCGGATCTTCACCGACAGCGACAGATACGAGTTCAGCACCGGCAGGCTCTCGCCGCGCAGTTCGTCGACGAGTTGCTGCGGCAGGCTCGCGCGCGGCTGGAACTGGTTGATCACGATGCCTTCGACGCTCAGGTCCGGGTTGTGGTCATGACGGATCTCCTGCACGTTCTCCAGCACCGAATAAAGCGCGCGGCGCGAAAAGTCGTCGCAATCGAACGGAATGAGGCAGCGCTCCACCGCGATCAGCGCCGAGCGCGTGAAGAAATTCAGCGCGGGCGGCGTGTCGATGTAGATCGCGTCGTAGTTTTCGAGGCTCTTCAGCGCGTCGCGCAACTTGTAGATCTTGTAGCGCGATTCAAGCTTGCCCTGCAACGCTTCGAGACTGGGATGCGAAGGCACGATGTCCAGATTCTCGAACGGCGTCGCGTGAATGAACGACGTAAATTCGGGATCCCGAAAACTGTAGCTCAACGCCGATTCGAAGAAATTGACGAGGTTCGGCTGCGTGTCCTGGGCTTCGCCGCCCAGCAGGTACTGGCTCGAATTGCCTTGCGGATCGAGGTCGATCACGAGCGTGCGCAGACCTTGCGAAGCGCTGATCGCGGCGAGATTGCAGACAATGGTGGATTTGCCCACTCCACCCTTTTGATTGAATACCACTCGGCGCATCGGCTTGTCGTCCTCGAATGAAGTTTTATCGTTGTGCAGCAGGTCGCGCAAACGCCCGTCGGCGCGCTGCGGGGCCCTTTCTTACCGATCAATCGGGGCACCATGCGAACCATGATCCGGAATAGGGAGACGGATCGGCACACGTGCCCGGCGCCCGGCAAAAAGGCCGCCTTCGCGCGCCGGCACGTGATCTTATCGCATCAGAAAAGCGGCGCGGCGCGCGACGGCACGAGATGCCCGGCGCCGCCGCGGGCGTTCATGGAAACGCGGGAATCGTCGGGTCGGTGCCCTCGACGTCCGCTTCGGGATGATGGCTCTTGATGACCTCCTCGATTTCCTCGACGCGCACCTTGGGAACGTCGACCATCATCAGCAGTTCGCCCTTCTCGATGGCCGCCTCGAAGCGCCTCAGGCGCGTGTTCGGCACGTCGACGCCGATCATCGTCGCGGTCCATGCGCCGAAGCCGGCGCTCGCGAGCGTCATGCACACCACCGCCCCGCCCGCGATCGTGAGGCCCGCGGGCGGAAACGCCATCGCGACCAGTCCGGCAAGCATGCCGGTCACGCCGCCCGCCGCCGTGCCGCGCGCGAGCGCGTAGAGCAGGTCGCTGCGTTGCGCGAGCGTCGCCTGCGGCAGATCCTCGAGCGGCACGCCCGGCCGCGCGAGCACGTGGATGTGCCGCCATTCGATCCGTTTCAGCAGCAATTCGTCGATGATGCCCTTCGCGCTCTGCACGTTGGGCAAGAGGAAATAGATGCGCCGCATGTCGCGCCTCCTTTCGGACCTTGCCGGAGCCGAAGCGGCCCGGCGCGTTCGCTGGCCCAGTGATTCAAATATAGTCCCGATCACGCCGGAATTCGCGGTCCGCGCAATACGGCGGCTGGCGGCCACCCACAGGCGGCCATGCGCGGCTCCCGCTCCTTTTTTCACCGTTCGGGAATAAATCCGCGCAATGGTTCGTTATCTGGGGATTCCGCCGCGCCCGCCACGCCGTTTCTTGCGCGCCCGGCCCGCGTCATCCGCACGTACGCTTTCGCGCGTATATGCCTGCATGGACTTCGGGAAACGACGATGATCGATATCGACGAAATCAAGGCGTATGGCGCATGGTCCGGCCTGATGGAGCAGTTCAGGGAGCAGTTGCGCGCGTCGCCGGAGGTGAATGCGCTCGGCATCGCCCTTTGCGACGAGCACGAGTGCGAGATGTGCGACGGCATCCTGCGCGACAAGCCCGGCGTGCAACGCTTTCGCGCGCGAAAACACGGCGCGACGGCGGGCTGGATGATTCTTCAGACGGGAACGCGAAGCGTGAAGGTGGTGAGCATCGTGATCGACCAGGATCCGCAGATGAAATCGGGCGTGCTCGTCGCGCTGATCCAGCATGCGGTGCATCAGTCGATGCGCGCCGGGTTCGCCGGGTTCCTTACGCTCAGCCCGTCGGTCATGCAGCCGCAGCGCGGCGCCGCGGATTCGCTGGAAGATGCCGAGACGCCTGAAGCGCCGGCGTGACGGCCGCGCGGCGCGGCGCGGCGCCTCAGGCCCGCCGGATGCGCTGGCCCGACTGGCGGTCGAAGAAATACACGCGCTCGCGGTTCACCCGCACGCCGGCTTCGCGCCCGATCTCGCCCGCGAACGTGTTCGAGACCTTCACCACCACCTGCTGCTCCCCCGTGTTGATCGTGACGAGCGAGTGGTCGCCGATCAGCTCGACCGAGTAGATCCTGCCCCTCACCTGCCCCTCGCCCGCCGCGACGAGCGCGCATTCCTCGGGACGCACGCCGAGCGTCGCATCCCCCTGATGATTCACGTCGGCTTCGAGCGCGACGCCCGGCGCGTCGAAGCGGCCGTTCGCGAGCGTGCCGCGCAGGAAGTTCATCGGCGGCGAGCCGATGAAGCCCGCAACGAACAGGTTCGCCGGATCGGAGTAGATGCGCGCCGGGGTGTCGAGCTGCTGCAATTCGCCCTTGTCGATCAGCGCGACGCGATGCGCGAGCGTCATCGCCTCGATCTGGTCGTGCGTGACGTAAATGGTCGTGATGTCGAGCTCGTGCTGCATGTGCTTGAGTTCCGCGCGCATGTGGCCGCGCAGCTTGGCATCGAGGTTCGAGAGGGGCTCGTCCATCAGGAACGCCGCCGGGCGGCGGATGATCGCGCGCGCGAGCGCGACGCGCTGCCGCTGGCCGCCCGAAAGCTGACGCGGATAACGCTCGAGCAGCGGCTCGAGCTGCACGCTCGCGGCGACTTCGCGCACCGCCGCGTCGATCTCGGCCTTCGGGCGCTTTCTCACGACGAGCGGATACGCGATGTTCTCGTACACCGTCTTGTGCGGATAGAGCGCATACGACTGGAACACCATCGCGACGTCGCGGTCGCGCGGCAATTGCCGCGTCACGTCCTTGTCGCCGACATGCACGGTGCCCTCGGTCGCCGACTCGAGCCCCGCGATGATGCGCAGCGCCGTCGTCTTGCCGCAGCCCGATTCGCCGAGCAGCACGAGGAACTCGCCCGCATGCACGTCGAGCGTGAGATCGCGCAGCACGCGCGTATCGCCGAAGGTCTTGCCGACGTTGCGCAGCGAGACGCTCTTCGAATGCTGCGCCGCCGCGATCTGGCCGAGCCGTGCGTCGTGCACCGGCGTGTGCATGTCCGTCATCCCTTGACCGCTCCCACGAGAATGCCCTTGACGATGAAGCGCTGCAGCGTGAGTGTCAGCAGCATCACCGGCAGGATCATGATCAGAATCAGCACCGACATGTTCCACCATTGCGGCCCGCGCGTCGCATTCTGCGCCGCGACGAGAAGCGGCAGCGTCTGCGCGTTGGCCGTGGTCAGGAACAGCGCGAACAGGTATTCGTTCCACGAGAGGATCAGCACGAGCAGGCTCGTCGCGACGAGCCCGGGCGCCACCAGCGGAAACACGATGCCGAACAGGATCGCGAAACGCGTCGCGCCGTCGATCTGCGCGCTCTCCTCGATTTCCTTCGGCACGCCGTCGAAGAAATCGAACATCAGCCACACGACTACCGGCACGTTCGCCGTCGCGTAGGTGATGACGAGCGCGAGGTGCGTGTCGAGCAGGCCGACGCTCCTGAACGTGAGATAGATCGGGATCACCGTGACGACCGGCGGCAAAATGCGCTGCGAGACGATCCAGAAGAGGATGTCGTCGTTGCCGAGGTGGCGGCGCGAACGCCGCACCACCGGGCGCAGCAGCAGGAAGAAGAGCGCGACGCACGCCGCCGCCGCGATGCGCGGATCGACGCCGCCCCAGCCCGCCGCCGCGACGAGCGCGGCGAGCATCAGCACGCCTAGGCCGACGGCCGCCACCGGCGGCCGGTATTCGATGCGGGCGAGCGCATAGGCGGCCATCGAGCCGAAGAAGACCGCCGCCGCCGTGCCGCAGGTGGCGACGATCAGCGAGTTCAGATACGGGCGGAACGTGTCCGGCCCGAGATCGACGAAAATGTAACGCCAGGCGTCGAGGCTCGGCCTGAAGTCGACGAACGGGAGATACGCCGGGCCGGCGGACACGTCCACGGGCAGCTTGAACGAGGTGATCGCCATCCAGTAGAGCGGAAACAGCACCACGAGCGACCACAGCCCGAGCAGCGCATACGCCGCGATGCGCGCGCCGGGCGGCATCTCGTCGATGCGGGTGCGAACGAACCAGCGTTTCAGAAGCGTCATGCGTGCCCCCTCGCGCGCCTCACCACCAGCTGGAAGAACGACACGCAGGCGATGGTCGAGACGAAGAACAGCATGTACGCCACCGCCGACGCCCCGCCCAGGTTGAGCGTGCGCCATTCGATGAACGCGTGCAGCGTCATCGATTCGGTCGCAATGCCCGGGCCGCCGTTGGTCAGCACGTTCGGCAGGTCCACGATCTTGAACGCCTCGATCAGCCGGATCAGCACCGCGCTCGCGGCGACGGGCGCGATCGACGGCCACGTGACGTCGCGAAAGATGCGCCAGTTCGACGCGCCGTCGAGCTGCGCGGCCTCGACCTGATCGCGCGACACGCCTTCGAGCGCCGCCAGCAGCACGAGGAACATGAACGGCACCCACTGCCACGTGTCGCCGATCACGACCACCGTGCGGGCGAGCCAGGGGTCCGCTGCCCACTGAATCTGGCCGAGCCCGACGAGCGACCAGAGCGGTGCGAGCGGCCCGACGGACGTATCGGCCATCATGCGGAACATGTAGGCGATGCCGACGGGCGTCACCATCAGCGGCAAGAAGAACAGCAGGCGGAAGAACCGGCCGCCGCCGAGCGGCAGCGTGCACAGGTACGCGAGCCCGAGGCCGAGCGCGAACTGCAGCGCGACGCCGACCACCACGTAGAAAAGCGTCACCATCAGGCTGCCGAGCGCGCCGCCGTTGCCCGTCGTGCTCGCGCCAAGCCACACGAGCGCGAGGAACGCCGCGGCCGCTATCGCGCGCCCGAGCGCGCCCATGGCGGAGCGCCGCGCGCCGCGCAGATAGCGCGCGAGCCACCAGACGGTGACGAGCGCCGCCGCGGCCATCACCGCGAGGCTGATGAGGCCGGGCGGCCGGAACACGCCGGTGAAATGAAATTGCTGGCTGCCGGTGAAAAGCCGCACGTAGTTGCGCAACCCGACGAACGTCAGCTCATAGCCGCCCTCGCTGATCGCAAAACGCGTGAGCGACAGATACGCGGAGGCGACGAGCGGAAAGATCGAGAAGCCGAGGATCACGAGCACCGTCGGCAGCACGAACACGTACGGCGCCTGCCGGTCGAGCCAGTCCGCGAGCGGCGAGCGCCGCGATGCGCGCCGTGAACGTCCGGCAGACGATGCGTGCGACGAAGATTGCATGTGGACCTTTTCCGTGTCGCCGGGCGCGGCGCGCGCCCGGCATTCGCTAGCTTGCTGGCTCGCTATTTCGCGCCGATCGACGCCCGGTAGGCGCGCAACTGGCCCTCCTTGCCGAGGTCGTCGGTGATTTCGTTCCAGCCGGTCTCGATCGCCTTCATCGTGGCGCTGGCGTCGAGCTCGCCCGCGAGAAAGCGCGCGACAGCCGTGTCCAGCACGACCTGCTCGTAGCGCTGGTTCTGCGGAATGCGCAGGTCGATGATCATGTTCGGGCTTTCCAGGCTCGCCCTGATCGCGCCGAGATACGAGTTCGCGGCCGTCTCGCTCATGCCCGCCTTCTTCCACATCGCGAGGTCGGTGAACTGCGAGCGGCGGTACGGATTGAAGCCGCTCGCGCCGATCGTCACGTCCACGTTCGATTGCGCCGGCTGGCTCATGTACGACAGGAACGCGTACGCCGCCTCCTTCACCTTCGGCTTCGCCTTTGCGTTGACGCCGCCCGACCAGCCGCCGAACGCCGCGAACGGCGCGTGGTTCACGCCGTCGACCGCGTACGGGCAGGTGGCCTTGTCGCAGGCGACGAGCTTGCCGCTGTCGCGGTCGAGCACCTTCGTCGAGCCCGGCAGGACCACGGCGCCGACCTTGTCGATCACCTTCGACTGCTTCGGATCGATCGCGAGCACGCCGATGTCGCCCCAGTCGAGCGTGAGCGCGCAGTGTCCGGAAATGAACGCGCTGCGGGTGTCGCCGACGTCGAGGTTGATTTCGTTCGGCGGGCCGTACTGGGTCGATGCCTTGTAGACGTCGAGCGCGGCCTTGAAGGCGTCGTTGTTCACGAGCGGCTTGAAGGTGCGCGGGTCGAAGAACGCGCCCTGCGCGGTGCCCTTCGACTGCAGATAGCCGCCCGCGATCGAAATGATCGCCCAGTACGCCTGCGCGTTGCGCTTCTTCGAGATGCACGAGCCCGCGACCGGCTTGCCGTCCCCGCCGAAGACCTTGCCGTTCGCGGCCTTGGCGATGTCGAGGTAGTCGTCCCACGTTTTCGGCGGCTGCTTGCCGAGCTGCTGGAGGATATCGGTGCGGTAGTAGACCATCTGGAAGTCGCCGTCGAGCGCGATCAGATAGGTCTTGCCGTTGTACTTCTGCGAAAAATCGACGAAGAACGGCATCACGTCGTTCTCCTTCAGCGCCGCGTCCTTCGCGACGCGCGCCGACAGGTCTTCGAGAAAGCCGCCCTTCGTGTAGTCGACCATCCATTGCGGCGCGAACACGGCGGCGTCGACGGAATTCGTGCCCGACGCCCAGTCGGTGAGGAGCTTCTGATAGAGATCGGAGAACGGCACGGTCAGAATGTTGACCTTCGCGCCCGTCAGCTTCTCGAATTCGGGCGCGCGGCGCTGCAGCGGCTCGGCGATCTGCGGCCCCGCGAAGGTCATCACGTTGACCGTCACGCCCTTGAAGTCGTCCGCCGCGCGGGCCGCGCCCGCCGACAGCCACGCGGCCGCCACCACGACGCCCGCTCCTGCAAGTTTCAGCAGCTTCATTGTTTGTCTCCTCCACTTTCCGTGGTTGATTGCGCCTGATTTCGCGTTGCGTTGCGTTGCGTCTGGCGACGCCTTGCTTCACTCCCTGAACAAGTCGGGTCGCTCGCTGGCGAAGCGCCGCAATTCAGCGACCACTTCATCCAGGTGATGGTGCATCGCATGAGCGGCGGCCTCGACGTCCTGCAGCCTGATCGCATCGACGATGCGCACGTGCTCCGCGAGCGTATGCGCATGGCGCTGCGGGCTCGCCATCAGGCGGCGCGCGCGGTCGAGCGCACTGCGCGACACCGCGACGATCTCCTTCACGCGCGGCAGGCCGGTCGCATCCAGCAGGATTTCGTGGAAGGCGAGATCGAGCAGATGAAATCCCTGCCGCTCGCCCGCGGCGACCGCTTCTCGCTGACGCCCGAGATTGGCGTCGAGCGCGGCGAGCGTGGGCTCCGGGCACTCGGCCGCGAGCGAGCGCACGGTCTCCACTTCGAGCGCGCTGCGGATGAACAGATGCTGGCGGATGTCGTGGATCACGATCGGCATCACGCGCGTGCCGCGCTGCGGCAATACTTCGACGAGACCGGCCGCCGCGAGTTTCGCGAGCGCCGCCGACACCGGAAAGCGCGACACGCCCATGCGCTCGCAGACCGCCAGCTTGTCGATCATCATGCCGGGCTCCATCGCAAGGCTGACGATCGCCTCGCGCAGCGCCTCCTCCACCAGCCCGGTGAGATTGCCGCGCTCCGCGCCCTGCAGCTTCGGCAATGCGCCGTAGGGGTCGGCGGCAACGCTGCTTCCGGCAGGGGTGTCGTTAGTAATCGAGCTCACGCCGCCCTTGATTTGTAACTAACATGCTAGCAGGCTAGGAGGCGGAACCGGTGTTGTCAACGTCCTCTTCAGGCGATCCGCCTTAACCAAGCCCGGCCGAAAGCTGCCATTCATCTTCGGAGGAACTGCAAATGACGACGATCACGAATCTGCATGTGCGCGACATCCGCTTTCCGACCTCGCGCGCGCTCGACGGCTCCGATGCGATGAATGCGGCGCCGGATTATTCGGCGACCTACGTCGTGCTCGAAACGGACGCGCCCGAAGGCACGGCCGGCCACGGCCTCACGTTCACGATCGGGCGCGGCAACGAGGTCTGCGTGGCGGCGGTGAAGGCGCTCGCGCCGCTCGTCGCCGGGCGGCGGCTGGAAGACATCGCCGCCGACATGGGCGCGTTCTGGCGCGCGTTCACCTCCGACAGCCAGTTGCGCTGGATCGGCCCCGAGAAAGGCGCGATCCATCTCGCGACGGCCGCGGTCGTCAACGCCGTGTGGGACCTGTGGGCGAAGGCGCAGGCGAAGCCCGTGTGGAAACTCCTTGCCGACATGAGCCCGGAGGAACTGGTGCGCTGCCTCGACTTTCGCTACGTGACCGATGCGCTGACGCCGCAGGAGGCGCTCGCCATCCTGCGCCGCAACACGGCCACGAAGGGCGAGCGGGAAAAGGAGATGCTCGCTCGCGGCTATCCGGCGTACACGACGTCGGCGGGCTGGCTCGGCTACGACGACGACAAGATCCGCCGTCTCGCCCGCGAAGGCGTCGCGCAGGGCTGGACGCACTTCAAGCAGAAGGTCGGCGGCAATCTCGACGAGGACGTGCGGCGCGCCCGCATCCTGCGCGAGGAGATCGGCCCGGAGCGCAAGCTCATGATGGACGCGAACCAGGTGTGGGAAGTGGACGAAGCGATCGCGAACATGCGGCGGCTCGCCGAATTCGATCCGTGGTGGATCGAGGAGCCGACGAGCCCCGACGACATCCTCGGCCACGCGGCCATCCGCAGGCGGCTCGCGCCGATCGGCGTCGCGACGGGCGAGCACTGCCACAACCGCGTGATGTTCAAGCAGCTCCTGCAGGCGCAGGCGATCGACTTCTGCCAGGTCGACAGCTGCCGGCTGGGCGGACTGAACGAGGTGCTCGTCGTGCTCCTGATGGCCGCGAAATTTGGCGTGCCGGTGTGTCCGCATGCGGGCGGCGTCGGCTTGTGCGAGTACGTGCAGCACATTTCGATGTTCGATTACCTGTGCGTGTCGGCATCGCTCGACGATCGCGTGCTCGAATACGTCGACCACCTGCACGAGCATTTCGCCGATCCCGTCGTCATACGAAACGGCCGCTACATGCCGCCGCAGGCGCCGGGCTACAGCATCGAGATGCACGCGGAGTCGCTCGCGCGTTTCGAGTTTCCGAACGGCGCGGCGTGGCGGACCTGAATGCCTTCGTTCAGGTTGATCGCGGGCATCGCCGCGCTGTTTGCCGCGGGCGCCGTGCTGCAATGGCTGCATCCGCTCGCGCAGCCGGCGTCGTATCACCAGTTCGCGGATACACGCACGCTCGGCCCGGTTCCCAGCGCCGCCGATGTGCTGTCGAGCCTCGCGTATCTGATTCCCGCCGCGATGAACCTCGGCTGGGCGGCGCGCCATGCGGGGCGCGCCCCGCTCGTGCTGCACGGCATCACGGTGGCGGGCGCGGGCTTCCTGCTCACGACAGCGGGCTCGGCGTACTACCACTGGGCGCCGTCGGACGCGACGCTCGCGTGGGACAGGCTGCCGATGACCGTCGTCTTCGCGGGCGTGCTCGTGATGCTGGCGAGCGCCGCGACCCTGAAACGCGCGACGTGGCCGCAAGCGCTGACGGCGGCCGCCGCCGCGGCAGCGACCGTCTGGTACTGGAGCGCGCTCGGCAGCCTGTGGCCCTATGCGCTGCTGCAATTCGGCGGCGTGGCGTGCGCCGTCTGGTGCGCCGCGCGCGGCCGCGTGCCGGCGGCAGCGGCATGGTGGCGCGTGATCGGCTGGTACGCGCTCTCGAAGGTCTTCGAACTGCTCGACACGCCGATATGGGCGCTCACCGGCCATCTCGTCTCCGGGCACACGCTGAAGCATCTGGCGAGCGCGGCGGCGGGCGTGGCGCTTTGCCGCGTGGCGAACCATACGTTGCACATCGAAGGGAAGCGCTCGAACGGGTGATACTGTTCATGTCGTCTTTCATGCCTATATGTGCGACGCGTACGCTACGTGCAACAGGCGCCGCAACCAGCCCGCGATGACCGAACCTCGCCTTTTACCCGGCTCCCTCTGGCCCGCCATCGTGCAGCGGACGCAGCACGCGCTCGCCTGCGGCGCGCTGCGGCCGATCGAGACCGTGCAGACCACCGTCGACGACGCCGGCGTGCGCTTCGTCGTGCGCCAGGTGTCGAGCGTCGCGCGCAAGGACGACGACGGGCGGCAGCGCAGGGCCGCGGCAGCCGAAGGCGCCCGGCACAATCCTTTCCTGCCCTGCGACCCGGATCTCGTCGTCTGCGATCTCGGCGCGCGGCACCGCGTGGTGCTCAACAAGTTCAACGTGATCGCGCATCATCTGCTGATCGTCACGCGCCGCTTCGAGGCGCAGGAAG
>Ga0163162_10001281_pt1 | contig 23539 bp, 20 predicted proteins | sample S55metaG_FD_115310 | JGI IMG/M metagenome (GOLD analysis project Ga0163162, IMG submission 115310) | Switchgrass rhizosphere microbial communities from Kellogg Biological Station, Michigan, USA - S5-5 metaG | ecosystem: Host-associated > Plants > Roots > Rhizosphere > Soil | place: USA...
CATGTGCGTCGCGGGTTGAACATTCGGGCAGGCCGGGCGCCGGCCTTCGGGCTTTGGAGAAGTTCGAAAAGAACGGCGGGCAAGCGTGCTAGTCTTGTGTGGCCAGAGCACCCGCAGGCGCGAGCGACGCAGGCGCAATCCATCTCGAAGTGGAACGCGGCATGAACGACGACAGCCTCCCCATCCTCGATTGCCACCAGCACTTCTACGACGCCCGGCGTTTGCACTACCCTGTGTTTGCGCAGCGGAGTGCCGGCTTCGAGGATCTCGTCGGCGATTACAGCGCGTTGCCGACCGTGTATTTGCCCGACGATTATGCGCGCGACACCCAGGGCCTGAACGTTTCCGGAACCGTTTGGGCGGAGTTCATCTCCGACGATCCGCTCGCTGAAGTGCAATGGGCGGATGATGTGTTGCAGGCGAGCGAGCGCCCCGCCGGCATGATTGCCTCAGTCGATTTTGTCAGCCCCGATTTGAAACGCACGCTGGATGCCTATGCTGGCGCGCGACGCGTCAGAAGCGTGCGCCAGCACATGGGCTGGCATCCGGCGAACCCGCGGCTGCGTTACGCGCGGCATGCCGGACTTCTGTCCGAAGCGGCGTGGCAGCGGGGCATTGCCTCGCTTCGCGGCCGCGGCCTTGTCTGCGAGATCGAGATATTCGCGCCCCAGCTGCGCGAGTTCGCCGCCGTGGCCGCGGCCTATCCGGATATCCAGTTCGTGCTGCCCGTGATGGGCTGGCCCCTCGACCTGACGAGAACGGGCGAGGCAACGTGGCAGCGCGAACTCGCCGCCGTTGGCACGTGTCCGAACGTCGCGATCAAGATCTTCGGACTGGAATGCATCTTCGGCATCCACTGGACGGTCGAGCAGGTGCGGCCGTGGATCCTTCAGGCCATCGATATTTTCGGCCCCGCACGCAGCATGTTCGCGAGTCACCTGCCGGTCTGCAAGCTCGCCTGCAGTTTCCAGCATCTCTATGGCGCGTATCTCGACGTGATAGCGGACTTCAGCCCGCCGGAGAAGCGCCAGCTGCTGCACGACACGGCTGCCGGCATCTACAGGATCGGGTAAGCATCCCGTCGATGATGTCGAGCGCCGGGCGAAACCGCTCAACCAGAGCGCGCCATTCACCGCACGCACATCACTGCGGCAACAGGCCTCGCTTGCGCAACATCGGCTCGACTCGCGGATCACGGCCTCGAAATGCGCGAAACGCGGCGCGTTGCTCGCGGCTGTCGCCGGCGCTATAGATGCAGCGCTTCAGCTTGTCGGCCAGCACGGGATCGAATGCGTTACCGGCTTCTTCGAATGCGTCGAACGCCTCGGCCTCCAGCACTTCCGCCCACATGTAGACGTAATAGCCCGCCGCATAGTAGGCGCCGCTGAAGACATGGCCGAAGTGCGGCAGCCGGTGCCGCATGCCCACCTCAGGCGGCACGCCGAGACGCGCGCGCTCCTCCGTTTCGAAGCGGGCGATGTCGACGCCCGCCGGGTCGCTTTGCAGATGCAGCGCCATGTCGATCAGGGCCGACGCGGTATAGGCCACGGTCTCGAAGCCCTGATTGAAAGTCTGCGACGCCCTGATGCGCTCGACGAGCGCCGCCGGAATCGGCTCTCCGGTCGTCACGTGACGCGCATGCCTTGTCAGCACTTCCGGCACGGTGGCCCAATTCTCCATCAGTTGCGAAGGGAGTTCCACGTAGTCGCGCGGGACATTGGTGCCCGACAGGCGACCATAGTTCACGTCGGACAGCAGGCCATGCAGGCCGTGGCCGAACTCGTGAAAGAGCGTGCGGACGTCGTCGAAACTTAGCAGCGTCGGGCCGTCGTCCACGCGCGAGAAGTTGTTGTTGTTCACCACGATCGGCTCGACCCTGCCGCCGTTGCGCATCTGCCTGCGATAAACGTGCATCCACGCACCACCCTGCTTGTTAGGGCGCGCGAAGTTGTCACCGAGGAACAGGCCCACCCGCTCATTGCCGCGACGCACTTCCCACAGGCGCACGTCAGGATGATAGAGCGGCGCACCGGTTTGCTCGACGAACTGCACGCCGAACAGGCGTTGCGCGCAATCGAACATTGCGTTGAGCATCGCATCGAGGCTGAAATACGGTTTCACTTGCGCATCGTCGAGCGCGAACCGGCTGGCGCGCACTTTCTCGGCCAGGTAGTACCAGTCCCACGGCTCGACATCTGTCGGCTCACCGAGCGCGGCGGCCTGCGAAACCAGCGCCTGCCGCTCCCGTTCGACACTGGCTTTCGCCGGCTCCCATACGCGGCCAAGCAATTCATGGACAGCGGAAGCGCTGCCCGCCATGCGGTCGGAGAGCGCGTAATCGGCGAAGGTTTCGTAGCCGAGCAGGCGCGCCTGCTCCTGCCGCAGCGCCAGTATTTCGCGAGCCAGCGGCCGGTTGTCGCGTCCGGGTGTTTCGCCACGCGCGGTCCACGCGCGCCACGCGGCTTCGCGCAGGTCACGACGCGTCGACCACGTGAGAAACGGCTGCACGAGTGAACGCGAGAGCGTGATCACGTAGCCCTCCACGCCGCGCTCCTGTGCAGCGCCGCGTGCGGCCTGACGCAGGAAATCGGGCAGACCGGCAAGATCGGCATCGGATGCCAACGGCAACTGGAAGCTCGATTCGTCCGCGAGGATGTTCTGCGAGAAGCGCGTATGCAGATCGGCGAGCTGCGTGGCGATCGCGGCGAAGCACTCACGTGCAGCCCCTTGCAGCGTCGCGCCCGTGCGCACGAAATCGGTATGCAGGCGTTGCAGCAGACGGCGCTGCTCTTCGTTCAGCTCCAGCGCATCGGCTTGCCGGTGGACGGCATCGAGCCTGGCAAAGAAGCCTGCGTGCATCGTCACCTTGCTGTCGTGCGCCGCGAGGAGCGGCGCCATCTCGCGCTCCACCGCCTGCAGGGCCGGTGGCGACTCGGACGAGCACAGATTCTCGAACGTCAGCCGCACGCGATCCAGCGCGGCACCGGCGGCATCGAACGCGGCCACGGTGTTCCCGAACGTGGGCACGGACGGGTTTTCAGCCAGTGCATCGATCTCCGCCAGATGCTGCTCGAACAGCACAGCGAAGGCAGGTGCGAAGTGTTCGACCCGGATCTGCTCGAAGGGAGGCAATCCGTAGTGCTCTTGCCAGTCGCGTAACAGCGGGTTGCCGTGATCTGTCATGTCAATCTGCCTTTTGCGCGCTTTCGCCGGGAAGCGAACATGATATGACAATGCGTGTGAGCGCGCGGGCGGGCGCTGTCCCGGGCCGCTGCGTGCCAAGAACCGATTCCGGCCATGCGCGCCGCCCCTCGAATCAGATACGGCCACTCGTGTGGAGTACGCTCGAAGCTGGCTCGTACGACGATCCACCGGAGGAAATCATGTCTGCGCCAGAACCCTGGACATGTCCGACGTGCAGGCTCCGGATCAGCACGCCATTCTGCCCGCAGTGCGGCGAAAGCCCGCTGAGGCCGCCGGACCTGACACTGCGCGGCATCGCGGCCAAGGTGCTGCACGCCGCGACCAGCATCGACGGGCGCCTGCTTCGAACGGTGTGGTCCCTGCTCCGTCATCCTGGCGAACTGACGCTCGCGCATCTGAACGGGCAGCGCATGCCCTATGTTCCGCCCTTCCAGCTTTTTCTCCTTGCAAACGCGTTCTTCTTCGCGATGCAGTCGCTGACCGACACGCAAATCTTCGGCTCCACGCTCGACTCCCATCTTCATCATCAGGACTGGAGTGCGCTCGCGCAGTCACTGGTGGCCGAGCATGTCGCGGCGCTGCGCACGAACCTGACGCAGTACACCCCCGTCTTCGACCGGGCCGCCGTGCTCAACGCCAAGTCGCTGATCATTCTCATGGTGGTACCCTTCGCGTCGCTGCTGTGGCTGTCGTTTGTTCTCGCGCGCAGACCGTTCGTCACGTATGTGTATTTCTCCCTCCACCTCTACACGTTCCTGCTGTTGCTGTTTTCTTTCGCGCTGGCAGTCGCCGCGATCCATGTCCGTCTGGGCGGCCTCGGACTGGGTTCGCCCGTGGTGGACAAGGTCCTGTCGATCGTCAATCTCGGCGTCTGCGGCAGCTATGCCTATCTCGCTGCGGGACCGGTGTTCGGCTCCCGCGGTGTCACGCGCCTTCTGAGAGCAATGGGCATGGCGCTGATGGCGGGGGTCATCGTCCTCGGCTATCGATTTGCGATCTTCCTGATCACGCTGTACATGACGTAGCGAAGGCCGGGATCGTCCGCGCAACGCGCGACTCGACGACAGGAAAGGGCGCGTGCCTGTATCCGTAGTGACGTCCCGAAGCGCCACCATGATGCGGCTCGCGTTTCGCGCCTCATGCATTCAAATCGAGCCGTGCGTCAGCCGCGATCGACCAACACACGCGAGCCGCCTGACCGCCCGTCAGTAGCGGTCCCGGCACGAGGCTCGGCCGGTCAAGCCTTCGTGCCCCGTTTCGCGGGCGCGGGCTTGCGATCCCTGCGCCGACGCTTGCTGGCCCCTTCGCCATTGCTGACCGTGCGGATGACCGACGCGAAGGCACGCGCCGCGGGCGAACGCGCTTCGTCGCTGCGCCAGAGAAGCCCGGGCGATCGCACGGGCGTCGGGCTTTCGAGCGGGATCACGCGCACGTCGTCGCGTCGCAGGGCATGCTCCGACACGATGGCCGCAATGTCCGTCACGCTCACGAGTTCCATCATCGGCGCGATCGCGTTCATCTCGGCGACCACGACCGGCGTCGCGTTCGCCATCCTGAAGCATTCGTCGAGCAGCGTGCGCGTGGCATAGGTGGGCGGCAGCAGCACGACCCGCTGCAAGTGAAGCTCGGCCGTGCGCACGAAGCGGCGCTGAGCAAACGGATGACTCTCCCCGACCGCAAGCAGCAGTTCCTCGCTGTACAACGGCTCGAAGCGCAACTGCGAAGCGTCTCGCGGCTTGTAGGTCACGCCGATGTCCAGCTCGCCGCGCAGCAGGGCCGCCGCGATATCGTCGCCCGACATCTCCATCACGTTGACGCGAACGGACGGATGGCTCGACAGAAACAGCGACACGCAGCGCGGAATGATCCGCATGTTGAACGTGTGCGTCGTGCCGACGCGTACGACCCCGCTCATTTCGTCGGCCGCAAGGCGCGCGGCCCAGATGCCTTCGTCGACTTCACGCAGCGCATTCTGCACGCGTTCGAGAAACGCCTCGCCGGTTTGCGTCATCGTCACGCGCTTGTTCTCGCGGTCGAACAGGCGGCAGCCGAGTTCGTCTTCGAGCTGCCGGATCTGGTGGGACAACGTCGATTGCGTGACATGCACCTTTCCGGCCGCCGCGGTGAAGTTCAACTGCTCGGCGAGCGCAACGAAGTAGCGAAGGTGACGCAGTTCCATGAAAGCTCCAGCCGGTTTGCCGATCAACCGCCCGGGCCGGAGGCGGGGCGCCTGCCACCTGCATCCAGGCGTGGACCATCGATGACATCGATGGATTATCAGTTAAAAACATCATTTCTGTCGATGATGGCGTCGCCGTAGACTCATCTGCACCAGACAGGCATCACGGTGCCTGCCTCGATCCAGCGGGAAACACTACGGACGCACTCATGAAGATCGGCAAGGAAACGATACCTCGCACCGCCATTTCGACGTCGAACGAACAAACGATCGTCGTGCGCGGGCGCGATCTGGCGGGTGAACTGATCGGCAAGATCTCGTTCACCGATTACTTTTATCTGCTCGTGACCGGCCAGACGCCGACACCGGCCGTCACGGCGGTGCTCGACGCCACCCTCGTCGCGATCGCCGAGCACGGCCTCGTGCCGAGCGTGCAGGCGAGCCGCATGACGCTCGCCGCGGCACCCGACGCCCTGCAGGGCGCCGTGGCCGCGGGCATCCTGGGCTGCGGGTCGGTCATCCTCGGCGCCGCGGAAACCTGCGGCCGGCTGCTGGAGGAAGTGCGCGAGCGCGCGCAGCCGGACGGCGACTTCGCCCGCGCGGCGAGCGCCGTGGTCGCCGAGTACCGTGAGGCGCGGCGCGCCATCCCCGGCTATGGCCATCCGCTGCACAAGTCGCGCGACCCGCGCGTCGGCGCGCTGTTCAGCGTGGCCGAGCGCAATGGCGCCGACATGACCTTCGTGCGGATCGCCGAAGCAATCGAAGCGGTGCTTCCCGGCATCTATGGCAAGTCGCTGATGCTCAACGTGTCGGCGGCGATTCCGGCGGTGCTGCTGGGCGTGGGCTTCCCGGCGGGCGCGCTCAAGGGCGTGCCGATCCTCGCGCGCACAGCGGGCCTCATCGGTCATTTGACTGAAGAAATGTCGCGTTCGATCGGCTTTGCCCTGTCGTATCAGGCGACCCGCGAACTCGTATTCGACGGCGACGCACCCGAAGGCTTCGTTCCCGGCGCCTGATTCTTTCGATATCCGTGCGCTGCCGCAGACGCAACCGGGCAGCGCATCACTGGAGCGGTGGCATGACAAAAGTTCTCGAAGGTGTGCGCGTGCTGGAGCAAGGCACCTTCATCACGGGGCCCGCAGCCGGCATGCTGCTGGGCGACCTCGGCGCCGACGTGGTCAAGATCGAGCAACCCGAAACCGGCGATCCGTTTCGCGCTTTCAAGGGCGGACTCTATAGCCCGCACTATCAGACGTACAACCGCAACAAGCGCAGCGTCACCCTGAACACCAAGGACGCGACCGACCTCGCGCTCTTCGATGATCTCATTCGCGACGCCGACGTCTACATCCAGAATTTCCGCCCCGGCGCGGCCGACCGGCTCAACGCCGGCTACGAACGCCTGCGCGAGATCAATCCGCGGCTCATCTACTGCGCGATCAGCGGCTTCGGCCAGACGGGCCCCGCGGCCGGACGGCCCGCCTATGACTCGGTTGCGCAGGCAGCGAGCGGCTTTCTCGGGCTGCTCGTCAACCCCGAGAATCCGCGCGTGGTGGGCCCGGCGATCGCGGATTCGCTGACCGGCTTCTACGCCGCCTACGGCATTCTCGGCGCGCTTCACGAGCGCAACCGGACCGGCGTCGGACGCAAGGTGGAAGTCTCGATGCTCGAAGCCATGAGCCATTTCAACCTGGATGCGTTCACGCATTTCTATTCGGTGGGCGAGCTGATGGGGCCGTACAGCCGTCCAAGCGTATCTCAGTCGTATGTGATGAAATGCGCGGACGGCAAATGGCTCGCGCTGCACATGTCGTCGCCGGAGAAGTTCTGGACGGGCCTCGCGAACGCGCTGGAACGCCCGGCGCTGCTCGACGACCCGCGCTTTGCCGAACGGTCGGGCCGCATCGCCAATCAGGAGGCGCTGATCGGGATTCTGGGCGACATCTTCATCCTTCGCGACCGCGCGGAGTGGTGCGACCGGCTCGAGCAGCACGACGTCCCGCACGCGCCGATGTACGACGCAAGCGAAGCGCTCGAGGACCCCCAGGCGAAGCATCTGGAATTGCTCGTGCAGTCCGAGCATCCGACGATGGGCAGCTTTCGCACGGTCCGCCCGCCCGTGACCTTCGACGGCAAGCGAACGACCGACGTCGTCGCGCCGCCGACGCTCGGCGAGCACAACGATGAAGTGCTGGGACCGTTGCGGGCACGGCTCGCGGCTGAATCCGCTTCGCCGCAGCAGGCGGAGCAGGATCACTGAATTGCCGGCGGTCCCCCGATACGACCCCCGCGCCCCCCGCGACACCGACTCAGACCAGACGGCGAACCCGGACCACAGGTTCGATTTCGCCCTGACTACATTAAATGGAGACCCAGGTATGGAAACCACGAATTCCCTGCTTGCGGAAGACGGCACCACGGGCTCGACTCTGTCGGCCAATCGCGGCGTCATGCTCGAGGCCGACGCGGACCGGATATTCGGCCGCATCGCGCGCCGGCTGATACCGTTCCTCTTTCTTTGCTACGTCCTCAACTATATCGACCGCGTCAACATCAGCTTCGCCCATCTGCAGTTCAGGGCGGATATCGGGCTGACGGAAGCGTCGTACGGACTTGGCGTCGGCGTGTTCTATATCGGCTACGTGCTCTTTGAAGTACCGAGCAACCTGCTGCTGCGGCGCATCGGTGCGCGGCGGACAATCGCACGGATCATGGTCCTGTGGGGACTCGTCTCGCTGTCGATGATGTTCGTGCAGAACACCACGCAGTTCTACATCGCGCGAATCGCGCTCGGCATCGCCGAAGCGGGATTTTTCCCCGGCATCGTGTATTACCTCACGTCGTGGTTCCCTGACCGCCATCGCGCAAAGGTGATGTCCGCCTTCGTGCTGGGCATTGCGGTGGCGGGCATCACGGGCGGCCCGATCTCCGGATGGATTCTCGGCAACGCCGAAGGCTGGCATGCGCTGCACGCCTGGCAATGGCTGTTTCTGCTGGAAGGCATTCCGCCGGTGCTGGTCGGCATCTTCGCCCTCTGGTATCTGCCGGATTCGGCGGCAACCGCGCGCTGGCTGTCGCCCGCGGAAAAGGAACTCGTCGCTCGGGAAATCGCGGGCAACGGGTCGGCGGCATCCAGTCACACCGAGCATTTTGGAGCGGCCCTGCGCAACTGGCGCGTGTATGTGTGCGCGTTCGGCTACTTCACCATCACGTGGGCGGGCAGCGTGCTGAACTTCTGGGCGCCTTCCGTGATCCGCAACGCCGGTGTGTCCAATCCGTGGCATATCGGGCTGGTGTCGGCGGTGCCGTATCTGATCGGCGCAATCGGCATGGTGGCGCTGAGCCGCCACTCCGACGCTCGCAACGAACGCTCGATGCACTTCGCCTGCTGCGCGTTGCTGGCATCGGCGGGCGCGGTGCTGCTCGGCACGGCGCACGCGTCGTTCGTACCGGCGATCGCCGGGCTCGCGCTCGTCGCCATCGGCTATCTCTCGTGCACCGCGATCTTCTGGACGATTCCGGCGAGCTTCCTTTCCGGAACCGCGTCCGCCGGCGCCATTGCACTGATTTCGAGCATCGGCCAGCTCGGCAGTCTGATGGCACCCACGGCAATCGGCAAGTTGACCGCCATCACGCACGAAATCAGCGCAGGCTCGTATCTCGCTGCGTTCGTGCTGGCCTGCGGCGCGGTCGTCATCGGAGTATGGATGAACAACCGTTCGAAATAGCAGGTCACCGTGCCGGCTCGCCGGAAACGGCGGCCGGCACGCTACATTCCCGATCCTCACTCCGGTTCGACCCCGCGCAACGCGGGAATCAGAAACAGCGTCGCCTGCACGTCGGTCGGATGAATGCTCGTCAGCAGCACGATGGCCGTGCCGAACGAATGATTGCCGGTCCGCTCTGTCTCGATACCGGGAAATCGTTAGGCACCCTCCTTTTCGAGAGCCGGACCTTCGAAGACGACAAGCCCTGTCGCGGCTCCCTCGCCGTCAGCAGGCGCAGGCACTTCATGCACACACCTTCGCAGAACGCCTCGCGCCGTCCGGATGTAGGTGAAGACGGGTCTGCTCGCGCCACGATGCGCTATTCGCAGGACATGTCGTCTTTCGTCATACCAATTCGCATCACGAAAGAGACGGAATAAATCTCCACGACAGGGTGTTTCGTCAGGATGCGGCACAGAGTGAGCCTTGCGCCGCCGCCCCATCCTATCGACCTTCCGCGTTCGTCACCAGGCTCTGCCTGCTGTTCCCGCAACGAGCCGCAGGAAGCACGCATGGCAACCCGCGGGACATGATGACAGGACCCGATGACCTATATCTCGCGCAGGAAGACGGAGGCATGCCCACGACACTGGCCGGCGGCAGCGCGCCGGGCGAAAGCGGCGTTTCCGTCCTCAGCGTGCGCTTTCACGGCGGAGCGCACCTCAGCGCCACGCTACGGCAGCACCTTGTCTGCTTTCAGATGTCGCAGCAATTGGCCTTTGAATGCCGCATGGCCGGACGAGTCCTTCATCATGCGCCGCCGGCGTGTTCGCTCGCTGTGTGTCCCGCGGGAATAGACTGCGCCGCCGACGCCAGTGGAAGCCTCGACGCCATTCTCGTCGTGATCGATCCGGGCAGGCTCGCGCTCGCAGCCGCAGAAGATTCGACACCCGAAGCACGGTTGATCGAAAAACTGGCGGGCTACGACAAGGCCCTTCTCGATCTGGCCTGGAACCTGGCACTGGAAAGCGCGAACGGCTATCCGAACGGGCCGCTCTTCTGGAACGAGGTGGCCAGCCGCTTCATCGACGCGCTGGTCGTCCGCCACACGACAGCGTACGAAAGCCGTGCACGGGGCATGCTGGGCAAAGACATGCTCGACCGGCTCAGAGACTATGTCCACGCTCACCTCGACGAGCCGATCGGGGTCGAGGCCCTCGCGCAACTGGCAGGACGCAGCCCGTTTCACTTCACCCGCGTCTTCACGCGCTCGATTGGTGTGACGCCGCACCGCTACGTCGTGCACCTCAGGTTGCAACGCGCGATCGAACTCGTTCGGGACGGACGTTTTGGCTTCGCCGAAATCGCAGCCCGTACCGGCTTCGCCGACCAGAGCCACCTGTCGCGCTGGGTGCGGCGCGTTCACGGTGTCTCCCTCGGGCAACTGGCCCCCTGAGCGGGATCAAACAGCAGAAATCTTCAAGATCAGCTGCTCCGTTCTCCCTAGATTGGAGTCCACGACGCGCTCGGCAATCGAGTTCGCGCCGCCAATCTACAGGAGTGGAACATGACTGATCCAATCGACAAGACGTTGCGCCACTGGCTAGGCGCGCAGTCGCCCGTGCGCTGGTCGGTGCCGGGCGACAATGCATACGACAAGGCAACGGCCATCTGGTCAAAGCCGATCGGCCGCCTGCCGCGCGCGGTGGTCCACTGCCGGAACACGGACGACGTCCGCTCAGCCATTCAAGCCGCACGCGATTGCCAACTGCCGCTCTCGGTCCTTGGCGGCGGCCATGACTGGGCCGGACGTGCGCTCGCCGGCGGTATCGTGATCGATCTGCGCGCCATGGACGACGTCCTCGTCAGTCCGGACCGCCTTTCCGCGCGCGTCTCCGGAGGCGTGCGCGCTTCGGGCATTCTCGCGGCGGCGGAACCGTATGACCTTGCGGCCGTGACGGGCTCGGTGGGAGCCGTCGGCATGGCCGGGCTCACACTGGGCGGCGGTTATGGGCCTCTGATCGGCCGCTTCGGGCTCGCGCTGGATAACCTGCTCGCCGCGCAGGTTGTTCTCGCGGACGGACGCGTCGTGCTGGCAGATCCGGACCACGAGCCCGAACTCTTCTGGGCGTTGCGTGGCGGCGGCGGCAACTTCGGCGTGGTGACCGCCATGCGCCACCGGCTGCACAGCGTGCCCAGCGTCCGCTCGGGCATGCTCGTCTATACCGTGCAGATCGTGGCGAACAGAACCGGCCGGCTCCATGCGTGTGGCAAGCCATGTAGCGGGCATTCTCAGCCGGGGCTCGACACTACGGACGAGCGAATTCGGGAATCCGGAAGCGCTTGCGATAGTCGCCCGGCGCCAGTCTCGTCGTGCGTTTGAAGAGGCGCCGGAAGAAAGCCGGGTCTTCGTAGCCGACCCGCCAGCTGATTTCGTCGATGGATGCCTCCGTCCGCTCGAGCCTGCGCTTCGCATCCTCGATGCGAAGCCGCTGGACATACACGAGCGGCGTGAGACCGGTGGCCTGCGTAAAGCGCCGCTTGAAGGTGCGTTCGGCAAGCCGTGAGCGCCTGATCATCTCCTCTACCGGGTGCGCGACCGAGAAATGACTGTCGAGCCACTCCTGCCCACGCTGGATGTCGGCATCGCCGTGATCGCGCTTGCCTTCGAAGACGATAAACGGAGTGAGTCCGTCCTGATGCCATTGCAGGGCGAACATGCGGGCGACCTCCTGCGCGGCGGTCGCGCCGGCGTAGCGCGCGATGAGGTAGAGCACGAGGTCGTGCCAGCTCATCGACGCCCCCGAGCTCACCAGTTCTTCACGCGCGCCCGCGATCACGAGCACGCGTTCCGGCTGAATCGGCACGGCCGGATAGGCGCTCGCGAACGCACGGGCGTAGCCGAAGTGCACCGTCGCGTCCTTGCCGTCGAAGAGGCCTGTTTCCGCCAGTAGAAACATCCCCGAGCAGGCCGAGCAAAGTATCGCGCCGCGCTGGTGCATCGCGCGGAGCCAGTCGACCACGCCGGGATAGCGCCCCTTCTCCCAGCCTTCGGGGCGCAGCAGCACCGAGGGAACGATCACGATATCGCTCGACTCGATCCCGGCGATCGCACGCTGCACGTTGATCGGGACGCCGCTCGCCAGTTCGAGGGGACCCACCGCCTCGCCCACGATCTCGACGTGAAACGGCACGTGTGCGCCCGCTCCCGTGCCGGGCGTGCCGATGAGTGCGAACGCGTTCATGACGTCGAAGATGCCGGTCAGCGTGGATACCACCGCGTCGGGCAGCGCGACGAGGCTCACGTGGCACGGATTCGATCCGAGGCGGACTGACTTTCGGGTCATCGCGTGTGGCTGCCCGGAAGTCCCGCTCGGGAAGGCGCTCCAGCCTCCAGGCGGCCGGGCGCGACCTGATCGCGAAACGGGCTCTGCGCCGCAGGCTCCGGGTCGGTCGCGCGTATTGGCCGTGGCACAAACGAACCGGTTTTGGGCGATTCCGGCTCTGACGCCGCGTCGGGCTCCGTGCGAATCTGTGCACGTCGGCTGGAACCCTTGAAATGACACGCGGAGGCGAAATCCATGGACACACCCGTAATCGACCAGACGAAGCTCGAATCCTTCCTCATGCGCGCCGTCGGAGATCTTTCTGCCGGCTATGGCGGCGTGATGGTCAGCCTTGGCGGCAAGCTCGGCCTCTATAAGGCCATGGCGGGCGCCGGTCCGCTCAGTCCCAGGGAACTGGCAGCACGTGCGGGCTGCGCGGAGCGATATGTGAGCGAGTGGCTGAATGCGCAGGCCGCGGGCGGCTACGTCGAGTATCACGCGGCAAGTGAAACATACGAACTATCCCCGGAGCAGGCCGTCGTTCTGGCCGACGAAGACAGCCCAGTATACATTCCCAATGCGTGGAACGTGCCCGCTTCGATGTGGTTCGACGAGGACAAGGCCATCGACGCATTCCGCACCGGCAACGGCGTCGCGTGGGGGGATCACCATGGCAGGCTCTACTGCGGAGTCGCATCCTTCTACCGCAACGCATACCGGGGCAGCCTGCTGCCGGAGTGGCTGCCCGCGCTCGATGGCGTCGTGGCGCAACTCGCTGCCGGCATCGCCGTGGCCGACGTCGGCTGCGGATACGGGCACTCGACCCTTCTGATGGCTCAGGCATTCCCGAAGTCGCGCTTTCACGGCTTCGATACGCATGCCGGGTCCATCGACGAAGCAAAACGGCTCGCCGCCGATGCAGGCGTGGCGGCGCGGGTCACTTTCGACACGGCGCGCGCGGTGGATTACCCCGACAGGGGCTACGGGCTCATCTGCTTCTTCGACTGCCTGCACGATCTGGGCGATCCGGTCGCCGCGGCCCGCCACGCGGCCGAGGTGCTCGCTCCCGGCGGCACGGTCATGCTGGTCGAGCCGTTTGCCAACGATCGCGTGGAAGACAACATCTCGCCGGTGGCGCGGCTTTACTACTCGGCCTCGACCACGCTGTGCTGCGCGCATGCGGTCTCGGAGGGCGGGCACCTCGTCCTCGGCGCGCAAGCCGGAGAGGCCCGGCTTTCCGAGGTGTTTCGCAAAGCGGGGTTCACGCACTTCCGGCGCGCGGCGCAAACCCCCTTTAACCTGATCCTCGAAGTGCGGCGCTGATGCGTTCACCAGGCGAAGGCGATCGGGTGGATCGCCGTCAGTCGCCTTCGGAAAACAGCGAAGCTTGCGACATTGCCGCCGCCCGACCACCGGGCCTGCCGGAGACGGCAAAGTCGTCGCGATTCTTCCCGACGATCCAGCGCGGCGCCCGTCCCCTTCCGCTCCAGGTGGCCCCCGTGGCGGGATCGCGATACTTGACCGCGCCTTCCGGCTCAGCCGGCTCGGCCACCGCTTTCTTGCCGATCAGTTCATGCAGCGTGATGCCGTATTCACGCATTTTCTGGACTATTTCGATCAGCGCGAGCCGCGTTTCTCTTTCTCGCGCCTTATCCAGTTGTTCTTCGAGTGCTTGTCGTTGCGCGAGCAATTCGGCAACTTGCGGACTTGTAAATGCCATCTGATATCGAAAGTAAGTTTGCTATGAATGACGGAGCAGGATACGCGCTCGCCTGAGATGGCGCTCGTCGCGCACGCACTGCGCTCTGAAGCTCCGGGGCCGCATAGGTCTCGTCGGCATGCCGCCTGCGGGAAACGATGTTCAACGCGCGGGGACATCACCGGGCGTGCATTCCGCAAGGCGGGCGATCAGCTAAAACGGCCCATAAATCCCGATTTTACGCGAGAGTCGGCCGCGCTCATTCGAACCCTCTCCGGACCGGGGTCGACGCCTCGCGCGGGTCTGCGGGCGGCTCCTTGTTCGACGATATCGCGCTAATCGGAGGCTCCTCCTGTTGACTTGTCCGCAGCATGGACGCACCGCCGGGCATTATCCGACACCCGGCGCTGAACTGCATCCTCTTCGCTACTCCTTTCGCAAAGCGTTTCCGCACGGCACCGCTCGAGTCACGGAATAGAAATTCGCCCCCGGGTGTTCATTCCCTGCGCGAATCACATTCGCTGGACCAATCGTAGAATTCGTCTGCTGCCGGTTTCAACGGTGGTATTGGAATGCTCGCCGCAACGGCATGCTGACTGCGTTCGATCCGCATCGATGACGTTCGCGTGTCCGGTCCGACCCATCCACCCCTTTGCTTGTTCAAGGAGACTTCATCCGATGTTTCGACACTCGATCGTCTGCTTCGCCGTCGGCTTGCTCGCAGCGAGTCAGAATGCCCTTGCGGCCGGCGCCGATTGCAGCAATGCAACCGATCAGGCAAGCATGACTGCTTGCGCCGACAAGGCGCTCAAGGCGTCTGACGCGCAACTCAACAAGACGTATCGCGCGCTTCTGGCGAAGTCGAGTGCCGCCGGCAAGCAGAAACTGCAGGCAGCGGAGCGTGCATGGATCGCATACCGCGACGCGCAATGCACATTCAACACGCTCGGCAGCGCGGGCGGGAGCGTGCACGCCCTGGCTTACGCAAGTTGCGCGACCGGGCTGACCGACGCACAGAACGAGGTGCTGAACGCCCAGTTGCATTGCGAGGAAGGCGATACGGCTTGCGGCTCGCAGTAGCGCAAGAGGAAGGGCGTGGACGGCGCTGGCCGCTAGCGCTTCGCCCAGAACGCCCGTTGCACGCGCAGCACTTCCTCTTCCACTTTCGCCACCGGGCCGATCAGTTCGACGGCCTTCTGGCCGTGGTCGAAGACATAGCGCGACGACACGCTCATGGTCGGATTCTCGGCGTGATTGCCGGTCGCCTCCAGCAGGCGCGCCTCGGTCATGCCGTACACGACGCGGCCGATATTCGCCCAATAGGCCGTTCCCGCGCACATGCAGCATGGCTCGACCGTGGTGTAGAGCGTGCAGCTCCACAAATACTGCGACGTGAAGTTGAGCGCCGCAACGCGGGCAAGGACGGCTTCGGCGTGATTCACCGTATCGACATTGCCCTGCTCCATGAGCACGCTTTCCTGATCGGGTCCGACGAGGATCGCGCCAAAGGGATGATGGCCAAGCAGGGTCGCGCGTTCAGCAACGGCGCTTGCATGCCGCAGATGCCGCACGATCTGCTCGTGCGTTGGAGTCAACCCTTGCGGCGGATGGGTGGCGTTGCCGGCGGACGGCGTGGCAATGCTCATGGACGCTCCTTCGTGGTAGTTGGAGCACACAGCATAGCGTCTCCAACCGGCATTGTCAGAAGGATGCAAGCTGCCATCCCTGTGCTGCCCGCGGCGGAAATCGGGCCTTCGATCCCGCTCATCCGTGCAATGCGCACTTGAGCGAAACGGCTCTTTACCGTCTCGACCGAAGCGCCGACCACTTGCGCTCCTCTCCATGCGCCAGTCCCTCCACGGCAATGAGCAGAAGAACGACGCGCAGCGGCTCGCGCGATACTGCGCTTAGCATCTTCACGCGCCGCATTGATGAGTCATTTCATAAGGTCTTTGCGATCACATATTTAACAAGACTAAGCGCCTAGAAAGCTATTAATAATAGGCTTTAGCATGGCCTAAAAAACTTCTTGCATTCCTACTTAAAGCATTCAAAACTACTTCGGTCAATGACTCGATTCACTCCATTCCACATGGCTCTTGCGCGCGCCAGGACTGGCCACGCGCAAAGCATCATGCTTTGGAAGGCGAATAGACAAATACCCAGACGCAAACGGAAATTCTTCAGCGGATGAACAAGGGGTTAATAATGAATCCGGTCACCAGGTCCGTTGTGCTTGGCTTCTTGTTCTTTGTCGTCAATACCGGTGCGCTCGCCCAGCAGACGAGAACGCAGGCGACTACCACTCAGCTCCTGATTCCCAGTCCCGCGACTCAAGGCAACGCAGGCGTCGATTTTGGCAATGCGCAAGCCTTGCCCATGCCGACACCGGTGCTGTCTCCGCCGACATCCGACGACGCGGTGCTGCAGGCACGCAACGCAAGAATCGGAGCGCGGCGAACGCCGGGACATGCACCGGGAGGCGTCGGAAATGGCAGGCGCACACCCGTGCGCCTCGTGTCACCCGCGATCGCGAATCAGCAGGCGCAGGTCGCGCCGCAAGAGTTCGCCCTCTCCTCGCAACCGTTCACGACGAACCGCGTCAACGCCGAGGGCGACGATACCCAATCCTATTTCGCCTTCAGGCCAACGGGTAAGCTCTTCTTCAACAAGACGGGCCTCACTTACGTCTGCTCGGCCTCGCTGATCAAGCCCGGACTGGTCGTCACTGCGGCGCATTGCGTGGCGGACTTCGGCCACCGGCAGTTCTATTCGAACTGGGTGTTCGTTCCGGCGTACGACAACGGCACGGCGCCGTTTGGTTCATGGACGGCCGTGTCGGCCACCGTATTGACCTCCTATCTGGACGGAACCGATGCGTGCGCTGTCAGCGGCATAGTCTGCGAAGACGATGTGGCGGTACTGACGCTTCAAAGCCAGAACGGCGAATACGCGGGAAGCCGCACGGGATGGTACGGCTATGCGTGGGATGGCTACGGGTTCAATGCATCGGGACAGGCGCTGATCACACAGCTCGGCTATCCGGTCGCGCTGGATGGCGGCGGGCTCATGCAGCGCAACGATTCGCAGGGTTACACGGCTTCGGGCTTCTCGAACAATACGATCATCGGTTCGCTGATGACGGGAGGCTCCAGTGGCGGCCCGTGGCACGTCAATCTCGGCATACAGCCAGCGCTGTCCGGCATCGCTTCAGGGCAGTCCGCGACGCGCAATACAGTAATCGGTGTCACAAGCTGGGGGTATACGGACACGTCGCTCAAGCAGCAAGGCGCGTCTGCATTCACCAGCACCAACATCGCCGTGCTCGTGAACATTGCCTGCACCGCCACGCCCGAAGCCTGTTAGCGACACCCGTGGTGGCAGCCGTCCGATTTCTCGCAGCAAGCGGTTGACCTCGATCTAAACGGGTGAAAAGAAAGAGCGTCGCAAGATACGAACGCTGACATCCGTCCACCAGAAATCGTCACGCGGCCTTCCGCGCCTATGCCGGGGCCAAACGCCGGGGCCGCACTCCTTATTGGAGGCTGTCATGCGAGTTCATAGTCGCTTCATCCGTTTCCCGGCCGCTGCCACGGCGGTGCTATCGATGCTCCTGCCCGACGCAGTCCAGGCCAATGACGAATTCGTGGTGAACACGAACCTGACCGACCTGAGACTTCCCGCCCCAGACCTGCTGACCTTGAAGCCGGTGGTCAATCCGCTTTTTGCACCCGACACCTCGACGCTCACACCCAGCAGCGGAAGCGGTCCCTTCGCCGCGGGCGTGATGACGGCGAAGGGCCGCGTCACGGGCTTCGATTCGCGCGCGTACGGCACGTTCGGCATTCCCTATACGACGACGCGCGTTCAGGACGGCGAGCAGAGCGCGGCAGGCACCACGACCGCCAATTACCTCAGCACGACCTATCCGTATCGGGCGATCGGCAAGCTGACGTTCTCCGCGGGCTATTGCACGGCGAGCCTGATCAGAAGGAGCGTGATCGTCACCGCAGCGCATTGCATTCAAACCTTTGGAAGCGGGAGCAATCTGTTCACCAACTTCCAGTACTATCCGGGGCATTACGGTGCATCTGGCGCGACCAACGCGCAAATCGCCCCCTATGGAATATGGACCTGGGCCGGCCTCGTGCGTCCCTCTTCCTGGGCGAACGGCACCGATACCGGTTCAGGTTCCGCGCGCAACAACGATCTCGCGGTCATCGCCGTGGCGAAGAACTCGGCGAATCAGTTCATCGGCGACATTACCGGATATCTGAACTACAGCTGGAACAACTACTCGTTCGTGAGTTCGGCGAAGACGGGGAATCTGAACACCGCGGCGGTCACGACGCTTGGTTACCCGCAGCTTTCCGACGGCGGGGCGATCCTGCAGCGCAGCGACGGTCCCACGTATACGACCGTTGTCAGCGGCGCGTCGCAGCTTTGGCAAGGAAGCGATTTCACCGGCGGCGCGAGCGGGGGACCGTGGGTCGTCAACTTCAGGTCCCGCGAGGCGGCTCTGACGGGCGGCGCCGTGGTAGGCACGGCGCCGGTCATCTCTGTCGTCGGCGTGACGTCCTGGGGATCAGCCGATCCCAATGCGCCCAAGGACAACTATGCGTCGCAGTTCGGCCAGAACACGCAGTATCCGAATGCAAGCTACGGCACCTACGGATCGGGCAACATCGCCTCGCTGCTGAATACGCTTTGCACTTCGGCGGCGCCCGGCGGAGGAACCTATGCATCGCAGGGATACTGCAACTGAGGTCCGCGGCTCCGCGCTCCGAATGCGCGCGCGTCTCGCGCCGGCGCCGCATAGCGCGGTGCCCATTCGGGGCATCGCGGGAAAAGCGGCCTAAACAGGCCTTACATTACCGTAATGAAACGGACGCACCCGGGTATCGTAATACTCGGGTGCGCCTTGTTCATTGACGCGTATTCGCCATGCCTCACGCGGTGGATCAAGCCCGGAACGCGGCGTACGACACGCAGATGTCCTGCTGCCTTGCAGTCCAACCAACGGATTACATTGCCATGCAAATATCAAACCTGATCGGCAAGCTCGGCTCCGTGCTGACCGGAGACAGCTCCGGCACGGCAGCAGCCGCATCCGCCGGCGCTCCGTCCTTTTCATCGCTCATGAAGGAATTGACCGGGTACGCCAGCGGAACCGCGAGCGAGCGCATGGAAAAAATGATGCTCGCCAAGCTGGGGGTGACGGAGGAGGAACTCAAGAAAATGTCCCCGGAAGAGCGCGAAAAAGTGATGGCGAAGGTGCGCGAGCTCATCAAGCAGGAGATGACGGCTCAGCAGCAGCAGCAGCAAAAGAACTCGACCGGCAACGGCATCAATCTCTCCGTGTGACGTCAGGCAGGCGGGTTGCCAGCATCGGGCGCGGTGCACGCCGCTACTGGCGTGCTTCTTCGTCGATAACCGAACGATGGCGCGTCTCGGGCATCAGAAGATAGGTGACGAGCGACACCGCCGCGCACGCGCTCACGTAGTAGAAGAACCATGACTCGTGACCCGCGTGCTTGAAACGCAGCGCGAGGTACTCGGTCGTGCCGCCCATCACCGACGACACGATCGCAAACGGCAAGCCGACGCCCAGCGCGCGGACCCTCGCGGGAAATAGCTCCGACTTGACGAGCCAATGGATCGACGAGAAGCCGCTGAGTATGCCGAGCGCCGCGAGGTTGAGCGCGAACGCGGTCAGCGCGCTATGCGTCGTGCCGAGCGCGTGCATCAGCGGCACGGTCAGGAATGTGCCGCCCACCCCGAATATCATCAGCACCGGCCGTCGCCCGACGACATCCGACAGCAACCCGAACAACGGCTGGCAGCACATGTAGATCACGAGCGCGACGGTGGTAATGAGTGTCGCCGTATCGCGGCTGAAACCCGCCGTGTTCACCATGAACTTCTGCAGGTAGATGGTGAACGTGTAGAACGCAACCGTGCCGCCGATGCTGATGCCAATCGTCCAGAGCGTCTGACGCCGGTGAAGAACCAGAAGCGCCAGCAGACTGCCCCGTTGCGCCTGACGCGCATGCGTGCCCGCGGATTTCGCGTCGCTTCGCTCGAACGCATCGGTCTCCGCAATGCCGCGCCTCAGATAGAGCGCGAAGACCGCGAGCGCCCCGCCAATGGCGAATGGAATGCGCCAGCCCCATTGCTCGAGTTGCCCGGGGCTCAGCACGAGGCGTTGCAGCACGAGCATCAGCGCCAGCGCCACGAGCTGTCCCATCACGACTGTCACCTGCACGAATCCGACGAAAAAGCCGCGCCTTCCCGTCGGCGCCATTTCGCTCAGGTACGTCGCGCTCGTGCCAGCTTCCCCGCCCATGCTGAACCCTTGCAGAAGACGTGCGCAAATCAGCACGGCAGGCGCGGCGACGCCGATCGACGCATACGTCGGCGTAAGCGCAATGATCAGGGAGCCCACGCTCATCATCGCAACCGACACGCTCAACGCAACTCGACGCCCATGCCTGTCCGCGAGCGCACCGATCACCCAGCTTCCGAGCGGCCGCACGACATACCCGATCGCCGCCACGGCAGCCGCGTTGAGCAACTGCGCGGTCTGATTGCCTCCCGGAAAGAATGCCTTGCTGAAATAGATCGAGAAGATCGAATATGCAAGAAAGTCGTACCACTCGATGACATTGCCCGCGCTGCCGCCGATGATCGAACGCATCCGTTCGCGCCGCGCGGCGGGCGAAGCGGACAGGCCAAGTTCGTGCGGAGTGGCGGCCACGATGTCTCCTTACGCTGCGGTTGCCAACAGCCGCGCGAGCTCGCCCGCGTCCGGCTGGCTTTCGGCATGCATCACCCAGTCGACGATGCGCGATATCCGCGCGGCGTCGACCCGGTGCGCGGCGAGCTTGCGCATCTTCGCGACGATCTCGGCTTCGCTCGCAAACGCGTGTTCGCTGCCGCGCTGCGCCTCAACGGTTTCTTCCAGCCGCGTGCCATCGCGCAGCAACACTTCCACGCGCACCATGTGCCGAAGCATCGGGCCGCGCGCCGTGATGGCCGGATCTTCGAGCACCTGCACCCGGTCGGCCAGCGCCATGCGCTGCGGGTCCGCGACCTTGTCCTCGCTGAACTGGCCGACGAATACGTCGCCTTCGAGCAGCAGCGTGGCGACGCAATACGGCAGGTTCAGTTGCGCCGAGGTGAGGCCCTGCGGCACATACTTCCAGCCAACGTGATCCACGGTCACGCGAGAGCCGTGCACGACGACGCGCTCCACGTCGCCCGCCCCGAACGGACGGCGCGCCTGCATGGCGCGGATCGCGTCGAGTGTCGTGTGGTTGCTGCCGACGCATGAGTAGAACTTCAACGCGATGCGCATGGTCTCGAAGCGCACGCCCAGGCCATCGACGAGTTGCGCCAGATCGAAGCGGTCGGTCGAGCGCGAGAACGTGCTGCAGAAGCCGCCGTACGGGTTCTCGAACACATCGACGATGCCCGTAAAACCGTTCTGCGCGAGCAATGCGCCATAGAGTCCGCTTTGCGCCGCACGGCCTGCGTGCATCCGCTTGACCATCGCGCCGAACTGCGCGGCCATCAGGCCCGCCGACTGCGTGCCGCCGATGCCGAGCGCATGGACGGTCTTTTCCGCATCGAGCCGCAGCGCGGCGGCCGCTCCCGCCGCGGCCGCAAACACGCCGACCGTCGCGCCCGAATGCCAGCCTTGCGCAATGTGCTCCGGTCCCATGCACATGCCGACGCGCGGCCCGACTTCATAGCCCGCCACGCACGCGCGAAGAAAATCGCGGCCTGTCATCCGCAAGTTCGCAGGCAGCATCTCTGCGACGGCGAGTACCGCCGGCAACGTCACCGCCCCGACGTGCAATACGCCGACGCGATGCACGTCGTCGAGTTCGAAGCTTTGTATCAGCGTGCCGTTGACGAGCGCGGCGTGGGGCGCGGACAAACGCAGCGGCATGCCCCACACGCCGCAACCTTGCGTCGTGTCCACGCGTTGCAAGGTATCCGCAAGGATGCGGCTCCACGGCAGCCCCGCACCGAAAAGCGCACAGCCGAGCGAATCCAGAATCAGCAGCTTGATGCGCGTGCGCACCTCGTCGGGTATTGCCTCGTAGCGCAGGCCCGCCACGAACGCGGACATGCCGCCGGTATAAGGGTTTGCGCCTACATCGTTGTGCTGGTTCATCGGCCGGATACCTGAGTCGAGCGGACATGTCATGCGCTCAGTATCCGCAGCCGGCGCGCGTTTGTGAATTGCACGCGACGTGATTATTATTGCGTCACATGCAAGAGTCACCGAGGCGCAGATGAACCGTTTTCCGAGCGTCGATCTCGACGCGTTGCGGGCTTTCGTCGCGGTCGCATCGCGCGCGTCGTTCAACGATGCGGCGATCGAACTGAACCTGTCCGGCTCCGCCCTGACGCGGCGTATCAAGCGGCTTGAAGAAGCGCTCGACGTCATGCTGTTCGAGCGCACGACGCGCAACGTCGCGCTAACCGCTTCGGGCGAACTGCTGCTGCCCCGCGCTCAAGGGGTCTTGCGCGAACTGGACGCCTCGCTGGAACTCGTGACCGAAGCGACGCGCATGCGCGCGGGTCAACTGACCATCGCGTGCATTCCGACTGCCGCGAAGCTCATGCTGCCGGGGATCGTCAGCAGCTTCCACAGACGGCGCCCGGAAGTGCGCCTGCGGCTCATCGAGGCCAATCTGGCGACGGTGATGCAGCGGGTCGCGAACGGCGACGCCGAATTCGGCATCGCGTTTCTCGTGAACGAGTCACCCGATCTGGACATCGACGAACTGCTCGTCGATCCGTACGTGCTGGCATGCCCCGCGGATCATCCGCTCGCTGCGGGCGAGCACGTCGCCTGGCGCGAGTTGCGCCCGTGGCCCCTGATCGTGTCAGGCTCGTCGAGCGGCAACCGGCGCATGCTCGACGCCGCACTGAGAGACATAGACTGGAGGCCGGAACGGCTGATCGAGATCGAGCATCTGACGACTTCTCTCGGGCTCGTCGAAGCCGGCCTCGGCATATCCATCATCCCGCGTTGCGCGGTGCCGCGCGAGGCGGGAGCACGGATCGCGATCCGGCCGCTGGTGGACCCGACTGTCGCGCGAACCATCGGATTGATTCGCCGGCGCGATGCGGTGCTGTCGCCGATCGCACGCGACTTCCGTTTGACCTTGCGCAGGATGGCGCCGGTCGATCCGTCGATGATGCATCAACGATCCTGAGCGCACCGGGGCCGCGCATGCGATGCCGTATCCGGAGTTGCCGGGTGAGACGGCCCGCGAGGGCGAGTCGCCGTGCGCGTTGCTTCGTGAGCGGTGACTGGACAGTCGAGATGTGCGCGAGCGGCCAAAGCCATAAAACGCCGGCCGCTCGCAGCGGTGAAGCGAAAATCAGCGCGACGTGCCGGCCGTCG
>Ga0163162_10001282_pt1 | contig 23512 bp, 22 predicted proteins | sample S55metaG_FD_115310 | JGI IMG/M metagenome (GOLD analysis project Ga0163162, IMG submission 115310) | Switchgrass rhizosphere microbial communities from Kellogg Biological Station, Michigan, USA - S5-5 metaG | ecosystem: Host-associated > Plants > Roots > Rhizosphere > Soil | place: USA...
CGGTGGTCGCCGTCTCCTTAAGAAAAACTTCGTTGCTGTAATACGGCAACGAACGGCGCAGCGCCGACGGCATGATCACGTAGGCATACAGCTTCCAGCCGGTCAGCCCGTAAGCCTTGGCCGCTTCGACTTCGCCGTGGTTCATGCTGCGGATCGCCCCGGCGAAAATCTCCGTGGTGTAGGCGCAGGTGTTGAGGGCGAAGGCGAGGATCGTGCAGTTCATCGCATCGCGAAAGAAACTGTCGAGCAACGGCTGTGCACGCACAGCGGCGAGGCTGTAAATGCCGGTGTAGCAAATCAGCAACTGGATATACAACGGCGTGCCACTGAACAGGTAGGTGTAGAACTGCACCGGCCAGCGAATGTAGAAGTGCGGCGAAACCCGCGCGATCGACAGCGGAATCGACACCAGGAAACCGATGAAGATCGAGGCGCTGAGCAACCACATCGTCATCGCCAGCCCGGTAATGTTCTGGCCGTCGGTATAAAGGAAGGCTCGCCAATATTCTTGCAGGAGTTCGATCATCGTACGGCCTCCCGGGCACCGGCGGCGTAGCGGCGTTCGAGCCAGCGCAGGATGAAGTTCGAGGCACTGGTGATCAGCAGATAGATCAACGCGGCGAGCACCAGGAAGTAGAACAGTTGATAAGTGCTTTTACCGGCGTCCTGCGCGGCTTTGACCAGGTCGGCCAGACCAATGATCGACACCAGCGCGGTGGCCTTGAGCATCACCATCCAGTTGTTGCCGATTCCCGGCAGGGCGAAGCGCATCATTTGCGGAAACACCACGTAGCGAAAGCGCTGACCGCGTTTGAGGCCATAGGCGGTGGCGGCTTCAACCTGACCGCGCGGCACCGCGAGAATCGCGCCACGAAAGGTTTCGGTGAAATACGCACCATAGATGAAGCCGAGGGTCAGCACCCCGGCGCTGAACGGGTCGATTTCGATGTATTCCCATTCCAGATAATCGGTCAGAGACGTCAGCCAGGTCTGCAGGCTGTAGAAGATCAGCAGCATCAAGACCAGATCCGGCACTCCGCGAATCAGCGTGGTGTAGAGCTGCGCAGGCAGGCGCACCAGTTTGATTTTTGACAGTTTGGCACTGGCGCCGAGCAGGCCGAGCAACACGGCCACCAGCAGCGACAACGCCGATAATTTGATGGTCATCCAGGTGCCTTCCAACAGCAAAGGGCCAAAACCCTTGAGGCTGAAGGCGGATAGCCCCAGATCTTGTAAGAGGTTTTCGAACATAAATCAGCAACCTGAGCGGATGGAAAAGGCGCCCATCGAGGATGGGCGCCGGGGCATTATTTGCCGCTGTACAGATTCAGATCGCCAAAGTGTTTCTTTTGAATCGGCGTATTTGCCGTCATCGTGTAACGCTTTGATACCTTTATCTAAAAGCGCTTTCAGCTCAGTGTTACCTTTCTTAATACCGACAGCGGTTTTGGCTGGCAGCAATTCGTTGTCGACCGGCTTGCTGACGTCATAGTCGGCGCCCTGTGGCGACTTCAAAAAGCCCAGTTCGGCTTGCAGCATGTCCTGGATACCGGCGTCGAGACGGCCGGAGGTCAGGTCGGAATACACCTGATCCTGGTTCTGATAGGCCTGGGTTTTGACGCCGGCCTTGTCCAGCACGGCTTTGGCGTAGGCTTCCTGAATGGTGCCCTGCTCGTAGCCGACGGTTTTGCCCTTGAGGGACGCGACGTCTGCGGTGATGCCGGAACCTTTCTTGAACACATAAGCGGTCGGGCCGGAGAACAGCTCGCTGGAGAAGTCGATGACTTTTTCGCGGGCCGGGGTCACGGTCATCGACGAGATCACACCGTCGAATTTGTTGGCCTTGAGGCCCGGGATCATGCCGTCGAAGTCACTTTCGACCCACTTGCACTTGACCTTCAGTTCGGCGCAGATCGCGTTGCCCAGGTCGATGTCGAAGCCCACCAGGCTGCCGTCGGCTGCTTTCGACTCGAACGGTGCGTACGAAGGGTCAACGCCAAAGCGCAGCTCTTTGTATTCCTTGGCCAGCGCGGAGCCAGCGGCCATGCACAACGCCAGTGCAGAAAGGGTCAGCAATGCTTTTTTCATTATTCAATCCCTAAGAACCAATATGAGCGCTTGTGGCGCAGAATTATTGTTACTGGAACGCGTACGACCTATAGAAAGTAGCAATTTCCGAACCAGAGTCCCGAACAAGTGTTTTAAAAGGTGAGGAGAGCTACAAGATCAATGGATGAATGCACGAAAACGGGCGCGGCAGAAAGCGTGCACTGATTTGTGGCTTGTCGGGGACAGTCAAGCAGATCGCTGATCGTTCCCACGCTCTGCGTGGTAATGCAGCCCGGGACGCTCCGCGTCCCCTCCAAGGCCGAACGCGGAGCGTCCGTTGAGGCATTCCCACGCGGAGCGTGGGAACGATCAATGTCCGGGAGATTGGGGTCAGGCCAACAGATCTTGCAAGGTCGCGAGGCTATCCGCTTCTTCCACGGTTTTATCCTGCCGCCAGCGCAACATCCGGGGAAAACGCACCGCGATCCCGCTCTTGTGCCGCCGCGACAGGGCAATGCCCTCAAACCCCAGTTCAAACACCAGACTCGGTTTCACACTGCTCACCGGGCCGAACTTCTCCACGGTGGTTTTGCGCACAATGCTGTCGACCTGGCGCATTGCTTCATCGGTCAGCCCCGAATAGGCTTTGGCAAACGGCACCAGCGCGCGTTGGCTGGACTCGGGCGGGCCGGCCCACACGGCAAAGGTGTAATCGCTGTACAGGCTGGCCCGCCGACCATGTCCGCGCTGCGCGTAAATCAACACGGCATCGACACTGAACGGATCAACCTTCCACTTCCACCACACGCCCATGTCCTTGGTGCGGCCAACCCCGTACAGCGAATCCCGCGCCTTGAGCATCATGCCCTCAACACCCAAGCGCCGAGAGGACTCGCGCTGGCGGGCGAGGTCGAACCAATCGAGGCCGGTCAGCACCGGCGAGGGCAGCAGCACCGGGCTGTTGCAGCGGGCGATGACGTCCTCCAGTTGTGCACGGCGTTTGGCCTGCGGCTGGTTGCGCCAGTCTTCGCCCTGCCATTCCAGCAAGTCGTAAGCGAGCACCACCACCGGCACGTCTTCGAGGATTTTCTTGTCGAGGGTTTTGCGCCCGATACGTTGTTGCAGCAGGGCGAAGGGCTGCACGGCCGGTGGTTCGGTCGATTGCGGATCAAAGGCGTCTTCGGTGCGCGGAAGCGTGCTTTTCCACACGACGATTTCGCCGTCGATCACGGTGCCGTCAGGCAGACCATGCACCAGCACGTCCAATTCGGGAAAACGCTCGGTCACCAGTTCCTCGCCCCGCGACCAAATCCACAGCCTCCCTTCACGCTTGACCACTTGTGCACGGATGCCATCCCATTTCCATTCAATCTGCCAGTTGCTCGCGGGGCCGATCAGCGTTTCAAACTCTTCGACCGGTTGCGACAACGCGTGGGCGAGGAAAAACGGATAAGGCTGACCGCCACGCTGGGCATGTTCATCGCTGGATTCAGGGGCGATCAGTTTCAGGTAGCTGGCGGCACTCGGCCGATTCGACAGGTCGGTGTAGCCGACCAGACGCTGCGCCACGCGTTTGCTGTCCAGCCCGGCCATCGACGCCAAGGCGCGGGTAACCAGCAGTTTCGAGACGCCGACGCGGAAACTGCCGGTGATCAATTTGATGCACAGCATCAGGCTCGATCGATCCAGTTGCGCCCACAGGGCGGGCAGTTGTCGGCTCAAGTACTCCGGGGTTTCACCGCGCAGTGGCAGCAGTTTTTCTTCGATCCATTCGGCGAGGCCGGCGTCGGAGCTGTGCGGGTTTTCCGCGAGTACCAGGGAAATGGTTTCCGCCAGGTCGCCGACCGCTTGATAGCTTTCCTCGAACAGCCACGGCTCGAGGCCGGAGACTGAGACGGCGAGTTCGCGCAGGATTCGCACTGGCACCAGTTGCCGGGGCCGGCCACCGGACAGAAAGTACACCGCCCATGCAGCGTCATGCGGTTCGGCCTGGGCGAAGTAGGTCTGCATTGCCGCCAGTTTGGCGTTGCTTGACGTAGTCGCGTCGAGTTCGGCGTACAACTCGGCGAATGCTCTCATGCTGGCGTCTCGGCGATGGTCGGTTCGGCAGCGATGTTTTCTTCTTCGTCATCGCCGTATTCAGTGTTGAAACCCTGGGCATCCAGACCTTTTTCACGCAGATGCCGCACCAGCACGCCGATCGAACCGTGAGTGACCATCACCCGTTCCGCGCCGGTCTGTTCGATCGCCCAAAGCAAGCCGGGCCAGTCGGCATGATCGGAGAGCACGAAACCGCGATCAACGCCACGCCGCCGCCGCGTGCCACGCAAACGCATCCAGCCGCTGGCAAACGCGTCGCTGAACTCGCCGAAGCGACGCATCCAGCTGCTGCCTCCGGCCGAGGGTGGGGCGATGACCAGGGCCTGGCGCGTGATCGGGTCGCTTTTCTTCACGTCGCCGGCGTAGATCGTTGGCGGCAGGTACACACCCGCCTCGCGGTAGACCCGATTCAGCGGCTCGACTGCACCGTGGCTGAGGATCGGGCCGAGGGATTCATCGATGCCGTGGAGAATCCGCTGGGCTTTGCCAAACGAATAGCAGAACAACACGCTGGCCTTGCCAGCGGCGATGTTGGCGGCCCACCACTGATTGATCTCGCTGAACACCTGCGCCTGTGGCTGCCAGCGGTAGATCGGCAGGCCGAAGGTCGATTCGGTGATAAAGGTGTGGCAGCGCACCGGTTCGAACGGGGCGCAGGTGCCGTCGGGTTCGATTTTGTAGTCACCCGATGCGACCCAGACTTCGCCGCCGTATTCTAGACGCACCTGTGCCGAGCCGAGCACGTGGCCGGCGGGATGAAAGCTCAAGGTGACACCGTGGTGCGTCAGGCGCTGGCCGTAGGCGAGGGTTTGCAGGTTGATGTCCTGGCCGAGTCGCGCGCGCAAAATCCCTTCGCTGGCGCTGCTGGCGAGGTAATGCTGGTTGCCGGTGCGAGCGTGATCGCCGTGGGCATGGGTAATCACCGAGCGCTCGACGGGGCGCCACGGATCTATGTAGAAATCCCCGGCAGGGCAATACAGACCTTCGGGGCGGGCGATAACAAGGTCCATGTCGTTACCAAGAATGGGGGGCTTGTTAGCTATGAGGTTGGCGCGTGTCCGGAAGTTCTATCGACTTTGAAGAGCAACCCTCACCCCAGCCCTCTCCCGGTGGGAGAGGGGGCCGACCGGGGTGTCTGGCGAGTGGCATCGACGTGAAAAAACCGAGTCGAACACAGATTCTGGACCAGATCAAAAGCCCCTCACCCCAGCCCTCCCCCGGAGGGAGAGGGGGTTGACCGAGGTGTCTGGACAGCTACATCGACCTGAAAGACCGGGTCGATTATGGATTCGGCAAGGCACGAACCGAGTTGATTCTGGATTCGGCAGTGCACGTTCAGGTCGGCGTATGTCTCAAGCAACCCCCAATCAGTCCCCTCTCCCTTTGGGAGAGGGTTAGGGTGAGGGGCTTTTGACGTTCAGCTTATTTGCCGGGAGTAAGGGTCAAACGGGTTTTGCCATACACCCGATCAAAGTTCTGCGGCTGCATCGGCAAGCCGATGTACTGGCCCTTCAGCCACGCATCGATGCCATTGAGGTAATTCGGGCTGAGCGGATTCCCCGATTGCCCCGTACCGTTCTGCCCCATCAGCGGTTCGGTTTGGCCGAAGTCAACGATGAAGCGCATCGACGGCGCACGTGTGGTGGTGAAATCCTGACCCCAGGCAAACGCGGAAGTATTCAACGTGGTGTGATCGCCACCTGCCGCCAGTGGTCCGCGCACGGTCTGGCCATTGCTGTTCTTCCACGCATAGCTGTGCAGTTTCCCCCACTGCCAGGCCCGGTGATCGCCACCCAACTGACTCTCGCCAGCGCTGATTGCCGCGGCGAAGCTGCGGGCAAGAATCACCGCTTTATCCTCTTTCTGTGGCGTGCGGATGTCGTCCCAGAACGGACTGTCCTCGCGCCCCAACAGATGATCGGCCTGCGCCGAGTAAGACAAATCACCATTGGCAATAAACGCTTTCCACGCCGGGCTCGATTCCGGGCCGAGTTCGTCGAGGAAAATCTGTTTCATGCTTTCTTGCAGGAACAACTCATAGATCGCCGCATCCGCCGAGGTCGGGCTGAGCTTGCCGTCGAACGCCATCAACCGTGTAAACGCTTCACGCGCCTTGCTGCGATCCGCTTCCGGCAAAGCATCGATAGCCTGTTTCAGCGGTTGTTTCATGCCCGGTGCTTCGAAAACTTTCTTCAGTTTGGCGGCGAAGGTGGTGGTCTGGTCGTATTGCATGGCGATCACGCTGCGGCTGTCGTGCTTGCCGCTGCCGGCCAGTTCGGCCAGACGCTCACCGCGCTCCGGCGCTGCCCAGGAATTGGACAGTTGCATGCCGTAACCGTGAGGAATCACACGCTGGTTGGCGGTGCCGAGCCAGCCTTGCGCCGGGTCCTGATCGTACGGGTGCAACATCGGGTCGGCGTAACCGTCCCAGTCGTAACGACCTTCCCAGCCCGGCGATGGCAGCAAACCTTCGCCTTCGCGGCGGTTGGGGAAACGCCCGGTGACCTGCCAACCGATATTGCTCGCATCGGCAAATACCAGATTCAGCGCGATGGCACGGATTTCACGGCTCGCGTCGGAAGCGCGTTCAACGGTTTGCGCGCGGGTCAGGTCAAAAAAAGCATCCAGCGATTTGTCGTCAGTGAAGCTCGGGGTCTGTAAGGCCAGACCGAAACCGCTGCCTTGCGCCGCCGCTTGAGCGCTGTTGAGCAATGCGCCGTGACGCGTTTCGTACACCGCTTCACGAATCGGTCGCTGACCTTTGACGAAATAGGTTTCGTTGCGCACGCCCAGCGGCTGCCATTTGCCGTTGACCTCATAGGTCAAACTGCTGCCTTGGCGACGGATTTTTTCCAGAAACAGATCCTGGTTATCGCCGAGCACGCTAGTCGTGCTCCATGCCACTTTGCCGTTGAAGCCGCCGAGGACCAGCGGCAAACCGGCGACGGTGACGCCCGCCGCCTGATACTTCGGTGCGCGGATCTGCACGAAACTCCACAGCGACGGCGCGGCCAGCGGCCCATGGGCGTCGCTGGCCAGCAGGCTCTTGCCGCTGCGGCTGTGTTGCGGGGCGATTGCCCAGTTGTTCGAAGACGTGGTGCCCAGCAGGTTCAGCGCCGACAGTTGCTGGCTGGCGCTGCTCAATTCAGTCAGGCCGGGAATCTGCCCGTTGAGCTTGAGGCCTTGCAGCTTGTCGGCCTCGGCCAGTGGCAGGTTTTCGTCGGGCGCGGACGGCGTCAGCCAGGCGATTTTGTCACTGGACACGGTTTGCGCCAGCACCAACGAGGAAATCTCTTCCGGCAGGTTGGCCGACTGGCTGAAATTCAGCAGGGCGAAAATCAGCGCGGAGTCTTCCGGCTTCCAGTATTCCGGCTTGTAGCCGCTGGAAGCGAGGTCGCCCGGCAACTTGTCGGCGTAGCGGAACAGGTAGGCGTTGACACCCCGCGCATAGACTTCGAAGAAACGCTTGAGGCGTGGCGACGAAGCCTTGTACAGCTCAGCGGCGCTTTTCTTCAGATTGACCGCGCGCATGTAGCGGTCAGCGTCGAGCATCGACGCGCCGGACATTTCCGCCAGACGCCCCTGAGCCAACAGGCGCAGGGTGACCATCTGGTTGATGCGATCGCTGGCGTGGACGTAGCCGAGGCTGAACAGCGCGTCGTGGAAGGTGTTGCTCTCGATCAGCGGCATGCCCATGGCATTGCGTCGCACTGACACGTTCTGCGCCAGACCCTTGAGCGGTTGCACGCCGGAGGTCGGCGGGAGGGTGTCCTGAGCGTTCCAGGTCTGGCAACCGGACAGGCCCAAAACACCGGCCACTGCTGCGGCAACGCCGAACCGGGGAAGAAAATGTGTGAGGGCTGGCGAGGCCATGGCAAAGCTCCTGCGGGGGGTAGCGTCAGTAAAGGCGCTACGTTAGTGAGCAGGAGGGTGCCGCGCAAGCGGGCGACAGAGTTATTTCTTCAGTTCTCGACGATCGTTCCAACGCGCAGCAAAGGAACGCCTCAACGGACGCTCCGCGTTCGGCTTTGAAGAGATGCGGAGCGGCCCGGGCTGCATTCCCACGCAGAGCGTCGGAACGATCAGAATCAGGGCGGTTCAGGCCTTCGGTGGATTGATTTTCTGCACCAACGCGTAGGCCTTCACTGTCGCCGGGCGATCCTTGATGTGGTTGAACCAGCGTTGCACATGGGGGAAATCCTCAAGGTTCTGGCTCTGCCACTTGTGCGAGACGATCCACGGATAAATCGCCATGTCGGCAATGCTGTACTCGCTGCCGGCGACGAATTCGTTATCGGCCAGTTGCTTGTTCAATACGCCGTACAACCGTGCGGTCTCGTCGATGTAGCGCTTGATCGCATAGGGGATTTTTTCCGGTGCGAACTGGCTGAAATGATGATTCTGTCCGGCCATCGGCCCCAGTCCGCCCATCTGCCAGAACAGCCATTGCAGCGTCGTTTGCCGGCCGCGCAGGTCTTTGGGCAGAAACTTTCCGGTTTTCTCCGCCAGATACAAAAGAATCGCCCCGGATTCGAACAGCGACAGCGGCTCACCGCCATCGGCCGGTTCATGATCGACGATGGCCGGGATACGGTTGTTCGGCGCGATTTTCAGAAAGTGCGGCTGGAACTGCTCACCCTGGCTGATATTGATCGGATGGACGTTGTACGGCAGGCCGGCTTCTTCAAGGAACAGGGAAATCTTGTGGCCGTTGGGGGTGGTCCAGTAATACAGATCGATCATGGAAAACTCCAAAGCAGAAATGGACGTGTGTGCGGACAGCAAACGCCGGCGTCAGGTCGTCCCGTGTGCGTTCGATAGCTTGCTTAGTAGGAAGAGGTGATGCTGAACTGCGCAGAATTCAATGACCCCGCGTGAGAAAAATCGCCATGGAGCTTCAGGCCAACGCTGCAATGATCATCATCGACCAGCAAAAAGGCATTCTGCAGCCGCGTTTGGGGCGAAGGAATAATCCTCAGGCGGAAGAGCGAATCCTTGATTTGCTGGGGCTTTGGCGGCGTAGCGGTCGGCCGGTGGTGCATGTGCAGCATTTGTCGCGCGAGCCGGATTCGGTGTTTTGGCCGGAACAGGAGGGGGTGGAGTTTCAGCATCGGTTTTTGCCGCAGGACGGTGAATGGCTGATTCAGAAACAGGTGCCGGATGCGTTTTGTGCCACTGGATTAGAGGCGCGGTTGCGCGAGGCGGGCATCTCGCAATTGATTATTGTCGGTGTGGCGCCGAACAACTCCGTGGAATCCACGGCGCGCACGGCGGGCAATCTGGGGTTCGCTGCGTGGGTGGCGGAGGACGCGTGTTTCACCTTCGACAAGGCGGATTATTTCGGCACCTTGCGTACGGCTGAAGAGGTGCACGGGATGTCGCTGGGGAATTTGCACGGGGAGTATGCGACGGTGGTCAGTTCTGCACAGATTTTGAAGGCCGGCTGAAAAACTTCGCCGTATGTGCCGGCCCCTTCGCGAGCAGGCTCGCTCCCACAAGGGATTGCATTCCAACCGAAGGAACTCGATTGACTGTGGGAGTGAGCCTGCTCGCGAAAGCGGTCTGTCAGGCGCCAACGGTGTTGGATGTACCGGCCTCATCGCGAGCAGGCTCACTCCTACAGGGATTGCATTCCAACTGGAGGAACTCGATTCACTGTGGGAGCGAGCCTGCTCGCGAAGGCGGCAGGTCAGGCGAAGAGGGTCTTCGCCCAGTGCATCAAGCGCCGTGGCACTTCTTGAATTTCTTGCCGTTGCCGCATGGGCAAGGGTCGTTGCGACCGACGTCTTTCAGGGCGTTGCGCACCGGTTCCTGGTGGGCGTGGCCGCAGTTCGGGCCGTGAACGTGGCCGTGGTCATGATCGTGATGGTCATGATCATGATCGTGGTTGCAGTCAGGGCCATGGACATGAGGTTGCTGGGTCATCGGTGTTGCTCCGGAATTAAATCGGCGGGGATTATCACGCCATTGCGCTCAAGGTGCACGTAGTGGGCGATGAATAAACCGGTTTCCATTTCGCCCTGCAAACGATAGGGAATCTGCTGGTTGGGATTTTTCAGCATTTTCACCACGTCTTTCACCCGAGGCCACAGGTTGGTGCGGATCGGTACTTTGAAATAGGCACTGCGCTTGGGCCCGACGGTGAACCAGTGTTCATGCTCACCCTCGGCCAGCAGCATATCGGCCAGATGAATGCGGTATTCCAGGCCGCGCACGGTCAGGTCGCTGTCGTTGGGGTTGTCGACGCGAAAGTGCAGGATGAATTTCTGTTCGAGCAGTTTGGCGCGCACCACTTCGACCTTCACCAGGTGCACGGTGGGATCGACGCTGTCATCGCTGAACCACGACGCGCAACCGCCGAGGTTCAGGATCAGCATCAGGGTGAAAACCTGAAATGTGCGCCATTGACTGAGCATCGAGTAAAACTCCCTTTGGCCCCAGTCTAGTCGCCGACGAATCTACGCGCCGAAATACCCTGCACAGCACTTCTTGAACTTCTGCCCGCTGGCGCAGGGGCAACTGTCATTGCGCCCCAGCTTCAACTGCACCGTCGGGTCAATGAAGTACCAGCGCCCGGCGTTTTGCACGAACGAGGAACGCTCACGGTGGCTGTGCTCACCCTGATCATCGTGCCAGCGCGCGGTGAAAGTGACGAAGGCGTGTTCCGGCTGACCACCGAAGACTTCCGAACTCTCCACCTCAAGGCCGAGCCAGGTGCTCTGCGCGCTCCAGTTGCTGATCGACTGGCGATCCAGCCCCGCTTGTTGGGCGGGCAGTGTGGTCGCCACCAGATAGTCGATCAGGCCCAGCACATAGGCGCTGTAGCGCGAGCGCATCAGCGCTTCGGCGCACGGCGCAGGATGACCGTCGTGATAGTGACCGCAGCAGGCATCCAGCAGATTGCCGCTGCCGCACGGGCAAATGGCTGTACTCATTGCATTACCACCAGTATTTCCCGAAGTTTTCCGGATTGGCCCAGAACCGTGAGTTGAGCCAGTCGGGGACTTGTTTGTAGTCAAGCAGATCATAGGTGAACAGGGTCAGCACTTGATCGTCGCGTTGAAAACGTTCACTGGCTTGCAGCGCCAGCGAATAGAAGTCGGTTTCCTGCCAGCCGCTGGCTGACAGGTCTGCCAGCACGGCGATGCGGCTGGCGTTGAGATTACGAATCCCGCCCAACAGGTTCAGGCCGTCACGCTTGGGCAAATGTTCCAGGCAATCGACCACCAGCGCCAGATCGAAACGTTGTGCGGCCAGTTCGGCGGGCAATGCGCCCGGCGCGGCATGGGCCACGGTGGTGTCTGGATGCGCCTGTTTAAAAGCGCTCAAGGCCGGAAACTCACTGGCGCCGATCAGCAGTAGACGCGCCGGGACGTAGCGATCCAGCAAAGCGGCCAGCGCCTGTTGCGGCGTGCGGGAAGAAATGGCGACGTTCATCAAAGCTCCTCAATCAGACCGCCAAGACTAGCCTGCCTGACGGTGGCGGCAAAGAGCCCTGTTCCGCCCGTTTGCGGCAAATGTGCCGAAGTCCTGTGAACACGGTCGCAAACAGGCATGGCCTATTGCTGGCGGAGATTAAAACTCCGGTCTTTACTCCCTGAATCGGTTTTAAGCCGATCCCTCAGGAGAAAACCAGATGAGCATAGTTCGGACAGCATTACCTTTGATTCTGCTAACCAGTGTGTTGACTGGTTGCGCAGGTTTACAGAAAACCGACTGGCCGACCTGTGCGGCGGTCGGTGGTGTTGTCGGTGCCGGTCTCGGCGCGACCGAAAGCTCGGCGTGGGCCGGCTACGGTGCGTTGCTGGTCGGCGGCACGGCAGCGGCCTATTGCTGGGTTCACGGTGATGGCGACGAAGACGGCGACGGTGTGCCGGACAGTCGCGACAAGTGCCCGGGCACGCCTAAAGGCGTACAGGTCGACGCTGACGGTTGCCCTCCACCAGCCCCTGCGCCGGTGGTTGAAGAAGCGGTAGTGGTCAAGGAAGAAACCATTGTTATCCGTGATGTGCACTTCCAGTTCGACAAAGCCACGCTGACCGGCCCTGACAAGCAAGTACTCGACAAGGTCGCCACCCGCCTGAAACAGGAATCCTCGACGGCACAACTGACCGTGACCGGTCATACCGACAGCGTGGGCAGCGATGCCTACAACAAAAAACTGTCGGATCGTCGTGCGCACTCGGTTGTGGACTACCTGATTCAGCAAGGTGTGCCGCGCGCCAGCTTCGTTTCGGTGTCCGGTCTGGGTGAAAGCCAGCCAGTGGCCGACAACAAAACCGCGGACGGTCGCGCGCACAACCGTCGTACCGAAATCAAAATCCAGCGTTAAGCCCCTCTCGCATCCGCGGCTTGTGCAGTCGCGGATGCGGGTCTTTACTCCTGTGTAACCGGTATGGGCCGGTGACACAGGAGCTTTCACAATGACTGTTTTCTCAAGGTCCGTCTTGCCGGTGCTACTGCTAGGCAGCTTGCTCACCGGTTGCGCCACCCACAGCGATGGCACTGCACCCCTCAATCAACGTACGTGGCCGATCTGCAGCCTTATCGGCGGGCTGGTCGGTGGCGGTCTCGGCGCCATTGAAAGTGGCGGCTGGGCCGGTGGCGGCGCAGCGCTGGGGATTCTTACCGGCGGACTGATCTGTTATGCCCAGGACGGCGATGAAGACAGCGACGGCGTGTTCGACCGCCGCGACCGTTGCCCGGACACACCGGAAAATACCCCGGTCGATCACCGTGGTTGCCCGCTGCCGCAGTATCCGGCCACGGAAAAAGTGCCGGAGCCTGAACCGCAAACCGAGGTCATCACCCTCAGCGATGCCGGCAACGTGCTGTTCGATTTCGACAAGTCCGATCTGACCCCGGCGGCGAAAGCCCAGCTCGATACGCTGATGGACAAACTGCGCAATGCCGACGTGGTCAGCATCAAGGTCATCGGTCACACCGACAGCAAAGGTTCGGATGCTTACAACCAGGCGTTGTCGGAACGGCGTGCGAGCAGTGTCGCCGCTTATCTGTTGAGCCAGGGCCTGGCGCCGAACAAACTCACCAGTGAAGGTCGCGGTGAAAGCGAACCGGTCGCTGATAACACCACCGATGAAGGCCGCGCGCAGAACCGTCGCGTGGAGTTGCACATAAATCGTTAGGACGCGTCTGTAGGGCGCAGGCTAGAGCTGCCGGGCGATAATCATCGTCGTCCCGGCAGCCATTTGGCAGGCGATCGAAGTTTTTTCATTTTCCCCTCTGGCTTATCCCCCGCAGAAGCCGTTACTGTGCGCCCAAAGAATAATTCGCAACACGGGGGAGCGTATGAAAGTGTTCTGGGGGCTGGGGCGGTTGTTGACTCTGCTGTTCTGCTGCGTGGTGCTGGCCAACCAACTGGTACCGTTCGTACATCCGTTGCATCTGCTGGTCAATCTGGCCGGCGGTCTGTTGTTGCTGATTCATCTACTCGAAGTGCTGCTGTGCAATCGCAGCCTCAAAGGCCGTCCGCACCCTTGGCGTGACCGTGGCCGCATCCTGCTGTTCGGCGTATTCCACTTGCAATCCATCCCGGCCCCGGCCGCTCCGGAGGCTTCTTCCCATGCGTAAACTCTGCTTGCTCGCTGCATTCATCAGCCCATTGGCCTGTGCCCAAGTGGTCAGCGTCGAAACCAACTCGCTGATGCGTTTGCCCAACACCGCCAGCACGTTGCAGCTGGAAAAACTCGAAGTGGCCGATTACGGCACGTTGCTGATTCCTGCCAACGTGACCGAACTGACCGTGGGCGAGTTGCGTCTTGGCCATGAAGCCCGTATCGCGATCGTTCCGAGCGAGAACGCTTTGGAGATGAAGGTCGCTCATGCAGAACTGAGCGACGGCAGCCGGATTACTGCACGGGGTGCACCGGGTACTTATGAAAAAGCCGCCCGTGCCGGGCGCAATCTGAATCTGCAATTCAAGGCATTGAACGCACCGCAGCTGTTGGTCGATGCCCGTGGCGGCACTGGTGCGCCGGGTTTTGTTGGCCTCGATGGCGGTAACGGCGAAGATCCGGGCTGCACTTATGGCTCGGCCGGGCATGGTTTTGATGGCAGTAACGGCAGCGACGGCCAACCGGGTGCACCGGGAGCGCTGGTGCGCCTTGAAGTGCCGCGCGAGTTTCCGGCCGAGCTGATCAAGGTCAATGTCGCCGGCGGTGCTGGTGGCCCGGCGGGTGTTGGCGGTAAAGCAGGGAAGGGCGGCAAATCCAAGGGCTGCCTGGTGTATCGCGCCGATGGCGGCAAGAATGGCAAGGCCGGGGCGGATGGACAGCCAGGGCCGGTGGGGGCGGCGGGGGCTGTGACTGTGCAGCGCCTGTAAAAGCCTTCCCTCATCGGAACGCCGCCCGCCCAGCCCTCGCCCGGAGGGAGAGGGGGCCGACCGAGGTGACTCAGGCTATCCATCGACCTGAAAAACCGTGTCGATTATGGATTCAAAGCTAATCCTTCAGGTCGGCGTAACTCTTCAATATCCCCCATTCAGTCCCCTCTCCCTCCGGGAGAGGGCTAGGGTGAGGGGCTTTTGATCTTTACCCCATCTTCAGAACATCGGCCTTACCGCCGCAATCGCCACCAGCACCAACCCGACAATCAGATTAAGCCCCACCACCCGGCGAATCCGCCCCAGCACCTCCGCACCCGCCGGCCAGTCTTTCTCGTCCACCGCTTTACGCAGTTCCGGCAGCATCAACCCCTGAATCCGGATAAACAGCGCCGTCATCACCACATACAAGCCCATCATCACCTGCACATACATCGGCGCGGTCTCAAAACCGATCTGCTGCAAATGCAGCATGCCTACGCCGCTGATCGGCAAAAGAATCACCGCAACCCAGACCCAGCGAAAAAACCTTGAAACACTTCCACCCACAAGGTCAGTCGGGCGGGGCCGTCGAGGGCCTTCACAGCCGCCGGGCGCAGGACCATCCAGGCGAAAAACATGCCGCCGACCCACACCAGGGCGGACAGCACATGCAGGGGGTAAACGAGGCTAAAAGGTGTCATTGGGGCACTCCGTTCTGCGCGGGATTAATTAGCGGGGTATGATAGCCGCCATCCGAAACCACTGAAAATTTATCCAGCGTTTTTTGCGCCCGACAATCCATGATCAGCACTGAACTCAAAACCACGATCCAGGGCGCCTACTCGCGTTTTCTAGAGGCCAAGAGCCTCAAGCCGCGTTACGGCCAGCGCCTGATGATCGCTGAAATCGCCAAAGTCCTCGGGGATATCGACACCGACGACGAAGGCCGGCGCAGTGGCGACCCCGCGATTGTCGCGGTGGAAGCCGGCACCGGTACCGGCAAGACAGTGGCCTACAGCATGGCGGCGATTCCGACCGCGAAAGCTGCCGGCAAGCGTCTGGTCATCGCCACGGCGACCGTCGCGCTGCAAGAGCAGATCGTCTACAAGGATTTGCCCGACCTGATGCGCAACAGCGGGCTGAATTTCACCTTCGCCCTCGCTAAGGGCCGGGGTCGCTACATGTGCCTCTCCAAGCTCGACATGCTGCTGCAGGAAGGTCACGCGCAAACCGCCACCGCGCAGCTGTTCGAAGAAGAAGGCTTCAAGATCGAGGTCGATGAGGCCAGTCAGAAGCTGTTCACCAGCATGATCGAGAAGCTTGCCGGCAATAAATGGGACGGCGACCGCGACAGTTGGCCGAATGCGCTGGAAGACGCCGACTGGGCGCGCCTGACCACCGATCACAGCCAGTGCACCAACCGCCATTGCCCGAACTTCGGCCAGTGCGCCTTCTACAAGGCCCGCGAAGGCATGGGCAAAGTCGACGTGATCGTCACCAACCACGACATGGTCCTGGCTGACCTGGCGCTGGGCGGCGGTGCGGTGCTCCCCGATCCGCGCGACACCATTTACGTGTTCGACGAAGGTCACCACCTGCCGGACAAGGCCATCGGCCACTTCGCCCACTACACACGCCTGCGCTCCACCGCCGACTGGCTGGAAACCACCGCGAAGAATCTGACCAAGCTGCTGGCCCAGCATCCGCTGCCGGGCGATCTTGGCAAACTGATCGAACAAGTGCCGGAGCTGGCGCGGGAGATCAAGGCCCAACAGCAGTTCATGTTCAGCGCCTGCGAGCAGGTCGCCGATTTCAAACCCGGCGAAGATGTCGAGGGCCGTGAGCGTCCGCGCCATCGTTTCGTCGCCGGGGTGATTCCCGAGCACATGCGCGAAATGGGCATCGAGCTGAAGAAGGGTTTCTCGCGTCTCAACGATCTGTTCACCCGTCTGACCGATCTGCTCAAGGAAGGCATGGACGGCGAGGTCAACATCGGTATCGCCAGCAATCAGGCTGAAGAGTGGTATCCGCTGTTTGGCAGCCTGTTGTCCCGAGCGTCGGGCAACTGGGAACTGTGGACGGCGTTCACCGCCGAAGACCCGGAAGACAGTCCGCCGATGGCGCGCTGGCTGACATTGGCCGAAAGCGGCTCGCTGTTCGATATCGAGGTCAATGCCAGCCCGATCCTGGCAGCGGAAACCTTGCGTCGCAGCCTTTGGAACGTGGCCTATGGTTGCCTGGTGACCTCGGCAACCCTGACTGCGTTGGGCACGTTCGATCGCTTCCGCATGCGCGCCGGTCTGCCGAAAAAAGCCGTTACCGCCGTGGTTCCGAGCCCGTTCCATCACGCCGACGCCGGTGTGTTGCGGGTGCCGGACCTGCAAGCCGATCCACGCGATGCCGCCGCACACACGGCGGCGATCATCCGTGAGTTGCCCGATCTGGTCGAAGGTTCGCGCGGCACCCTGGTGCTGTTTTCCTCGCGCAAACAGATGCAGGACGTGTTCGACGGCCTCGACCGCGACTGGCGCAAGCAAGTGTTCATTCAGGGCAACCTTTCAAAACAGGAAACCCTGAACAAGCACAAGGCGCGGGTCGATGGCGGTGATTCCAGCGTGCTGTTCGGTCTCGCCAGTTTTGCCGAAGGTGTCGACTTGCCGGGTGCCTACTGCGAGCACGTGGTCATTGCCAAGATTCCGTTCTCGGTGCCGGATGATCCGGTCGAAGCGGCGCTGTCGGAGTGGATCGAAGCCCGTGGCGGTAATCCGTTCATGGAAATCTCCGTGCCCGACGCTTCGCTGAAACTGGTGCAGGCCTGCGGGCGGCTGCTGCGCACCGAAGAAGACCGCGGCACCATCACTTTGCTCGATCGGCGTCTGGTCACCCAGCGCTACGGCAAGGCGATCCTCAATGCGTTGCCACCTTTCCGTCGTGAAATATCCTGAGACATCGGTGGGCAGTTTTGCCCGCCGTGTTGTCTATCTCTCTGCTATCGCTTTTCCATTGGCCATTGTTGGTCGTTAGGGAGAACTCCGTTCTTATGATCCGCCGTTCGTTGCCCGCCGTATTCGCCTTGATCTTCGCCACGCCGCTGTTCGCGGCGCCTGCGGGTCAGCAGACCCTGTTCAACTTTGTCCGTTCTGCCGATGTGGTGAAAATCGCCACCGAGAACGCGGATCTGCCGCAAGCCAACGCCGAGCAAACGCCTGAGGGCGAAGTGCTGCGCCGGGTGACGTTCAATCCGGTGGCCCGCCCGACCTTGCGTCTGACGCCGCAGACCGGTGCGTGGGACTGGTCGCAGTCGGGCATGATGACCCTGCGGTTGCAGAGCGCGATGGACTGGGCGGTGACGGTCTACGTGCAGATTCAGAGCAACGACGGTCGGACACTGGTCAGTCGTGTCGACTTGCCAGCAGGTCCTGCGCAAACCCTGTTGGTACCGCTAGTGGCATCGACGCCGCTGAGTCAGGGCATGAAAGCCGGGCCGCCGATGCCGATGACAGTCGATGGTCAGCGAATCCTGCTGGCCGCCAGCAGCGGCGAAATCGATCGCAGCCAAGTGGTCTCGGTGAGCCTGTCGATGGATCAGCCGAAAGTCGCCCAGAGCTTGCTGTTGGAGCGTTTCGGCGTGCAGGACGGCGGTTCGGTCACCCAAGCGGTGTACGGCAATCTGGTCGACGCCTACGGGCAATCGACCCGCAGCAAGTGGCCGGAAAAGGTCAGCAACGATGAACAACTGAAATCCGCCGCCGCCAAGGAACAGCAACAGCTGAAAACCTGGCTGGCCGAGCGTGAAAAGTCTTCGCTGGACAAATTTGGCGGCTGGAGCAAAGGCCCGGCGTTCAAGGCCAGCGGTTTCTTCCGCACCGAAAAACGTGATGGCCGCTGGTATCTGGTCACGCCTGAAGGTCATCCGTTTTACTCGCTGGGGGTGAACACCGTCAGCCCGCAGGTCAACCAGACCTACGTGGCCGGTCGTGAGTACATGTTCGAATCCTTGCCTAAACCTGAAGACCCGTTGGCCAGGCACTTTGGCGAGGGTGACAACCGTGGCGGCAATGGTGTTGATCAGGGCCGGGGTTATGGCAACGGGCGCTGGTACGACTTCTACGGCGCCAATCTGCAGCGCGTGTACGGTGAGCCGTGCAAAGCCGACAGTGAGAGCAAATCCGGGGTAGCGGAAGCGGCGAAGCCTGCCGCCGCTGAAACGGCCGCAGTGAAAGCCGCAGAGCCTGTCTCTGTGCCTGCGGAGCCGAAGTCCGGTGTCGCTGAAGCCGCCAAGACTGAAACGGTACAAGCAACCACAGAAAACGCTGCCGAGCCGTGCAAGGCCACCATCGATGAGCAACAGTGGGCCAGCCACACGCTCGATCGCCTGCAAGCCTGGGGTTTCAACACGGTCGGCAACTGGAGTGCCGATTCGCTGAGTGACGCCGAGCGCGTTCCCTATACCTTGCCGCTGTCGATCGTCGGCGACTACACCAGCATCAGCACCGGCAGCGACTGGTGGGGCGGCATGCCGGATCCGTTCGATCCACGTTTCGCCATGGCCACCGAGCGCGCCGTCGCTATCGCTGCCCGCGATCATCGCGATGATCCGTGGTTGATCGGCTACTACGCCGACAATGAACTGGCGTGGGCCGGTCCCGGCGATGATCCGAAATCCCGCTACGCGTTGGCTTACGGCACGCTGAAAATGACCACCGACGTGCCGGCCAAACGTGCGTTCCTCAAGCAGTTGCGCGACAAGTATCGCAATCAGGCCGGGCTGTCGAAGGCATGGGGCATCGATCTGCCGGCGTGGGAATTGATGGAAGACCCGGGTTTTGTGCCTCCGCTGCCGAGCCCGGAACATCCGGAAATCGAAGCGGACTTCAAATATTTCCAGAAAGTCTTCGCTGACACCTACTTCAAAACCATTTCCGACTCGCTGAAATGGCACGCGCCGAACCAGTTGCTGCTCGGCGGCCGTTTCGCTATCAGTACGCCGGAAGCCGTGGCGTCCTGCGCGCAGTATTGCGATGTGCTGAGCTTCAACATGTACACGCTCAAACCGCAGGATGGTTACGACTTTGCCGCGCTGGGCGCTTTGGACAAACCGGTCTTGATCACCGAATTCAACTTTGGCTCAGCGGATCGCGGCCCGTTCTGGGGCGGCGTCACGCCAGTGGCCAAGGAAGAAGATCGCGGCCCGGCGTACGCCAACTTCCTCAAGCAGGCCTTGAGCGAACCGTCGATTGTCGGCGTGCATTGGTTCCAGTATCTCGATCAGCCGGTGGCCGGGCGTTTGCTCGATGGCGAGAACGGTCACTTCGGGTTGGTCGGGGTGACGGATCTGCCGTATCAGGGCTTTGTCGAAACCGTGCGCAAGAGCAATTTGCAGGCGATTGATCAGCTTGGCAAAGAGGCAGAGAAAGCGGCCGCCGCAGCGGGGCATGAGGCTGAGGGCGGGCGCAAAGGCGAGGCCGGTAAAGGGCCGGGGGCAGGGCATGCCGGTGGTCATTCCGGCAATGGACACTGAGTTCTGAGCCTCTGCGTCATCGTTCTTCATCGGAACGCCGCCCGGAGCAGTTTCGCTCCCACAGGGGATCTTCCGTGATACACAGATCCAGTGTGGGAGCGAGCCTGCTCGCGAAGGCGTCAGCCGCCTCAGCGAAATTTCTGAAATAACCGTCTGGCCCGCAGCTGTTCCCAAATCCCTCTAGGGCTGGAACAATGCGGGCCACTTTGTAGAGCGTTTTCGCGGGGGAGTTGCGGGTGCAGATTCAGGGACATTACGAGCTTCAATTCGAAGCGGTGCGCGAAGCTTTCGCCGCACTGTTCGAGGATCCCCAGGAACGCGGCGCAGCCCTGTGCATCAAGGTCGGCGGAGAAACCGTCCTCGACCTCTGGTCCGGCACTGCTGATAAGGATGGCGCTGAAGCCTGGCACAGCGACACCATCGCCATCCTGTTCTCCTGCACCAAAACCTTCACCGCCGTCACCGCCCTGCAACTGGTCGCCGAAGGCAAGCTGCAACTGGATGTTCCGGTCGCCCGCTACTGGCCGGAGTTCGCCGCTGCCGGCAAAGAATCCGTGACCCTGCGCCAATTGCTTTGTCATCAGGCCGGTTTGCCGGCGCTGCGCCAGCTGCTGGCGCCGGAAGCCCTTTACGACTGGCAAACCATGGTCGATGCCCTTGCGGCCGAAGCACCATGGTGGACGCCGGGCACTGGCCATGGTTATGCCGCGATCACTTACGGCTGGCTGATCGGCGAATTGCTGCGCCGTGCTGACGGTCGCGGGCCGGGCGAATCCATCGTTGCTCGTGTTGCTAAACCTTTGGGTCTGGATTTTCACGTCGGTCTGGCTGACGAAGAGTTCCACCGTGTGGCGCACATTGCCCGCGGCAAAGGCAACGCTGGCGATGCCGCTGCCCAACGCTTGCTGCGAGTGACCATGCGCGAGCCCACCGCGATGACCACCCGCGCTTTTACCAACCCGCCATCGGTGCTCACCACCACCAACAAACCGGAGTGGCGACGCATGCAGCAACCGGCGGCCAATGGCCACGGCAATGCGCGCAGTCTGGCCGGGTTCTACGCCGGTCTGCTCGACGGCAGCCTGCTTGAAAGCGACATGCTCGAAGAGCTGACCCGCGAACACAGCCTTGGCGAAGACAAGACACTGTTGACCCGCACCCGTTTCGGTCTGGGCTGCATGCTTGATCAACCGGATGTGCCCAACGCCACTTACGGTCTCGGCCCTCGTGCATTCGGTCATCCGGGCGCGGGCGGTTCCATCGGTTTCGCTGATCCTGAACATGATGTTGCCTTCGGTTTTGTGACAAATACCCTTGGGCCGTACGTTTTGATGGATCCGCGCGCGCAGAAGCTCGCGCGGGTGCTTGCCACTTGTCTGTAAAGTTGCATCCGAGGTCCCAGGGTCGGAACCTCAAGCGGTTTTTCGTTTCAAAACGGCTGTTTATCCGGGCGAAAGTGCTCTGATTTTTCATTACTTCATTTTGTGGATTTTCAATGTCATCTAAAAAGACCCTCGCCCTGGCCCTGTGTGTAGCGATCACCGGTTGTGCACAGACCCCGAAAAACGATGCGGACGGCGGTAGTTGGTGGCCGTTCGGCTCTTCCGACAAAGTCGCAGCCAAGGAACCGGCTCCAGCCCCGGCCCCGCTGAAACCTGCGGCCACTGCACCCGTGGCGAAGACTGAAAGCAGCAGCCCGTGGTACTGGCCGTTCGGTTCCGATGATGAAGCGGTCAAAGCCGACATGAAGGCTGAAGTCGCCCCGGAAGCGAAAAAACCGGCAACCGTGGCCAAAGCTGAAGCCGATGCGGGTGGCAAATGGTGGTGGCCGTTCGGCGGCAAGGATCAACCCACCACCAAAGCCGTGCCGATGCCCGATCCGAAAGTCACTCAAGCCTGGCTCGACGACTACGAGCCGCGCCTGCGTGAAGCGGTGAAGGACAGCAACCTGCAACTTGAACGTCGTGACAACGTGCTGGTTGTCACCGCGCCGGTTGAAGGCTCGTTCAACCCGGATCGTCCAGCCATGTTGCTGCCGGTCACCCTCGGCCCGTTCACCCGTGTGGCGAAAATCCTTGAAGCTGACCCGAAAACGGCCGTGCTGGTCCTTGGCCACAGCGATTCCAGTGGTGCTGCGCCTGCCAATATCAAGCTGAGTCAGGAACGTGCCCAATCCATTGCGGCGATCTTCCGTCTGAGCGGCCTGCAGCGTGATCGCCTGATGCTGCGCGGCATGGGTTCCGAAGCGCCGCGTGCAGCCAACGACAGCGTTGAAGGTCGTGCCCTGAACCGTCGTGTCGAACTGCTGGTCACTCCGCAGAACACCATGGTTGCCCTGCTGAGCAATTACAACATGCCGGCACCGAAGCCAGTGACCATGGTTGCTGCGCAAGACGTCAAGCCTGCCGCCAAACCAGTCACCCCGGCCCCCGCCGCGAAGAAAGCAGCTGTGCCAGCGACCAAGAAGGCTCCGGTTAAAAAAGCGGCTGCCAAGGCACCGGCCAAAAAAGCCCCGGCCAAGGCCCCAGCGAAAAAGACTGCGCCAGCCAAAGCTGCCGCGACCGACAAGAAAGTCGCCGCGACCGATACCACCAAGAAGTGATCCGCTAACGAAAAGGAATGCGCCATGACCCAGGCTCTGGCAGATATGCGTCGTGATTACACCCGGGATGGCCTGACCGAGGCACTAGCCCCGGCCGAGCCGTTTGCGCTGTTCCACCAGTGGTTCGCTGACGCGGTGAAAACCGAACAGGCGCCGGTGGAAGCCAACGCCATGACCCTGGCCACGGTCGACCAGGATGGGCGACCGCATTGCCGCATTCTGCTGCTCAAGGGCCTGGACGAGCAGGGCTTCACCTTCTTCACCAACTACGACAGCGCCAAGGGCCAGCATCTGGCAGCCAACCCGTTTGCCGCCATGACTTTCTTCTGGCCAACCCTCGAACGACAGGTGCGCATCGAAGGGCGGGTGGTGAAGGTCACGCCTGCGGAGTCGGATGCGTATTATCAGGTGCGTCCGCTGGGCAGCCGTCTCGGTGCCTGGGCATCACCACAGAGCCGGGTGATCGACGGGCGCGGTGAACTGGAAGATTTGCTCAAGGCTACCGAGCAGCGTTTCTCCGACACGCAACCCGACTGCCCGCAACACTGGGGCGGTTACCGCTTGCTGCCTGAGCGCATCGAATTCTGGCAGGGCCGTCCGAGCCGTCTGCATGATCGCCTCAACTACCGTGCGCAGGGCGCCGACTGGATTCTTGAACGTCTGGCACCCTGAGCAGTCTACCGACCGGGATAGCCCGCCGCAGCGGCCTCGAGCCACTGCGGCAGGTCCCGACGCTTGATCTTCTGCGCTTGAGCGTTCGCCAGCTGCTGGAGCATGAAGGCCTTTTTCTGCTCATCTCCTCCCGCCAGGGCTAACGCCAGATCGCGGTCCATCCAGCGTTTGATCCGCACGTATAGCCACCAGTGGAAATACAATCCGGCAACGGTAGTGACGACAATGATGAAGTAATCCATGA
>Ga0163162_10001284_pt1 | contig 23461 bp, 12 predicted proteins | sample S55metaG_FD_115310 | JGI IMG/M metagenome (GOLD analysis project Ga0163162, IMG submission 115310) | Switchgrass rhizosphere microbial communities from Kellogg Biological Station, Michigan, USA - S5-5 metaG | ecosystem: Host-associated > Plants > Roots > Rhizosphere > Soil | place: USA...
ATTCAGCATCAAAGGCTCAACAAAAAATCTTAATTTTTGCCAGCGCGTGTGAGTTGTTTACATTAGCGATTTATTTGTAAAAATGATTGGCAGATGATTGTTAACCGCGTGTTGCTGATTGACGACGATAAGGACGATGCACAGTTCTTTAAAGAAGCACTGGTGGATTTAAAGCCATTGGCAGAATTTTTTTGGTTGGATGGATGCGAAGCTGTTGGTCATATCCTTGGAAACAAAGTTCCGTTACCTGATATTATTTTTTTAGATGTCAATATGCCTACACTAAGTGGGTGGGACTGTTTGAAGACATTAAAGCAGACATTGGAAACCATGCATGTGCCGGTCATCATGTACACGACTACTTCAAGAGAGTCAGAAAGACAAATCGCTAAAAAACTGGGCGCAATGGATTTTGTTACCAAGCCGAACGACTACCAATCTTTGTCTCAAATTTTATCTTCCATTTTTAATAGATAGGTGAACATGGTCACTAAAAAAATAGGGCCCCCTAAGGTGCCCTTATACACACATGTTAGTTTATTTTTTAATCTTGCTTTTCCTGGCTTTCATTGACGTTTCTGATCACAACTTCCACACGCCTGTTGCACTGCCGGCCTGCTAGCAGGGATAAGTTTGCGCCGTTACACTAATTGCGAGTAAGCAGAAAATACAAATCAGGTAGCACTGTCTCATAAGCGTGTAATTTAATGTTATACTAAGGAAATTTCTTTTTGTGATCATGTTAATACTGCAATTGTCCCGCCACTGGTATCGATGTCGTTTATATAATTTAATAGATCTTTTACATAATTCTCACAAATAAAAATCGAAAAAAACATGTCCAATACAGGGATCCTCCACGCTAAGGCTTTTCGAGGTTAGTTCCAATCTTATTTGGTAACTTACAGTTCCCCTCTTATAGGTTTTCCTTTTAATAGGTCGCTATAAAGCATTCTTGGCGTCATAACAAATTACCTCGATTGAAACTCTATATCAGAAATATGGTATGCTTTCGCTGCAAGATGGTAGTGAAAGAAATTTTTTTAAAACTCGGCATTCGACTTATATCTGTTGAATTAGGGGAGGTAGAAACCGTAGATAAAATTTCGCCGGAAACGCGAAGTAAGATCCGTTATGCGCTTGTCGAATCCGGCCTGGAATTGATCGATGATAAAAAAAGTATTATAATCCAGAAAATAAAAACACTGATCATTGACATCGTGCATAATTCCGAAGAGCCACTGGCTATAAAATTGTCCGAGTATCTGAGCAGCCAGTTGAATTACGATTATACATACCTTGCAAATATATTTTCAGAGGTGCAAGGTTCTACGATCGAAAGGTTTTTCATTTCACACAAAATAGAAAGGGTGAAAGAATTACTCGTGTATAACGAACTAACGCTGACGGAAATTTCTTATAAGGTGCACTATAGCAGTGTTGCCCATCTTTCCTCCCAATTCAAAAAATTAACCGGGCAAACACCTTCTGAATTCAAGCGCCTCAGGCAAAAGAACCGGACGATGATCGAAGACATATAATTACCATCGTGACTATTACAGGTACGAAACCTCGTTAAAGACCATGGCTGATGAACAAAATTTAGAAAAAGAAAAGGATCTTTCCGCGAACACTTTTCCGGTTGTGGGTGTAGGAGCATCCGCGGGCGGGCTCGATGCATTTAAGAAATTGATAAAGTCGATTCCCGAAAATTCAGGAATGGCTTTTATCCTGGTGCAGCACCTTGAGCCTTCACATGATAGCATGCTCGTAGAGATATTGCAGAAAATTACACCGATACCCGTTTTTGAAATTGTCAATAACCTGCGTGTTGAGTCAAATCATATTTATATTATCCCGTCGAATAAATTGTTGACTGCAAATGATGGTGTGTTGCAGTTAGGGCCGCGCCTGCTGAATGAGAAAAACATGCCGATTGATATATTTTTCAGTTCGCTTGCAGAAGTCCACCAAAGCCACGCGATCGGCGTTGTTCTATCAGGCAATGCAACTGATGGCACACGGGGGTTGAAAACAATTAAGGATCACGGCGGCATCACCTTTGCGCAAAGTCCCGACTCGGCGGCTTTTCATGGTATGCCGCAGAATGCCATCGATGCTGAAGTCGTGGATTTTATTCTCAGGCCGGAAGATATCCCGAAAGAGTTGGTCAAGCTTAATGAAACATTTAAAAAAGGTCTCGAGACCGAAGAAATAGACTCTGCGCAAGCAAAAGAAGATCATTTCAGACAGATACTGTCTCTCATGCGTATCAGGAAAGGTGTTGATTTTACTTATTATAAACAAACGACTATCCGGAGAAGGATTCTTCGCCGCATGAGCCTGAATAAAATCGAGAAGATTGCCGACTACCTCAATTACCTGCGTGAAAATAAATTGGAGCAAGATATCTTGTTCAATGATCTTCTGATACCTGTTACAGAATTTTTTCGAGATCATAAAACGTTTGAGAAGTTATGTGAAACTCTTTTTCCGCTATTATTGAAAAAAAATGAACCCGTTTCATTGAGAATATGGGTTGCGGGTTGCTCAACCGGCGAAGAACCTTATTCTATGGGAATGTGTTTGCACGAATACCTCGATGGTAAATTAGAAGATTACAAGATCCAGATTTTCGCAACAGATATTTCTGAAAAATCTATCTCGAAGGCAAGAGCGGGGATATATTCAAAAAGAGAAGTGAACAATATGAGCGAAATCCGTCTCCAAAAATATTTCACTAAAATAGAGGGGAATTTCCAGATAGATAAGAACATCCGGGATATGTGCGTTTTTGCGACGCATAATTTTTTGAAAGATCCACCTTTTACAAAAATGGATTTTATTAGTTGCCGCAATGTTCTAATTTATATGGAACCATTTCTACAAAAGAAGGCACTGAATACTTTTCATTATTCATTAAAAGAAAAAGGATATCTTTTACTTGGTGTTTCTGAAACTGCCAGTCCCGCTTCAGAACTCTTTGTACACGCGGGAAAAAATCTCAAACTGTACCAGCGAAAAACCGTTCCTGCCAGGTTTATCCATGTGACTTCGGAGAGGAATGAAGCGATTTTCAAAAATATTCCCGTTAGCCACCAAAAAGAAAATATACAAGAAGATTTTAAAAAGAGTGCCGATGATGTTTTACTCTCGAAATTTACTCCTCCGGGAGTGATCGTCGATGATCAAATGAACATTGTGCAATTCCGTGGATTCACAGGCGCCTGGCTCGAACCTCCGCCCGGCAAACCAACTTTGCATGTTTTAAAAATGGCCAGGGAAGGCCTTGCATTTGAATTGCGTAACGCATTGCATAAGGCAAAAGCAAGTAACAGTATTTGCGCCAAAGAAGCGATTCCATTTAATTTGCTCGGTGAGCAAAAGTCAGTGTCAGTTCAAGTTATTCCTTTGTTAAATACAAGCGAGCCGCATTTCTTAATTCTTTTCAAAGACGACGGTCCGAATCCTGAAATTGCTAATATGTTGGCAAACTCGAGAACATTGGATTCACAACAAACATTTGAAAGTCTTCAAATCCAACGATTGCAGGATGAACTCGCACAGGTGCGGGAGGATATGAGAACCATCACGGAAGACCAGGAAGCAGTTAATGAAGAATTGCAAAGTGCCAACGAGGAACTTCTTTCCGGCAGTGAAGAATTGCAGAGCCTGAATGAAGAATTGGAAACATCAAAAGAAGAGATACAGAGCACCAATGAAGAACTTGTAATTCTTAATCAGGAACTTTTTGACCGCAACGAACAATTGAATTTATCCCGCCTCTATGCGGAATCTATTGTCGCGACGATCCGTGAACCACTGATTATCCTTGATAACAAATTACACATAAGAACAGCAAACAAATCTTACTTCGAAAAATTTAACACGTCGGAAGTCGAAACCGAACATAAATCTTTTTTCCAGATTGGAAGCGGTCAATGGAACATCCCTTCACTCCGCGAAATGCTGGATAGTATCTTAATCGACGGAAAAACCGTGACTGACTTTACGATCATCCAAACCTTTCAATGGATCGGGGAGCGCATTTTCCAACTAAACGCAACGATGATCGTCAGAAAGGACAACTCTGAAAAACTAGTGCTGCTTGCTTTTGAAGATGTAACGGAACGGAGAAAATTGCAAAATGACCTGGAGTTATTTGCACATGAACTTGAAAAAAAGGTAAATGAAAGGACAAGTGAGTTGAAAAACGCAAATGCTTCCCTGAAACATTCTAACGAAAATCTGGAACAATTTGCATTCATCGCGTCGCACGATCTGCAGGAACCTCTCAGAAAAATTATGACGTTTGCAAACATACTGACAAAACGATATGGTAGTGAGATACCTGAAAATATAAAAGGACTCCTCGAAAAAATAAGTTTTTCCGCTGTTCGGATGTCAATGCTCATTAAAGAAGTTCTTAGCTTTTCAAAGGTGATGAATCCGGAGGTTGCGTTTGAAAAAACAGACCTGGACCTTATTTTAAAAAATGTGATCTCAGATTTCGATTTGCTGATCGAACAAAAAAATGCCACAATAGATGCCGAGCAGCTGCCATTCATAGATGCAATACCCATTCAGATCAACCAGCTTTTTTATAATCTCCTCAGCAACGCGCTTAAATTTGCCGGGCCTGACTCACCTGGTATTCATATCAGTTCGTCAATGATTAAACGGGATGAGCTGGTCAAATATCCTACACTGGATGAACATTATCCGCACTGTGAAATTATTTTCCGCGATAACGGAATTGGATTTGACCAACAATTCGCTAAGCAGGTATTTATGATATTCCAGAGGTTAAATTCACACGATTTCGAAGGGACCGGCATTGGGCTGGCTCTTTGTAAAAAAATCGTAACCAACCATCACGGGGAAATTTTCGCAGAGTCTAAAAAAGGTGTGGGTACCACATTTCATATCATACTTCCTATGGAGCAGAGAATCGTGACTAACTAAAAATTTATTTATGAAAAAAATTGATACTGTTTTGCTTGTTGATGACGACGATGACGACAGGAACCTTTTTTTCGAAGCTGTCCGCGAATTCGATAGTGATATCACAGGGGTGGGACTTACTAACGGCACAGACGCCATCGACTATTTGAAGAACGAGAACAATTCAGTGCCTGACTTTATTTTTCTGGATCTACGAATGAATGGATTAAGCGGTCAGAAATGCCTGGAGGAAATCAAATCAGACGACAGGCTAAAATCCATACCTGTAATTGTATACACTACGTCAAAGGATGTGGATGAATCAATCAAATTGAAGAAATTGGGAGCTGCCCATTTCATGAGTAAACCTACTTCGCCTGAAGAAATATATTATATGATATCGGTAGTTCTCAATGAAAATTGGAGTTAAATCGTCTTTCTCGTAAAAATATATTTGTTGTTCGCCCGGAACTTGACCAACCCTCTCCGCCTTTTCTCATCCGATCTTACACGACAATTTGTGATTGTAGAAAGTGTGAATTATATAACGTTTTGTCAGACATATATAACACCAAAAATCAGGAAAAAGCTAAATTTTGTAGAAATATTACCTGCCAGGTCATCATGATATTTTACTTAATTTATTTGTCGACTAGCTTATTGATAAATATCCTGGTATTTATTAAAATTTCCGGTAGAAAGAAGTACAGGACCGACCAATTGTTTTTTGAAGGGTTGAGAAATGAAAATGACGGCCATTAGCAGGAAGCCGTGAGTGCCTATCAAATCGCCTTGGATGAGAACAAAAAATCGTGGGTCTATTGGAAACTGAAAAACATCGTTATCCAAAAGATCAACTTTTTACATACTGTGATGGATTATCAAAAAAATATGTGTGATCAAACGGCGGTTTAAATTTCGCCGGAACGGCCAGTGATCAATGGCAAACATTTTAAACGTCCATCATGAGAATCGCGACCTTAATATTAAGCCTTATTCTATTTGTATCTTGGGCAGTCGCATTATTCGTATTCCACCAACACGGAAAGGCGCACTTCCTTATCGCAATGGCTACTATTTCTCTATCGGTTACCAACATTCGAAAAACTAATTTAAGAAACACTTTAGTGTAAAGCAGGGAGCGCGCGTTATGGAGATTCAGGAAAATATAGTATTGCAAAATGAAACAAACCGGATCGTCGCGTTAAGAAAATATGCGATCCTGGACACACCACCGGACGGTTGTTTCGAAACAATTGTCAGACTGGCAGCAAACCTTCTCAACGTCCCGATCGCGATCATATCACTCGTCGATACTGACAGGATATGGTTTAAATCAAGACATGGCATAGAAGCAGCTTACATTGAGCGTGAAACGGGATTGTGCGCCTCGGTAATTTTATCAGATGATTTTTATTTGGTGGAGGATGCTAAAAATGATACGCGAACTCTGGCTAATTCCTTGGTCGTTGGAAAATTAGGATTGCGCTTCTACGCAGCTTTTCCGCTTAAAACCGCAGAAGGTTTCAACTTAGGAACGTTGTGCGTACTGGATAGGATTCCCAGAAAATTTACAGATATACAAATAAATATTCTGAGAGACCTTCGGGATATTGTGATGGACCAGATTGAATTGAGGCTGAACGCCCGGTATTCCCACGCGAAGCAAAATCAACTGTTGCATATAGCCGTCCGCGATTTAAAAAACCCTTTGTCCAGTATCGGATTACGCGCGGAAATGATCAAGAACTTAAGAAATGATCACACAGCAATACAAGAAGTGTGCGATAGAATCATAGAAACTTCCGCAAGGATGAAAGGAGTGATCACCACATTGCTCAACAGTTCACACGAGGATAACACCATTCACCTTAATCTTAAAGAATTAGACTTTGTCGAAATAGTTATGCGTGCCATTTCAATTAACAGACGACTGGCAGACCACAAGAACCTCCATTTAACATTGAGAATCGATTCGCACCCTCGGGTTTTTGCCGATGAAGACAGGTTGTACGAAATAGCCGATAATTTAATTAACAATGCAATCAAATATTCTCCACGTCACAAAAACATTACAATAAGCATTCAGCAAAGAGGCAACACTGCTGTCCTGGATGTCGCCGATGAAGGCCCAGGTATCCTGGCGGAGGACAGAGCGTTTTTATTTGAAAAATTCGGAAGGTTGAACGCGCAACCAACTGGCAAAGAAAACTCGACCGGGTTGGGTCTTTCCATCGTGAAAATACTGGTGGAGGCACATGGTGGACATATATCGGTAACCAGCGATGAAAAAGATAAGGGGTCAGTTTTCAAAGTAGAAATTCCCGTGATCGATGAACCTAACAGAGACAACTATGCGCAGTACGGAACTGGTTAAGAAAATACTGTGGTAGGCACCGGTTGTTCGACGGGCATAGCGATGATTCGAATGACGCTTCATCGAAGCCCATCGAAAAAATCCGCGTCAGATTCCCGTTTTGTAAATTATTATCGCATACTCGTGCTAGTTAGGAGGATTCCCTAATTCAAACTTCTTTTTCATTACAAAAGTCTCATACCTTCTGTGCACGCGCGTAAGCAATAGCCCAGCCTTATCCAGCCTTCCTGTAATCCACTTTAATCAGGCTCCACAAGGAGTCGGGAGTTATGGGTTTGCCCAATGGGACTTGATATTTTAAGGCAACACTCATGAAAAGGTCTGTATGTGCTGCTTCCTGCAAAGGGATCACAAATAAATTTTTCGGATAATCAGGTTTACCACCCAGGCCGATAGCAATAAAAACCGGATGCGTTTTGTCATACTCCTGGTAACGTTTCAGCTGATCAAAATTGCACCAGTTGATTTTGTCATCAAAAGAATCCGTTCTGAATATGGCTTCCAAATAGAATACCCTATTCGTTTTATCTCTCATTCGGAAATCAGGATTCAATGAAGATTCGATAAAGTCACCCTGGTTGGTCTGAAAATCGTGTGTTTTGTCTAAAAGGACAAAATGCTTCTTTACGAAAATGTGGCAACGGAGATAGTTTTCAAACAGTTTGCCCATTTCGTAGGATTCAGGAATTTGATTGTTGTCTGACATAGGTATTGGTTTTTATAATAACGTCTGGCGGGGCAAAATCTTGTTGGGAGTTGCCTTTGTATCAGGTCGTGGAAAAAGGAAGAACTACATAGAGTGTTTCGGCGGATGAACTGAAATGCAGGATGGTTTTAATGTCACGGCGAGACCCGCGCTATATTGGCAATATTAAAAGTCGCGATGCCTGAGATTCGGAAAAAGAAACAAATTTACCCCCGTTCTATTCGCATATCCATGGATGATAGTGACTGTCTTGTATTAGTTTCGCAACTTTCAGGCACTGGTTCTTAGTTATGCTTATTGATTTTTGGTTACTGACCTGGATATTCCAAATTCGGGAAAAAATTAATAGGTAAAAAATGCTCGGCCCGTGAAAATTCTTCCTGAGTTAATTTTCTTGTAAGGAACGACTTACCCTCGCAAATATTAAATCATATATAAGAACGCAATCGGCCCATTAGTTTGGCCGTTATTTTGCCTGATTCTGCATAAGACTGTGAACCATTTCATATCTTATTAATCCGATACCATGAAAAACAAAATTTTAAAAACCCTCGGGCTTATTCTGCTCGCTATTATCACTCTTACCAGTATAGGTTTTTACGTATTCAAAAGCAGTGTCAGTCGTATTGCAAAAAGTCGACTAGACAAAGAACTAGTTGCACATGTCAGCTTCTCGGATGTTGACATCTCGTGGTTACGCGATTTCCCACATATTTCTGTAGGTTTTAATAATTTTCAAATCGTTGGTGTGGGAGAATTTGAAGGAGATACCCTGCTTAGTAGCAAACAATTTGATTTGTCCTGCAACCCATTTCATTTTATTTGGGCCGATAGCTTAAGTATTTATTCCATTAGCGTCAGCGACGCCAAATTACATGCATTGATTCTCAAAAATGGCCGTCGTAACTGGGATATTCTGAGGACTGAAAATTCCTCAACAACAGTAGCATCCGGCAAACCATTGAAATGGGATTTAAAAAAATATGCTATTCACAATGGATATATAAATTATGAAGATGAAACAAGAGATATCCATATAGAGACAGCCGGTTTGGAACAGGAAGGGAAAGGACATTTCAACAGCGAGCAGTTTACAGTGAAAACAAAAATCAATGCAGATGCCATTCAATTTATGAAGGGTGGTTCTATTCCTCACCAACTCAGTGCCAAAACCCGGATTGATGTTGACATGAAAATCAACCGCAAGGCGCACTCCATTAATTTCATTACTGACAAAATCTATTTGAACGACCTAAAGCTGCGTTCAGAGTGCTACTTCAAATGGATCAATGATAGCAGTTATGACATGAATATTAATTTTAAATCGCTCAATAGCGAATTCAAAAATTTTCTTTCCTTATTATCGCCGGTTTATGAGCATGACTTTGAAAGTCTCAAATCGAGTGGGTCGGTTGCGCTAAATGCGTTTGTGGTTGGGAAGTATGATTCTAAACACTTACCTGCTTATTATTTGAATCTTGATGTGAAGAATGGTTTTTTCCAATATCCTGATCTGCCCATCCCGGTAAAAAACATAAATCTTGCAGTGAATATCGCCAACCCAGATGGCCTGGTGGATCATTCTGTACTGAATATTCCCAAGGCTCATCTTGAAATTGATAATGACTCCTTGGATTTTCATTTGTTGACAAAAAATGTGAAGTCCAAACCTTTTATTGATATGGCTTTTTCAGGAAAAATGGATCTCGCAAATATTACAAAACTGATGAAATTGGAAACCGGCACAAGGTTCCGTGGAATGCTGAATGCTGATATCTATGCAAAAGGAAATACTTCGATTGCAAGTAAGCAGCAGAAGAATAAATTTACCGCCGCCGGAAATTTTTCACTCAAAGATTTTTTATACATCACAAAAGATTATCCGGATGGGATCGTGCTGACCGATCTGCTCCTTACTCTCAATTCAAAAAATACGCAGATTAATGAACTAAAAGGTGGTTATCTCTCGACAACTTTTGACGCTACTGGCACATTTAATAATGTTTTCGATTTTGCAATGAAAAATGATCCGTTGCAAGCTTCAATAGATCTGAAGGCCGACGAAATCAATCTCGCCGAATGGTTGACATCAGTTAAGGATACTTCAAAAATGCAAGCAACCGCTTCTGCGCCTGCTGCATTGAAAGTACCCGCCAATATCAACTTTATCATCAAAGCAGAAGTTAATAATTTTCACCAGGGCAACCTCGATATGCATAATCTTTCAGGCACTATGATCGTATCTGACGAGACCTTACATTTTAAACAGGTTAAAGCAGACGCATTAGATGGTACCATGGTGATCGACGGAACTTATTCAACTAAAGAAGGAAGAGAAAATCCAATAATCGCAATGACTTACGATGTCAACGACGTGGATATGCAAAAAACATTTTTGGCGTTTAACACATTGCAGAAAATTATGCCTGTAGGCAGGTTTATGTCCGGCAAATTCAATGCTCAAATGAATGTCAATGCCAGTCTCAATCAAGACATGCAACCCAACTACCCCACCTTACATGGTGATGGAAATGTTGTACTGACAGAAGGATCATTAAAGGCTTTTGGTCCGATCGACAAGCTCTCTCAGACTCTTGACATCAAAGAACTAAAAGATATTTCGTTAAAAGATGTACATGCAAACTTCTCCTTTGAAGGAGGAAAAGTAGTTTTGAACGCATTCCCGGCACATGCAGGTGATATCGACATGGAAATATTTGGGTCGCATGGTTTCAATCAGACCCTGGCATATGATATCAACCTGAAAGTCCCGCGCAGTGAGTTAGGCCATAAGGGAACCGCCTTTGTAAAAAATGTGGTAACAGATGCTGCTAATAAAGGGATCCCGGTAAAGCTGGATGAATCGGTGAACATATTAGTGAAACTAGGTGGGACGATCGATAATCCCGATATCAAAACAGATATGAGTGCAGTGGTTGAGAAGGCTTCTGAAGATCTGCAAAAAGAAATGAATGATTTTGTAAATGCCAAACTGGATAGTGCCAGGCAACAGTTGCACAAACCGCGTGGCACAAATAAATCAATGATTGTACAAACCACTTACAAACCTAAGAAGGATGTAAAGTCAAAAAAGTCGACTACGTATGCTCATAATAAACCCAGCTCTTCAAAATCAAAAAAGAAAACAAAGACAAAGAAAAAATATGAAACGGCTTCGCTCAAAAAAGTGCAGAGCGTGGCGAGTATCAAAAAGTAGAGCTTGTGGCACCGCGCAAGTGTTTCCTAAAGAGCGAGATGTAAAAGCAATCTATACTATCATCGAGGGGTAAGTAATAATTAACCCGGCGGCTCACCAAAGTAATGAAGTCTTTTTTTGGTCGAAATGCTGACAGCTATCGATTAATTGGAAATCATAGCCACTACATTATTGTCCAGCCTCTGTTTTCCTTGCTTCGGTCTCCAACTTCACCGACTTAGTGTCGTTTGCATCATTCCGAGATGGTAAAAATGTAGCTTACTTAAGACGAAATGCAAAGATTGATCCTGATCAACATTTGCTCTTAACCAAACTAACAAATCAAAACTTGCTTATGATTACAAAAATCAGATGGGTTCTGCTTTTTGCAGGACTCCTGTTTGCTTCCGTGCTTGAAGCGCAGGTGACTCTTACGGGTCGCGTCACCAACAAAAAAAATCAACCCATCCAGGGAGCGTCCGTCGTTGTTGACAATGGAGGTAAACGGGCAGGCACACAAACAGATGCCGACGGAAAATTTATAATCCCTGGCGCCGTCGGTTCCAAATTAATTGTTTCATACGTCGGCTATCGCAATGTGACCGTCACCACTACCACTTCCAACATCGATGTATCGCTCGAAGAAGATTTTGGAAAATTAGATGAGGTGGTTGTATCCGGTTTGGCCAGTTCTGTGAAGCGAAGTAATCTCGCAAATTCCATTGCTACGATCTCCAGTAAACAATTAACCGGCATTGCCCCAGCACAAACATTTGATGCGGCCATCAGCGGAAAAATTCCTGGTGCAAACATCACCGCGAACTCCGGCGCGCCGGGCGGCGGTGTTTCGATCAAATTGCGAGGCGTCACGTCTGTATTCAGTAACAGTCAGCCTTTATATGTGATCGATGGTGTGTTCTGGAACAACACGTCAACCCAACCGGGATTAAATACAATTACAACTGCAGCTTCCGGTGGCCTCGCTGCTTCCAACCAGGACAATGCAAGCAGTCGGATTGCCGATCTCAATCCACTCGACATTGAAAACGTTGAAATATTAAAAGGCGCCTCCGCTGCAGCATTATACGGATCCAAAGCAGCTGCGGGTGTTGTGATCATCACAACAAAAAAAGGAAAGCCAGGAAAAACGAGAATTAATGTCTCCCAGGATATCGGCCAGGCAAGCGTGATCAACCTGCTTGGACAAAGACCATTGACGGAAGATATTGTCGCCAGCCAACATTGGGATGTGGATGAATACAAGGCGGCCGTGGCATCCGGCAAAGTGTATGACTATGAAAAAGAAATTTTTGGGAACAAAGCATTGCTATCAACAACAAGAGTGAGCCTCAGCGGTGGAAACGACAAAACATCTTTCTATGCCGCTGCATCACTGAAAAATGATGCGGGAATTATCAGGCATACAGGATATAAAAATTATTCTGTGCGATTAAATCTAGATCATAAAATCACGGATAAGATTATGCTCGGCCTTACAAGTACATATATCAGTTCTTCGGCCGACAGATCGCTAACGAATAATGATAACGTTGGTGCAAGTATTGGTGTGGCACTTTCGTCAACGCCGAATTTTACGGAATTGCATCAAAATGAAAATGGAAGCTGGCCGCGAAATAAATATGCTGCATCCAATCCGCTTGAAACGGTTGAGCTAATGAAAAATAATGAAAGCACCGATCGATTTGTAGTTGGGGGTAACTTGAATGCGATTATTCAGCAAGGCGCGTTGTCAACAACAAGACTCATCCTACGCGGCGGTATCGACTATTATACGTTATATACAAATGCAAATTTCCCAAGTTCATTACAGTTTATGGTGAATGGTTTGAAAGGCGCGTCGATACAGGGAACTACGCAGAATAGTAATTTCAACTGGGCGGTGTTGCTTGCAAATAATTACTCCGCATCCAATAATCTAAATTTTACCACTACTGGTGGAGTTACCGTTGAAGCAAATAGTTATAACAACATTCTGAATACGGCAACACAGTTGATTGGAGTGCAAACCAATCTCGATCAAGCCGGCGCACTAACGGTTATCCAAACACGAACTAAGCGCCAGGAGACCGGATTCTTTGCACAAGAGGAAATGAACCTGGCCGATTATCTTATTCTTTCTGCCGGAATCAGGTTTGACAAATCAACCAACAATGGGGATCGCGATAAACTATATCCATATCCGAAAGCATCCGTTGCCTGGAATATTGCAAAAATGAGTTTCTGGTCGTCCACAAACATCAACAGTTTGAAACTTAGATTGGCTTATGGTCAATCAGGAAATTTCCCTGTTTATGGAACTACGTATACAAACCTGATCAGTTCAAACACTGGCGGATTTCCGGGATCGTTTGTAAATATCAACCTGGGAAATTCAGGCATCTTACCGGAAAGACAAACAGAATTAGAAGGAGGTGTTGATATCAGTTTATTCAATGGACGACTGAACTTCGAAGGAACGTTGTACAACAAAAAGATTTTTGATCTGCTATTGCTGCAGGCCCTTCCACGATCATCAGGGTTTTCATACCAATGGATAAATGGTGGCTCTCTGACTAACAAAGGAATTGAATTAAGTGTTTCGGGCCAGCCACTGCGTGCAAAAAATGTACAATGGAACACAACGATTAATTTCTGGAAGAATACATCTAAGATCACGCAACTGGATGTGCCGCCGTTTGCAATCGGTGCATTCAGTAATGCATTGGGAACATTCTATATCAAACAAGGAGAATCAGCGACACAATATTATGGACCGAATGGCGACAAAGGATTTTCTCCTGTAGGAAATGCCGAACCCGATTTCCAAATGAGTTTCCTCAACGAAATAAATTTCCTGGATAATTTCAGTTTTCGCTTCCTGATCCATTGGAAACAGGGTGGTGATAATCTTAACCTGACACAGTTGTTAAACGATCTTGGTGGAACCAGTAAAGATTATGACGAAGACAAAGATCACAATGGAAAAGGGAATGGTGAAGAAAGACTCGAAGCACTAGGAACTACATCTCCTTTTGTACAAGATGCTTCGTATATACGTTTCCGTGAAATCGGTTTGTATTATACGGTTCCGATGAAAGGAACTTCTTTTGTGAAAGGGCTTCGTCTTGGTGTGTCGGCAAATAATTACATCACCTTCACACATTACCAGGGATATGATCCCGAAGTTTCGAATTTTTCAAATCTCGGCGGACCTGGAACAAACGGTATAACGACCGGTGTGGACGTGGCGCCATTCCCTTCTTCCAAAAGATTGCTGTTCCATTTGTCTGTTGACTTCTAAAAGATTCTAACAAAAAAAATCAATGATATGCAAAAAAAGATTTTTTCAAATTGGTTAACGATGTTGTCGCTAACCATCATTTTTGCCGGATGTCTGAAGGTTGAAAAATATGATCTCAATACACCAACCACAGATGTCATTACGCAAAATCCAACCGTCCAGGAATTAAACAACCTGGTTACTGGAACCGAATCAAGCATGCGCCTCGGCATCTCCACATACCTCGATGATGTTGGTGTGATAGGAAGGGAGATGTATCGTTTTTCCGGATCGGAACCAAGATGGACGACCGACTTGCCTGGGGGAAGCAATTCCACCTTGGACAGCAACGCGTTTTATATTATCAATCCATGGGGATTTGCTTATGCCGATGTAAAAAACGCTTACCTGTTGCAACAAGCCGCCGCGAATTGCAAACTGATCACCGATGCACAAAAGAAAGGGTATACTGGTTATGCTAAAACGCTGATCGGTTTCCAGATGCTGATGAACCTCACCCTAACTTACAATAATGGTATCCGCACAGATGTCAGTGATTTTGACAAACGTGGGCCCATTGTAAGTAAAGACGATGGACTGACATATATCGCATCGATGTTGGATGCGGGTAAAGACGATTTAACAGCAGGCGAAGTAATCTTTCCGCTGTCACCAGGATTTGCGGGATTCGACGATGCGCCGGGTTTGATCAAATTCAATCGCGCACTTGCTGCGAGAGTTGCCGTATATCGTCAGAATTGGGCAGATGCATTGACAGATCTCGACGCTTCATTCTTTTCTCTTCTGGGCGGATTCAATACCGGGGTGTATTACAATTTCTCCGCGGCAACCGGTGATCAACTCAACGCATTTTATTTCGCGCAAAATTCTGCCGGCGAAGTAAGAGCTGCACATCCAAGTTATGCCGTGGACATTGAAGCCAATGATGACCGTATTTCAAAAGCAACATTACGCACGGCCCCGGTTTCACAAAATGATTATACATCTGACAGAGATGTTTGGGTATATACATCCAACACTGCACCCATTCCGATTATCAGGAACGAAGAACTGATATTGATCTATGCAGAAGCAAAAATCCAAACCAATGATTTGCCATCTGCAGTTACTGCATTAAACAAAATCAGAACCAGTCACAACCTACCCACATACTCCGGAATCGTTTCGCAAGACGCATTGATCACCGAGATGTTGAAGCAACGTAGGTATTCGCTTTTTTGTGAAGGCCATCGTTGGGTGGATATGAGACGATATAATCGACTTAGTGAACTACCGCTTGATCATCCTGATGACGATATTTGGACGGAGTTTCCGCTGCCGGCGCTGGAAGCGGGGAATTAAAAAATGGTTGCATAGTTGATCGACGAAAATTTTCGATCGATCAACTATGCAATATTATTTAATGCTCATCGAACAAGCTCAGGCAACTCATTTAAATCAATGAAAGTTTTCTGAATTAAATATTTCTTTTTTTTGATTAAAAAAAAATTAAAGAAGGTCATCATTTGCCAATACAGAAAATAGCGATTCGTTTTTGCGCACAATCGGCGTTTATTCTCTGATTCATTAAATTCGATTTTTCGATACGAATTGCTTATGAATCGAAAGATACAATTTATTCTTGCGCCGGCGGAGTACCCTGCACGGCTCGAAAGCGCGGCATATTAAATCGGCAAAATAGCATTTCTAACCGCTTAAAAAATAATTCACACCTTTTGGTAAATCTCATTGTGAAATAAATTTCAACGTGCGTATTCTTGGGTACGCGTCAGACTTTCCCCCGCCCATTCCGAATTTTAAAAATCAAATTTCAAAAAAATGAAGAAGAAGAATCATGCCTTCGCGAATTGCGCTTCAATCGTGAGAAACTAAAAAATATAGACTTTCAAAATACTAATCATTCTTTTATTCAACCTTATTTTATGAACAAGAAAACAATCGCCGCCAATTCATATTCTCTTCCTTCACCATTGCATTGCCTGCGTAGGAAGTCAACAAAATTGCTCTATTTGATTTTTCTCTTGCTGCCATGTACACTATTTAGTCAAAACCTGGATGATTTTAGAACAGCAGCGAGCAGCAATGGCGTGAACCTGATTCCATTCCCCGATCTAAGAAAAGATGCTACGTCAATTGGCGATGAAGTGCAACGCAGGAAGGATGACACAAAATCTTATGATTATGACCTATTGTTGAGTCAGAAAAACAACATGCTAAAGGAGATCAAAAAAGATAATGATGATATTGCCTCAATCACCAAAGAGATGCAGGATTTTAAAAGTAAACACCCCGATGGCAATACGTCTTCTTTCGACGAGGAAATTAATAAGGAGAAAAAAGATATATCTCAGTATAACGATAAAATAAAAGATTTGAATGATAAAATGGGAAAAGCCGTAGATGTATATGACCGCCTCTACAACGCTCGCGCAGGATTGCGGGAATATTTTCAAAAAGCGCTGGATCAACTATCCGATGCAAAATCAAATCCAGATAAATATTTGGGAAGCAGCCCAACCGATGACGACAGAAAAAAACTTCAAGAGTATGTAAAAGTTATCGAAGACCAGATTCAATCCAACATGAAGACCCACCAGGATCAAGAAGACGGCGCCAAGAAAAGGAAAGCTGATTTTGAAAACCTAATCAAAGTAACAGAGTATAAGTAAGAGATGGACGAGTAATTGACAGCAGCGCATATTTATGCTGAACAGTAGCTGGCAAAAAATATCATTTGTTGTTGCTACGGAAAATTTCTTCGTGTACTTGATTCTTTGTGTCCTTTGTGTGAAACTTTGGGTTCACAGAAAGGACACAAAGAGATAGAAAAAGGTGAAGAATTGCATTCTAAAACTTTAACCGAATTTGTATAATTTGTTCGTGGTAACGCGTCAACGAACATGCGACATTTCAAGATACCTGCAAAATGCATTTGCCATTTTCATCTGATTCGGATTCCTGCATGTCGGCTCGAATAGTTTTGGACTAGCCACCAAAATGCAAACTGCTTTAGCCCTGGAAACTGCTACATTCAGCCTGTTGAGGCTGTACAAAAACTCCATCCCTCGCGGAGCATCTTCCGGCGAAGATGTGGTCATCGAAAATATTACAATCGCCGCCTCCTGGCCCTGAAATTTGTCAACCGTACCAATATGTGTTCTTTCCGGCAAGCGTAATTTAAGAGCAACGACTTGCGCGTTGTATGGCGCAATGATAAGAATGTCTTGCAAAGAAAGTCGTCTCGTTAGCTTTTTGCTATCTGTAGAGTACACTTCCTGTGTTGTGAGTTCGCGAACGATCGATACAACACGTTCGACTTCCTCCGAAGATGAGTTCCGGTTACCCTCATGCACTACCGGTTCAAACCACAACCCCGCGCCTCGATAATTTGTGTTGCCGCTGATGAGCTGATTAATTAAATTTTCCTTCGAATGCAATCTTCCCTCGTAAAATAATTCAGAAATAAAGGAACAGACGTTTGGATGAAGTCTCCATGTTTTGTCAAGAAAAATTCCTTTTTCTGGCAGAATTGTTTTTGCATCTTCTAAGATGTGCTCCAGCGCTGAAACTTCGGTTCCTTCCGGATGACTACCCTTCTGAGGTTGCTTTAGCTGCTGGGGATCTCCCAATAAAATAATATTTTTTGTTGCTTGAGAAACTGCGATCGTATCAATCAATGATAATTGACCTGCTTCATCAACAAATAAATAATCCACTGATTCAAAAAATTCTTCTGCGGCCCAAAGCCAGGTTGTTCCAGCTCCAAGTTGTACTTTACCATTTTGCAAAGCATCTAAGACATCTTTGTTGTCTTCTGTTTCAATGATCGCTGGATTCAATGTTTCGGAGATCGACTTAACTCTTTGCACACATGTCAACGGATAATCTTGTTCAGCCGATGCGCTCACCACTTTGTCCAGGAGACCCCGAATCACTTTATGACTTAACGCGGTTATTCCAACTTTCTTCCCGGCTCGGACGAGATCGATTATCATTCGTGCAGCGGTATGACTTTTCCCAGCGCCTGGGGGACCTTGTATTGGTAATACACCATCGCTCAAAACTTTAGCCCAGTCCAGCGCTGTTTGCTGTGAATCGAGATCAATGTTAAACAACCCTTTGGTACGAGGTATGTGTTTCAGCAGCAAATCTCTGCCTGCACGGTAGGTGCCCTCATCACTATCGATTCCGTTATATGCAACCCAGGTTCCAATTCTCATAATTGAATCCTCTTTGACTTTATCTCTAACATCAGTATGCTTGAATGCAGCTGCAGGATGAAAGTCTGCTTTGCTCGGACCCTTTTTTACTTCAATAGAAGAATTCAATGTATCGATCGCAATTACTTCGCCCCATTCTTTTCCGTCGGATGTATACAGCGAGTCGCCTTCACGAATGTCAATATCTTGCTCGGGAAAGTCGTAACGATCAATCACGCTCCTTTTGACCTTTTGCCTATGACCGGTGAAGTGCAGACGAGCTATACCTGACTTTTCTTCGATCAATTCATCGGCTTGCAGATCTATGAGTCTAAAATACTCCCACCATACAGATTTTTTCTCTCGTCGATACCAATCGAGCATGTTTGCAAGTAACCATCTCGCTTGTTCTTCATTGTTTCGCTCAATTCGATTTAGCGAAACATTTCCTGCTAATCTTTGATAAAGACGCAAAATTTCTAATTGTCGTTCGATCAGCGGTTCGCTCGCTTCGCCTTGCTGAGTTACCGGTCTCGGAATTTCATTTCCTTCTTTCACGAGTTTGTTACGCATTTCTTCCAACCAATCTCTCAGATTTTTCGTTGACAAACAATCTTCCTTATTGTATAACTCGATTGCTGAAATAGTTTCAGCAGGAATATTTTTTAAATTATTTCTTTCTAAAAGTCTTTCCAAACCCCGCAAGTGTAAGGATGCTTCTCTCAATGCTAATTTTCGTTCGAACGCATGAAAAATTTCAAGATCCTTTAAAGAATATTTTTCGACGCCCGCGAGAAGTGTTTGTTTAGTGACTCTATAAAGGTCAACAAACAAACCTGCACGCAACATTTTATCGATTTCAATTTCTTTTGAAGCGTATTTTCCCATCAGGCGTTTTAATGCACCGGGCTCATATGGCGTATAATGATAAATGTGCATGTCAGGATGATCCAGCCAACGTAACATGACCATGTCGACAAAATTCTCGAATGCTTCTTTTTCTTCTTTAGCATCAAATGCCCATTGACGATGGTATTGATCGCTCGATTCACCTGCAAATAGCCAACCGAATAAATACTCAATTCCATTTGTGCCAGCAAATGGATCACTTTCAAGATCAAAAAAAATATCTCCTGTCGAAGGTGCAGGAAGCGTATAAAATCCGCTTCCTTCTTCGATAGGCAACAACTCATAAACGGGCTGCAGTGTAACACGCGCTTCAAGTTGAACGCGCGCCTGTTCTCGTAATCGTTCAAAGGTTTCCTTTGCGCCCCGTGATGGTTTAAATGGAAGTGGTAAGTTAATTTTTGCAAAGGCTTCTAACGTTTCAATTTTTTGTTGCTTTAGTGCTGTAACGTGACTGTTTGCTAATCCCGCCACCAATGATAAATGATCATCGCCTTTTCGGCGCTGATAACAAAATTGCCACCATCTGCAAATTTCGCAATGAGAAACGGGGTTGGGATAAGTATTGGTATCATCGGTTGTGCTCGCTACTTCGATTTCCAATTTCTTTTTCAAAAAACGATAATATGCTATAAAATCATTAACGCGAAATGTTTGATTCAAAAACCCGTCTTCCGGAGTCATCACATACATATTTTCTGGCATCACTCCCTGGACCTGTGATATCATGTCGGAATAAAACGCAATTTGAAGAAGAGTGCCGACCTTAGTTTCCTTTGATAACTTTGTATCGATTACTTCGTATGACCACGGTCCGAGCAAGCTGGGTTTTTCTACGCGTTTTAAAAAATCTGCCCTTCCGTTCCAGATTCCTGATTTTAAAGTCGCCTGGTAAATATATTCTGCTCCGGATTTCATAAGAGCAATCGTGCGCGCACTTGCATCATTGTCGCCGTTTGCTAAAGCATGTTCAACCTTAAAGCCTTCATCAGCCAAAAAACTCAAATATTTTTTTTCAAAGGCGGCTCCTCTTTCCTGCAATATCTCCAACAACGGATCACGAAAGCCGGGAGCTTTAAGAGCTCCGATCGCGGCACGCAAATCCAAATATGTCAAATGGTGACACGCTGCATAATTGGAAAGATCACTGGCTGAAAGTTCAATATGACTGGAAGCTTCTCGCATTCATTTTTGCGGTTAAAAATTAAATCTCCTTAAAATAGGTTGCGTTGCATCGAATTTTTCAAGTGTTACTATGACTGACTTCGGAAATAAGTGATTCGTCGCAACACAGTAAATAGCAGCTTTTGGAAGTAAATTATTTGATGGATAAAATTACAAATTAGAAACGGTATCGACAGATGAAAGGCTAAGAGAAACCAATTTAAATAATTTCTCCCAATTAGATTATTGACTATTGGAACAATCCAAAAAAAAATAAAAGATTCCTTGGCAGTCGGCGGACATATCTAGATTTTCACCTACACGTTTTGCACTTTCTACATCAGACTGTACCTCCCTACCCCCAACTCCAGCGCGAGTACGTTAAATTTACATTACCAAACAGTAAATCTGGCGCCTGTGTTTCGAAGGGAGTTGATGGCTAAGAAATAATTCTCATTTTTGGCTGAGTAAATCGGATCCAATAGTAATAGCCTTGGATCCTTTGTTTTTTTCTATTGTTCTTCGTGCCATATAAATGTAGGTGTCGTTCTTAAAATTATTATCGCCTACTCTCGCTAGTTAGGATGCAGATTTGAAAATTCCTTTTTCATATAAAATGCTGGCACGTTCATGGATTAAATCTGCACGAATTTCTCCAATAACTACACGATTATGAAAATGGCATTTGCAAAACAAGAAAATAAAGTAGCTTACTTGAACGATTGAAAAAAAGATAAGTGGATTCTCAAATGAAATATAGCCAATCAAAATTATTGTCATCCCCTACACAAAGAGTATAACTCTCTCAGGCAATTTCGAATCGTTTGAAATTTGATACACTTTTTTATAAATGCAAAATTGGCGTTTACTCATTTCTTAAAACTTAAAATAATCTTTTATGAAACGGTTTATTCTACTGACACTCGTTTTGGCCTTCGTAAAAATATCGTTTGCCCAATGGACTACAAGCGGTACCAATATTTCTAATAGTAATACTGGCAATGTGGGGATCGGCACTACAGCTCCCGGATACAAATTTGATGTGAATGGTTATATTCATACTAACACAGCGTTCGTCGCAGATGCACAAGCGGCTGGAAATATTATAGGCTGGTTTCGCGGATCAGCAACGGGCAGTGGAAATGTGGTTTTACAGGGATCGGCGGGTGCAGCAGCAGCTTATTGGTTTAGCGCTAATCAGTATTTAAAGATCGGAGGCACCGGTGGCACAGAACCTTCTGTCGGTGCGATAAATATTAATACAAGCGGAAATGTGGGCATAGGCACATTAACCCCGGGTTCATTCAAGCTAGCTGTGGAAGGATCGTTGGGTGCCCGATCAATAAGAGTTACGTTAACCAACCCGTGGCCAGATTATGTTTTCAATAAGCAGTATAAATTAAGAGATCTCCTCAGCCTTGAGCATTACATCAAATTATACAATCACCTGCCTGGTATCCCAAACGAGACTGAAGTGAAGAATGATGGAGTAGACCTTGGACAAATGAATGCTAAATTATTGGAGAAAGTGGAAGAGTTGACTCTTTATATCATTGAATTAAAAAAGGAAAATGATCAAATAAAAAATGATTTAAAAAAATTAAGTGATAAAAATTAAAGTCAATTCGAACAGATGAATTGGCTATTGTTTGATCAATAAATTATTTTTTATGAAATCGATTATGATCTTCATTGTATTATTGTTTTGTGGTTACTCAGTGTTTTCACAATGCAGAAATATATCATTTGTGAATACCTGCAGCGTTTCTAATGGCGGAGTAGTAACAACCAGCGATCAATGCATAACTTTCAGTAACAGCACTTCAAATTATTGCGCAGGCAATTGGTGGAGAAGTCATGGTACACCGGAGTTAAAGCCATATACCTATACCGATCCCGCAACCAATCATACGGCCACCGGATATTATGGATTTATGTGGTCACATCCAAGTTCAACAGTCCCACACGACCCCGTAGGAGAAGGTATGTTTTACACAGATCCCCTGGGAAATGCATTTACAACTAATCACAAGGTCTCTTTTGTAATCAGGCTATATTCGCAATTGGAAGGACCCGGAACTACGACTGGTAATGTATTTATCTATGCAGCAACCGGCATGACGCAACCGGTTTTACATAGTTGCGGTGATTATTTGCCGACTTGGACAAATAAACAGTTGATTCAGGAAATTCAAAATCCCGTCACTGGTCAATGGAAAGATTATCAGATTACATTTACTCCAAATAATAACTACAATCAGATTTGGATATATCCTCAAAATACTACGCAATATCAATTTGATCTTTGGGTAATGAATATACAGATTTGTAGTCCTTGCGATGGAATAATCACATACAATTCAGGGAACGTCAGTTCCGGCCAAACAAATGGGGGAACAATTTACGCAGGCAGTAGTGCCGGAATAAATGGTTCAGGTGTCGTTGCCACCGATTCATATAACAGCACTCAATTTATAGCCACCGGAGAAACGAATTTAGTGAATGAATTTCAGGCCGTCCCGAGGAGTACGAGCGGAGATTTTTCAGCTTACATTCAACCATGTGGATATGTTCCGCCTATTTCAAAAGGTGATATCAATTACGATTCCCTGACTCCTCCCGTTCAGGGAACGGTTGAAGGAAACCAAGCATTCCGAAATCCTTTATA
>Ga0163162_10001285_pt1 | contig 23460 bp, 21 predicted proteins | sample S55metaG_FD_115310 | JGI IMG/M metagenome (GOLD analysis project Ga0163162, IMG submission 115310) | Switchgrass rhizosphere microbial communities from Kellogg Biological Station, Michigan, USA - S5-5 metaG | ecosystem: Host-associated > Plants > Roots > Rhizosphere > Soil | place: USA...
GATCTTCGGCCTGATGTTCATTTATCTGCCGATGCTGATTCTGGTGATCTACTCGTTCAACGCCTCGAAACTGGTGACGGTGTGGGGTGGCTGGTCGGTGAAGTGGTACGTCGGACTGCTCGACAACACGCAACTGATGGGATCGGTAGTGCGCTCGCTGGAAATCGCCTGCTACACCGCGATTGCCGCCGTGGCGTTGGGCACCCTCGCCGCTTTCGTGCTGACCCGCGTCACGCGCTTCAAGGGGCGCACGCTGTTTGGCGGTCTGGTCACCGCGCCGTTGGTGATGCCTGAGGTGATCACCGGTCTGTCGCTGTTGCTGCTGTTCGTGGCCATGGCGCAGTTGATCGGCTGGCCGCAAGAGCGTGGCATCGTCACGATCTGGATCGCCCACACCACGTTTTGTGCAGCCTATGTGGCGGTGGTAGTCTCCGCCCGCCTTCGCGAGCTGGACCTGTCGATCGAAGAAGCGGCGATGGATCTCGGTGCGAAGCCGTTCAAGGTGTTTTTCCTGATCACCATTCCAATGATTGCGCCGTCGCTGGCGGCGGGCGGAATGATGTCGTTTGCCTTGTCGCTGGATGATTTGGTGTTGGCCAGCTTCGTCTCCGGTCCGGGTTCGACCACGTTGCCGATGGAGGTGTTCTCGGCGGTGCGTCTGGGCGTGAAGCCGGAGATCAACGCCGTGGCCAGCCTGATTCTGCTGGCGGTGTCGCTGGTGACCTTCCTGGTCTGGTACTTCGGCCGCAAGGCAGAAGCCAACCGCAAGCGTGCGATTCAGGAAGCGATGGATCAGACGGCGAACGAGTCGTGGCAGCCGCAGCAATCCGCAGCAACCGCTTAACCTGTATCCCTAACCCTCTCCCTCGGGAGGGGGTTAGGGGGCTTTGCGTAACGTGAATAAAAAGAATGGAGTTGTACCGATGAAAATGTTTGGCAGGACTCTGCTGACACTGTCCTTAATGGGCGCGATGGTCATGGGCGCCCAGGCCAACGACAAGGTGCTGCGTGTTTACAACTGGTCCGATTACATCGCGCCGGACACCGTCAAGAAGTTCGAAGACGAGACCGGCATCCGCGTGACCTACGACGTCTTCGACAGCAACGAGACCCTTGAGGCGCGTTTGCTGGCGGGCAAATCCGGTTACGACCTGGTCGTGCCGTCGAACAGTTTCCTGGCCAAGCAGATCAAGGCCGGCGTCTATCAGACGCTGGATAAATCGAAGCTGCCGAACTGGAAGAATCTCAACCCGGTGCTGCTGAAAAACGCCGCTGCCAGTGATCCGGACAACGCCCACGCGTTCCCGTACATGTGGGGCTCGATCGGCATCGGGTTCAACCCGGCCAAGGTCAAGGAAGTGCTCGGCGCCAACGCCCCGACCAACTCCTGGGACTTGCTGTTCAAGCCGGAAAACGCTGAAAAGCTCAAAGCCTGCGGCATCAGTTTCCTCGACTCGCCGACCGAAATGATCCCGGCCGCCCTGCACTACCTGGGCTACCCGGTGAACGACAAGGACACCGCGCACATCAAGGAAGCCGAGGCACTTTTCATGAAGATTCGCCCGAACGTGGCGTATTTCCACTCCTCGAAGTACATCTCCGATCTTGCCAACGGCAACATCTGCGTGGCGGTCGGTTACTCCGGTGACGTGCTGCAAGCCAAGGCGCGCGCCGTGGAATCGGGCAACAACGTGGTGATCGATTACAGCATTCCCAAGGAAGGCGCCGGCAGTTTCTACGACATGGTCGCCATCCCGCGCGATGCGGCGAACGTCGAGAACGCCTACCTGTTCATGGACTTCCTGATGCGTCCGGACATCATCGCCGAGATCACCAACAGCAATGGCTACAGCAATGCCAACGCGGCGGCCACGCCGCTGGTGGATGAAGCGATCCGCAACGACCCGGGTTCGTACCCGTCGCAAGCGGTGATGGCGACTTTGTATGCGGTGCCGGATCAGCCGATTGCCACGCAGCGGATCATGACCCGAGGCTGGACCCGGGTGAAACTCGGTAAGTAAAAACACCGATGATCAAAAATGTGGGAGCGAGCCTGCTCGCGAAAGCGGTAGGACAGGCGACGAAAATGTTGGATGTGCCGACGCCTTCGCGAGCAGGCTCGCTCCCACAGTAAAGCGATGCAGTGCTGAAAATTTCCCGTTCACGCAGCGCCTTACCACCGCTGCACCCTGCTATGAACGGCCTCACCTGGCTCCCTCGGCTCAGGTGAATTCTCAGGCGCCTCCGGGCGCCTTTTTTTGTGCGCTCAAATCAGCGACCAATCTTGCAGAAGCCGATAGCGGCCCTTGTGTGATTCGAACAAGGCGAAGCGTTCGGCGCGCAGGAAGAACTCCGGCGGCGTGGCCGATTCCGGCTCCGGCGCGCGATAGTCACGGGCCAGGGTCCGGTGCGGGCGAAACTCGCGGGGTGTCTCTTCAAAGCCGAACGGCAACATCGCCTGCTCCAATGCGTAGACCAGCCGCAGCAGCGCTTGTGGCGCCTGCTCAGGCGCCAGTGACAACACCCCGGCGCGATGCCAGACCTGCAATCGATCCAGCGCAATCTTCAATGGCTCACCCGGCGTGCGCACTTGTCCGGCCGCCTCGCAGACGTCGTTGATCTGCGCCAATGGCACCGCGCCGAGAAACAGCAGCGTCAGGTGAAAATTGTCCGCCGGCACCGGCTTACCGGTTCGCAACCCCAACTCCCCGCGCCACTGAGCAATCGCCTTGCGTTGCGCCGGCGGGCAATCGAGGGCGAAAAACAGTCGCTTCGCTTCATCGGTCATGGCCCTGCTCCCCTGTCCATCGTTATTCGCCGGATTCTACACAGCCTGATCAGACGACTCGTGACGGGAAGCTATAGTTCAAGGATTGCCATCAACCGGAGGCCGCCATGCGCGAGATCCTCAGCAAAGAACCCTGGTGGGCGCGACCACCGCATCCCGGGCAGGATGAAAAGGAGCTGGAATGGGGCTGGCTGGTGCATTACAGCGAGGGTGAGCCGCGTTTCGAGTTCGTCCGCGAGCGGCCCACTGACGAACAGATTCGCGAGCGCAAAAGCTGCCGTATCACCCCCGCATCCGAGTGAATACAGCCAGTGAGCACTAATCCTGTGGGAGCGAGCCTGCTCGCGAATGCAGTGTATCAGTGACCTTTTTGTCGACTGACACACTGCATTCGCGAGCAGGCTCGCTCCCACAGGGTTTTGTGGTGAAGCATGAATCTTGCCCATTCCAAAATCGGCTTCAGGACTCAAGAATGTTCTTGAAGCCACCAAAGATCATGCGCTGGCCATCAAACCCCATTGGGTTGACGTCGGGCTGCATGCGCGGGTCTTCCATCATTTTTGCCATGCCGGCGTCGCGGGTGGCTTTGTCTGGCCAGATCAGCCAGCCGGACGACACCGTTTCGCCGTCCTTGAGTTTGACCGCCATCGGGAAGGACGTGACCTTGCCGTCCGGCACGTCATCACCCCAGCACTGAACCACGTCCTGCGCACCGTATTCCTTGAACAGCTTCGCCGCGATTTCACAGTGCTTTTTGTACTGCTCACGATTGGCAGTCGGCACCGGTGCGACAAAAATATCGATGTAAGCCATGATCACTCTCCTTGCACGTTGGGTTCGAACTGCTGGTTAGTCGATTGCGGCGGTTGCCATTCGACAGAATTCACGCCCAAGCCGACCGACGGCTCATCGCCCCCACCCAGATTGCGCTCGACCTGCCCGGCCATGTGCAACGTGCCGGCCATGACGCCGGTGGTCGGGTTTTGCACCAGTTTCAGCCAGGCCTTGTCGAAGGTGCTGCCCAGACTGCTGCGGATCAGCGCTTCGCTGTCAGGGCGGTCATTGGCCTGAATGATCGCGCGAATGCCGGCCACACCGACCGAAATCAGTCCGCCAGCCAGTTTCCCTGCCGCTGCTGCGACTGCGCTGGCAGCTCCACGCGGGGCCATTTCCGCTTCCATCCGCTGACTGGCGCGCTTGGCCACCGGGGCCATGCCGGCATCCGTCGAGGCAATCCCCTTTGCGCCGCCCTCGGTGTGGATCTTGTCGATCAACGCGGCGTAGGCCGGCAAGGTGTTCAACGGTTCGGTACTGATGACCTGAAACAGCGAAGCATCGCGCGCCGGCGGCGGGCCCAGCGCGATGGCCGGGACTTTCTGCAAATGCCCGTTGAGCTGACCAACGGGCACACCATGACGCTGGGCGATGAGCGGCATCTGCTGCGCCATCAGCTGCGCATAGAACGCCGTGGCCTGGCCGAGGATCGCATCGGGGTCGATCTCCACCGCCACCGGCGCCAGCACCCTTTCCTGATATTGCTCAAGCAGATACGCCGCCAACCGCTTGGCCGACGCGTCCTGCTCACCACCGGCATTGATCGTGTACCAACTGACCTTCATCGACAGCCATTCCTGGGTCCAGTAGCTGCTGAACCACGGGATGAAATTTTCTTCAGTTTGCTGATAGACGCGAGTGCGCCAATGTTCCATCGAACCCCGGGCAAAGACTTTGACTTGTTCAGTGGACTGCTGCGAAGCGCTGACGATTTCGCGGTCGATCTGCTGCCAGGTCGCAGGCGACACCACCACGGCCTGCGGCGCTGAGACCGGGGCCCGCGCCGAGGTGGCGCAGCCGGCCAGCAACAACAGTGCGGCGACGAACAGCGCACGCGGGTTCACGATGGCGGTTTCCTTTAAACAGAGAGGATGCAGATTTGAGTATAGGTGTGCGTATTGGGCCGTTTGTCCGGTTTCGCCTGGTCTGACGCCATCGCGAGCAGGCTCACTCCTACAGGGGAATGCATTTCAAAGTGGGAGCGAGCCTGCTCGCGAAGGGGCCATCAGCAACTCCACAAAACCCGAACCATCACTGCCATCGATATTCACCATCGCCACGATTGCCTTCCGCCCACCGCCCATCAAAGGCACGATTGAGCCATCCGAAACACAACGAGGAGTTCACAGCATGATTCACACCCACGTCACACTCTCCGTGAGTTTCCCGGTGTTCGGCAGCAACTATTACGACCAGCACGTTGTGTCGCATAAAGCGCAGGCACTGGTGTTCAACGAAGATTTCGAAGATCTGTTGATGCCCGCTGCAACCAATCACTTCAGCAATGAAGTGGTCGGCATCAACGATCAGTTCCGTTTTCTGAGCGACATTCTCGCCACCCATTTGCTGGACATCGAGGCCTCCGTGCCTGCGCGATCCAGCGTCCGGGCGAGCGCTCAATTTTAATTGCCGTAACGGGCGCCTGAACAAACCGGGCGCCCATGAAAAAGCCCACTGGTCATCACGACTCAGTGGGCTTTTTTACATCGGCGATAAACGCAGTCAGCGCTTCCAGCACTCGGAATAACGCGAGCACACGTCGTACTGCGTATCCATTTGCGCCATGCGCTCTAGATGATGATTGATGGTCTCGGCCATCACCTTATTGGTGGCCTGGAAATAATCCATGATCGCCAGTTTTTCCTGCTCGGCCGGCGCCGAATTAGCGCGCTTGCCGGACGTATCTTCGCTGTGCGACCACTCTTTCAACTGCTTGTCGTCAACGCTGCGCAGGCGCTGGCGATATTCATCAGTGGCCACTTGCAGCGCCCGCGTCCTGTTAGTGCCAGCCTCTTTTTCGAATTCAACAAGGTTCTGACGGTACAGCGTCCAATACTCGTCTGGCAGGGCAAAACCGAGTTTGCCCTTGCGCTCGCTGATCAGCGATTCGAGTTTCTCAGGCGTCATGCTGGCAGGCGGCTCCTTGGCCGGGTCGGGCTTGATCATGACAATCACGCTGCCATTGACGATCTGCTCGATCAGCGCAGCACGCTCTGGCGTGTCCGGCAGCAGTTTCGGCGGTTGCGGGAAAAGTGCATTGCGCCCGTAACAGGCAGGAAAACCGCCACGCTTGACGGTCAGAGGCATACGCACATCCTTGCCATCCACCCGCTGCAAACGCTCCACCAACGTCGAACACTGGCCACGTCCGGTAAAGCCGAAGGTCACCTCGTATTCGGCGCCGCGCTCCGGTTTCAAGTTGAATCCGGTACCACAGGTACCATGCCCCAACTGAGTCATGACCTGGAGATACAGGTCTTTTTCCGGCGGCAATTTGATTTCCAGATAACCACGGGCGTCTTTGGGTGCGGCGACACTCATGCCGACCCGGCGCTGGCTCTCGGCGATAAACAGATTGTTCAGCGGCCCGGTGCTCATGCCATCGCAATGCTCGGCATCGAAATAATTGAGGGTGGCATTGGACAAGTTAGCGACGAAACGCAGTTTGGCTGCGTCAGGTACGCTGGCGTCCTGATAAGTCCCCGTCTGCGTGCAGCCGACGAGTGCGAAAGCGGCTACGACAGAGCTGAACAGCGCAGGCGAATAGCGCAGAAAAGAAGCGACAGACATGATCATCCTTGGAGGAAGGCGCGAAAAAGCGGCGATGCTACTGAATTGCCACTACTGCGTCCACCTTCGTCATGTCTGTTCGCTTGGGTATCTGCCGATTAGTTCACGGCTCAGTCATCATCCCGATCACGATAGTAGCGACGCCCGTCACGGCGATCGTCGCGGTCATCCCAGCGCCGGTCATGGTCGTAATTGCGGCCATGATCGCGGTCGTAATGCCGGCCATGGCGGTGGTCATCATCAAAATCCGCGACACAGCCACCGAGCATTACGGCGGCGGTCACGGTCAGCAGCATCGTTGTTGCGCGCTTCATTCAACACTTCCCTAACACCAAGGTCTTGACGACGGAATCGGCCACGCTGCCCGCGCCTTCAGGACGCAGTGCGCGCAGCCGCAGATACGACCGGGTAAACCGCCGTTGATTCAGTGGCCACTAGCGACCGTTTGTCGCCCCGCCCGCGCCGCCCGAACGGCGGCGAAATGCCACCTATACTGCTTGCAACCAAGCCCCACGCAATGGATCTGCGCCCTCAATAACAACAAGCAGAGGTGGACCATGGTCTGGCAGCAAATCTATGACCCGTTCGGCAACCCGGTGATCTCCACGCTCATGGCCGCCGTGCCAGTGGTGGTGATGCTCGCGGCATTGGCATTCTTCCACGTCAAGGCGCACTTGGCGGCGCTGCTGGCGCTGGCGTCGGCCCTGCTGATTTCGATTTTCGCCTTCGGAATGCCAGCCAATATGGCCGGTTCGGCGGCGTTGTTTGGCGCGGCGAATGGTTTGCTGCCGATTGGCTGGATTGTCCTCAACATCATCTTTCTGCATCGCCTGACCACCGAGAACGGCTCGTTCAAAGTGCTGCAGGACTCCCTTGCGCGCATCACTGATGATCGACGTTTGCAGTTGCTGCTGATTGCGTTCTGCTTCGGTGCGTTTTTCGAAGGTGCGGCGGGATTCGGCACGCCAGTGGCGGTGACCGGGGCGATTCTGATCGGCCTCGGTTTTTCGCCGCTGGCCGCGTCCGGTCTGGCGTTGATCGCCAACACCGCGCCAGTCGCATTCGGCGCACTAGGCACGCCGATCATCACCCTGGCCAAAGTCACCGGGCTCGATGAAATGGAGCTGTCGATGATGGTCGGTCGGCAGTTACCGTTTTTCTCGGTGCTGGTGCCGTTCTGGCTGATCTGGGCGTTCGCCGGGTGGCGCAAGATGCTGGAGATCTGGCCGGCGATTCTGGTGGCCGGGGTAAGCTTCGCCGTGCCGCAGTTTCTGGTGTCGAACTACCACGGGCCGATGCTGGTGGACGTGATCGCCGCGCTGATTTCAATGGCTTGTCTGACGCTGTTCCTGAAGGTGTGGAAACCGGCGACCATTCACACTTCGGCGGCGCTGTCAGGGCGGGTCGACAACTCCAAGGTCGATGAAGAAAAAGTCACCGCCAGCGCCGCATTCAGCGATCAGGCGCGACCGGCGGTGATGCGCGCGTGGATGCCGTGGATCATCCTCACCGTGTTCGTATTCGCCTGGGGCACGCAAGGCTTCAAGAATATGTTCGACACCCGTCCGGCGATTGATCCGGTCACCCAGTCGGCCAAGCTCGATCCCACAGGCAAACCGCTGCGCGAGGCCAATCCGATTTTCGCCCCGGCGGTGACGTTCACCAGCCTGCACCTGCAAATCGAAAAAGTCCCGCCGGTGGTCGCGGCACCGAAGGCTGAAGAGGCGGTGTACAAATTCACCTGGTTCACCGCCACCGGCAGCGGGATTCTGCTGGCGGCGATTGTCGGTGGGTTGCTGATGGGCTATTCGATTCCGCAACTGATCAAGCAATACCTGCGCACGTTGTGGGTGGTGCGGTTTTCGCTGATCACCATTGCGGCGATGTTGGCGCTGGGGTTTCTCACGCGCTACTCGGGACTCGACGCGACCATGGGCCTGGCGTTTGCGGCGACGGGGATTTTCTACCCGATGTTCGGCACATTGCTCGGCTGGCTGGGAGTGGCGTTGACCGGCTCCGATACCGCGTCGAACGTGTTGTTTGGCGGGTTGCAGCGGGTCACCTCGGAACAGCTCGGGATCAGTCCGATACTGATGGCGGCGGCGAACAGCTCTGGCGGGGTAATGGGCAAAATGGTCGATGCGCAATCGATCGTGGTCGCCTCCACCGCGACCCGCTGGTATGGGCATGAGGGCGAGATTCTGCGCTACGTGTTCTTCCACTCGATTGTGCTGGCGATCCTGGTCGGCGGGCTGGTGACATTGCAGGCGTATGTGGCGCCGTTTACTTCGATGGTGGTGGGCGGGCATTAGGGCGGCTATACACCTATCCAATGTGGGAGCGAGCCTGCTCGCGAAGGCGTCCGGTCTGCCAGTGAAGATATTGGCTGTGCCGGCCTCTTCGCGAGCAGGCTCGCTCCCACAGGGATGTATGTAGGCCAAGAGATTAATGAACCACACGCATAACTCTATAGCGCAAATCCGCAAAAACCTTTTCCTCCCTCCGGCAGTCACTCCTTAACGAGACCGGCGATGACGCTGGCTGCCCGCTTGGGCCATCTATGACCCTGCTGCCCTGATGAAGAGAGAAAAGGAATCGAACCATGACGATTTCCCGACGCGGATTTCTGATCCTCGGCGCCGTGACCGCCACCGCCTTCGCGATGCCGCCGTTTATCAGCCTCAAGGCCTACGCGGCCAATCTGGAGCAACCGGCCATGAGCACAGTGACGATCAACGTCAACGGCAAGCCGCGTGCGCTTGACGTCGACACCCGCACCACCCTGCTCGATGCCCTGCGCGAGCACCTGCACCTGACCGGCAGTAAAAAAGGTTGCGACCACGGCCAGTGCGGCGCCTGCACGGTGATCGCCGATGGTCGACGCATCAACTCGTGCCTGACCCTGGCGGTGATGCATGAAGGCAGCGAGATTACGACCATCGAAGGCCTCGGCATGCCCGACAATCTGCACCCGATGCAGGCCGCGTTCATCAAACACGACGGCTATCAGTGCGGCTATTGCACGCCGGGGCAGATCTGCTCGGCGGTGGCGGTGATCAAGGAAATCCGCGACGGCATTCCCAGCCACGTCAGTGAGAGCCTCACCGAGGCGCCGCAGTTGATTGCCCGCGAGTTCCAGGAGCGCATGAGCGGCAATATCTGCCGCTGCGGCGCCTACTCGAACATCATCGAAGCCATCAGCGAAGTCGCGGAGGTGTCGGCATGAGACCGTTCAATTACAGCCGCGCCGACTCCCCCGCCGCAGCCGCTGCGCAAGCCGCACAGGTCGAAGGCGCACGCTTCATCGCTGGCGGCACCAACCTGCTGGATTTGATGAAACTCGGCATCGAAACCCCGCTGCACCTGATCGACGTCAATCACCTTGGCCTGGACCAAATCGAAGCCACGCCCGAAGGCGGATTGCGCATTGGCGCGCTGGTGCGCAACACCGATCTGGCTGCCGACGCGCGCATCAGAAAAGACTACGCCCTGCTCTCCCGTGCCTTGCTCGCCGGGGCCTCCGGGCAGTTGCGCAACATGGCGACCACCGCCGGCAACCTGCTGCAACGCACGCGCTGCCCGTACTTCTACGACACCAATCAGGCCTGCAACAAACGCCAACCCGGCAGTGGTTGCGCGGCCATTGGCGGGGTCAGTCGACAACTGGGGATCATCGGCGTCAGCGACGCGTGCATCGCCACGCACCCGAGCGACATGGCAATTGCCACGCGCGCGCTCGATGCGCAGATTGAAACGGTGAAACCCGATGGCACGACCCGCAGCATCGCCATGGCCGATTTCCATCAGTTGCCCGGTACCACGCCGAACATTGAAACCAGCCTCACGCCCGGCGAATTCATTACCTCGGTGACATTGCCTGCACCGCTCGGCGGCACCCACGTTTATCACAAGGTGCGAGATCGCTCGTCCTATGCGTTCGCGCTGGTCTCGGTCGGCCTGATCCTGCAACAGGACGGCAGCGGCCGCGTCGCCGTCGGCGGAATCGCGCCGAAACCATGGCGGGTTGAAGCCGCCGAAGCATTGCTGCCCCAAGGCGCCAAAGCCGTCAGCGCACGCCTGCTCGACGGTGCCACGCCGACCCACGACAACCAATTCAAACTGACCCTGGTCGAGCGCACGCTCGGTTCGGTGTTGGCGCAAGCGAGGGATGAAGCATGAAATTCGACACGCCCGCCACCACCAATCCGATCGACCAGTTGAAAGTCATCGGCCAACCCACCGACCGCATCGAAGGCCCTCTGAAAACCAGCGGTCAGGCGCCTTACGCCTATGAGCAGCATGAAGCGGTGGCCAACCAGGCTTACGGTGTCATGGTCTGCTCGGCCATCGCCAAGGGCCGCATCAACAATATCGATCTTGAACAGGCGCAAGCCGCGCCGGGTGTGCTGGCCATCGTCACCGCCGCCAACGCCGGCAAACTCGGCAAGGGCAAATACAACGCCGCGCATCTGTTGGCCGGGCCGGAGATTCAGCACTACCATCAGGCGGTTGCGCTGGTGGTCGCCGAGACGTTCGAGCAGGCCCGTGCGGCTGCGCAGATGGTCAAGGTCGATTACGTCACCGCCAAGGGCGAATTCGATCTGGCCAACGTGCGCGACCAAGGTGTCGAGCCGAAAGAGGAACTGCCGGATGTCAGCCACGGTGATTTCGCCAAGGCGTTCGCCGCCGCACCGATGCAGTTCGATCAGACCTACACCACGCCGGATCAGTCCCACGCGATGATGGAGCCGCACGCCACGCTGGCGGCGTGGAAAGGCGATCAACTGACCTTGTGGACGTCGAACCAGATGATCGCCTGGAGCGTCGACGACATCGCCACTACGCTTGGTTTGCCTAAAGAAAAAGTCCGGCTGATTTCGCCGTACATTGGTGGAGGTTTCGGCGGCAAGTTGTTCATTCGCGCCGATGCGATTCTTGCCGCCCTCGGTGCGCGCATGGCTGGCAGACCGGTGAAAGTCGCCCTCGCCCGCCCGCAGATCGCCAACAACACCACCCACCGCCCGGCGACGATTCAGCGCATTCGCATGGGTGCGACGGCGGACGGCAAACTCACCGCGATCGCCCACGAAGGCTGGTCGGGCAATCTGGCGGAAGGCAAAGTCGAGGTCGCGGCGCAACCGAGCCAGTTGCTGTACGCGGCGGAAAACCGGCTGGTCAGCATGCGTCTGGCACCGCTGGACCTGCCTGAAGGCAACGCCATGCGTGCGCCCGGTGAAACCCCGGGGCTGATGGTGCTGGAAATCGCCATGGACGAGATGGCCGAGCAGCTCAAGCTTGATCCGGTCCAGTTCCGCATTCTCAACGACACCCAGGTCGATCCGGTGAAAACCGAGCGACCGTTTTCGCAGCGGCGCCTGATCGAATGCCTGCAAACCGGCGCCGATAAATTCGGTTGGGACCAGCGCAATGCGCAACCGGGTACACGGCGTGAGGGTCGCTGGCTGATCGGCATGGGCGTGGCGGCCGCGATCCGCAACAACCTACTGGTCAAGTCGGGCGCGCGAGTGCGGCTGGAGCGCGATGGCAAGATCACGGTGGAAACCGACATGACCGATATCGGCACCGGCAGTTACACGATCATTGCGCAGACAGCGGCCGAGATGATGGGCGTTGGCTTGAAAGATGTGAGCGTGCATCTGGGCGATTCGAGCTTTCCGGTGTCGGCAGGTTCCGGCGGGCAATTTGGCGCCAACTGCTCGACTGCGGGGGTGTATGCCGCGTGCATGAAGTTGCGTGAGGCGGTGGCGGACAAGTTGGGCATGGCGGCGGATCAGGCGGAATTTGTCGACGGTCAGGTGCGGGTTGGCGACAAGCACGTGCCGCTGCGCAATGCTGCGCAAAATGGCGTTGTCGTGGCCGAGGACAGCATCGAATTTGGCGACCTTGCCAAGCAGTATCAGCAGTCGACCTTTGGTGCGCATTTCGTCGAGGTTGCGGTGGATGCGGCGACCGGCGAAGTGCGGGTCCGCCGGATGCTGGCGGTGTGCGCGGCCGGGCGGATTCTCAACCCGAAAGCGGCGCGCAGCCAGGTGATCGGCGCGATGACCATGGGCGTCGGTGCGGCGTTGATGGAAGAGTTGGCGGTGGACAAGAAGCTGGGGTTTTTCGTCAATCATGATCTGGCCGGGTATGAAGTGCCGGTGCATGCCGACATACCGCATCAGGAGGTGATTTTTCTTGATGAGATTGATCCGGTGTCTTCGCCGATGAAGGCCAAGGGTGTTGGTGAGTTGGGGATTTGCGGGGTCAGTGCGGCGGTGGCGAATGCGATTTACAACGCCACGGGCGCACGGGTGCGGGAGTACCCGATCACCCTCGATAAAATTCTCTCTTCACTGCCGGAGATGATCTGAACGCCTGAAAAGAGCCCCTCACCCTAGCCCTCTCCCAACGGGAGAGGGGACTGATTGGGGGATATTCAGGGGCTGCGCCGACTTGAACGTCCTGCTGTGAATCCATAATCGACACGGCACTTTCAGGTCGATGGATGACGCTTTGCTGTGAATCCATAATCGACCCGGTCTCTCAGGTCGATGTATGACGCCAGACACCTCGATCGGCCCCCTCTCCCTACGGGCGGTCCGACGTTTCGGGAGGGCTGGGGTGAGGGAAATCAGAGAATTTCACCGACCTGAAAGCCCCAATGTGAATCCATAATCGACCCGGTCTCTCAGGTCGATGGATAACGCCAGACACCTCGGTCGGCTCCCTCTCCCTCCGGGGGAGGGCTGGGGTGAGGGAAGCGCTTCACTCGGAACCCGGATACTGCTCATCACTCACCTGCTCCATCCAATCCACTACTTTGCCGTCCAGCACTTCAGCAATAGCAATATGCGTCATCGCCGTGGTCGGCGCCGCCCCATGCCAATGCTTGGCCCCCGGCGCGATCCATACCGTATCGCCTGGACGAATCTCACGCACCGGCTGCCCCCATTCCTGCACAAACCCGAACCCTACCGTGACGATCAATGTCTGCCCCAACGGATGCGTATGCCACGCGGTGCGCGCACCCGGCTCAAACGTCACCGTCGCACCACTGACCCGCGCGTCTTCAGTGCCTTTGAACGGCGCATCGACACGCACAATGCCAGTGAACCAATCCGCCGGGCCTCTGGCCGAAGCTTGTGAGCCATTGGGTGTCACGGTCACGCGGGGCTCGTCATTGGCCTGCACCTCACCCGCCAACAGGGAAAGGGTCAACGCAGAAGCGGTAATCGGGTTCATGGCAATTCCTCCAGATAATCAATGCCACCACTTTACCGAGCCAAACTATTCCGATAATCGACTAGAATTCAAAAAAACTTATGCAGGACACTCATCAATGCTGCGTGAAAATGCCACCGACCTGCTCGCCTTCCTCGCCGTGGCCCGCGAGCGCAGTTTCACCAAAGCTGCGGCCAAACTTGGCGTTTCGCAATCCGCGCTGAGCCATACCATCCGTGCCCTCGAAGCGCGTTTGGGCCTGCGCCTGCTAACCCGTACCACGCGCAGCGTTTCGCCCACCGAGGCCGGCGAACACCTGCTGCAAACCATCGGTCCACGCTTCGAAGAAATCGAACTGGAACTGGCGGCGCTGAGCAACCTGCGCGACACCCCGGCAGGCAAGATCCGTCTCAATGCCACCGATCATTCGCTGGATTGGCTGCTGCGTCCCGTGCTCAAAACGTTTCTGCCGCAGTACCCGGACATCAGCGTCGAGGTGAGTTGCGACTATGGTTTCGTCGACATTGCCGGGCAAGGTTTCGACGCCGGTGTGCGCCTGGGCGAAGACGTCGCGCAAGGCATGATCGCCACCCGTATCGGCCCCGACATGCGCATGGCGGTGGTCGGCTCACCCGCCTATTTCGCCAAACGTGCCAAGCCGCAAACACCCCGCGACCTGACCGATCACGCCTGCAACAACCTGCGCCTGCCCACCAACGGCGGGCTGTACAGCTGGGAATTCGAGAAGGATGGCGAGAGCCTGAAAGTGCGGGTCTCCGGGCAGATCACCCTGAACGGCGTCTACCCGCTGCTCGATGCGGCGCTGGACGGTTTCGGCCTGAGTTACATCCCGGAAAACATCGTCGCGCCGTATCTGGCCGACGGCCGTTTGCGGCAAGTGCTGGAGGACTGGTGCCCGACGTTTGCCGGTTATCACCTGTATTACCCGAGCCGGCGCCAGGCCGCGCCGGCGTTTGCATTATTGCTGGAGGCGTTGCGCTATCGCGGTTGAGCGCCGTCTGCTAGCGATTAACCCACCAACGCAATCAACTGATGCCGCTGCGCATCGGTGAGCATCGGCCCGAACCCGGCCCTGGCGTTATCAGCCATGTAACGCGGATTGCCCGTGCCGGGGATCACACAAGTCACCGCTGTATGCGAGAGCAGAAACTTCAACGCCAGTTGCGGCCAACTGTTGACCTGCACATCGGAAACCCAGCCTGGCAAAGGTTTGCCCTTCAACCGCGCGAGCAGATCACCACCACCAAACGGCCGATTACAGATCACCGCCACACCGCGCTCGCGACACAGCGGCAGAATGCGTTTCTCCACCCCTCGGTCATCGAGGGCGTAATTGATTTGCAGAAAATCCAGTGGCTCGGCCTTCAGCACTGCTTCGACTTCGTCGTAAGCCGAGGGCGTGTAATGGGTGATGCCGATGTAACGGATGCGCCCCTGCTCTTTCCATTCGCGCAAGGTTGGCAGGTGGGTTTGCCAGTCGAGCAGGTTGTGGATCTGCATCAGGTCGATGCGTTCGGTGCGTAGCAGGCTGAACGACTGCTCCATCTGCGCGATGCCCTCCTCGCGACCGCGCGTCCACACCTTGGTGGCCAGAAATGCTGGCGAACGTGGCTCGTGGATCGACAGCAGTTCGCCGGTGGTCTGTTCGGCGCGACCATACATCGGTGAACTGTCGATCAACGTGCCGCCCTTGGTGAACAGCTCATCAAGCACCGCCGGCAATTGTCGATAGGCCGGATCACCCGGGGCGACATCGAAACCGCGATAGGTGCCCAGACCCACGATGGGCAGCGACTCGGAGCTGGACGGGATGGCGCGGGTCTGCATGGCGTGGCCTCCGGTGTTCGCGGGCATGGTGGCATTGGCCAACGCCCGATCAAAGGTGAAGACCGCCGAAACTCCGGCAGCCAGCGTGAGCAATCGGCGACGGGAGTAACCCTCAGTGTGGCTCATGCTGGTTCCCCTGCTGCGTGGATCTGTTGCCTTTTGTGTGTGCGAGCGGCCCGGTTGCAGGGCTGGACTACACTGCGACAGCAATCTTTGACACACCGTTAAAAGTAGCCGAATGTCCCGAACACTGATGTCACTCGTCGCATTGATCGTTGCCGTGTACTTGGTGCTGTGCGCGGCGCTGTTCTTTTTTCAGCGGTCGCTGATCTATTTTCCGCAGCCCAATGCCGTCAGCGGCAGCGACTCACAACTGGTCTTGTCGATGCCCGACGCCCAGGTTTCAGTGATCACCCGTGAACGCGTCGGGCCACGGGCGCTGATCTATTTCGGCGGCAATGCCGAGGATGTGTCGCGCAATCTGCCGGAGTTTGCCGAGGCGTTTCCCGAATACGCGGTGTATCTGCTCAACTATCGCGGCTTTGGTGGCAGCGGCGGTTCCCCGTCCGAAGCGGCGATTGCCGAGGATGCGTTGGCGCTGTTTGATCAGGTCTACGCCAGTCATCCGCAGATTGCCGTGGTCGGGCGCAGTCTCGGTTCCGGCGTCGCGGTACGTCTGGCCAGTCAGCGCCCGGTGCAACAGTTGATTCTGGTGACGCCTTACAACAGCCTCGAAGAAATCGCGGCGCGGCAATACCCGTGGGTGCCGGTGAAGTGGTTGCTCAAGGATCGCTTTGAATCCGGCAAATACGCCGCGCATATTCGCGTACCGACGTTGTTGCTGGCGGCGAGCGACGACGAGGTGATTCCGCGCGCCAGCACCCAGCGTTTGCTGGAGAACTTCCCGCAAGGCGTGGCGGTGCTCAGGGTGGTGGCGGATTCGGGGCATAACTCGATTTCCGACCGAGTGCAGTATTTGCAGTGGATGGGAGATGTGTTGAATCGGTGAACCAAGTCCCGATTCCCCAGTCCTACCCGCGCCGCTTTCTGCGGTTCACTCAACTTTTGCGCTGTCCTCCTTCAGAGCTGCCCGTCTCATGCGCCACGCCGTTCGCTCGTCTCGCTTCGTTTCGCTGTGCCTGCTGATCCTTTCGCCGCTGTTCGCTGCAACCGCCCATGCCGGTGCGGAGCGACAACTGGTGGCCGCCAGCAACGACTATCGCGCCCATCCACAACGCTGCGATCGGCGCCCGGCGCAACGCTTGGCGCCGTTGGCGCTGAAGTCGAACCTGGCCTTGCCGATCGGTTACCGCTACGCCGGGGGCATGCGTGAAGCATTGAAGTCGTCCGGTTATTCCGCCGTGGCGGTGCGCAGCATTCGCGTGATCGGCGCCGAGGACGCCGAAGAGGCTTTCGACCTGCTGCAGGACGAGCACTGCGCCGCGCTGCTGGATGCGAGCTACGCCGACATCGGTGTCAGTCGTTCGCGCAATGAGTGGCAAGTGGTGTTGGCGCAACCGGTGCTCGACAGCCGCGTCGGCGACAACCGCAGCGTCGGCAAGGCACTGCTTGCCGAGGTCAACGCCGCGCGCGCCCGGCCACGGATGTGCGGACGCCAGCGCTTCGCCGCCGCCCGGCCATTGAGCTGGAACGCCGCGCTGGGCGCCGCCGCACAGGGACACAGCAAAGCCATGGCCTACGGCAATTATTTCGCCCACCGCGATCCTGACGGCGACCTGCCTGCGGACCGTGCCCGCGCGGCCGGCTATCGTGGTCGGCAAATCGGCGAACACATCGCCGCCGGGCAGAGTTCACCGGGCAAGGCCATGGCTGGATGGCTGGCCAGCCCCGGGCACTGCGCCAACCTGATGAACCCGATGTTTACCCAGGTCGGCGCCGGGTTTGCCAGTGAGGCGCGCAGCGATGAAGGGGTTTACTGGACGATGGTGTTTGGTGCGCAGTGACTGCCAGCGTCCAGCCCCAATTTCAACAGTTCCTTGCGCAGCATTGACGGTGACCGCACGGCCAATCCGGCCTGCCAGTCGAGTGGCAATAGGCGATTGAGCTTTTGCTGGCTGACCTCGGCTGGCGCCAGAAAGCAGCTTTTGCGGTCACGGATACTGATCACATTCAGCAGCCCGTCATCGCCCTGCTCGGCCATCCAGCGCTTGATCATCGGCCGATGCTTTCGCAGCAAAGCATCAGAATCCCATACGGTCATTTGCGCAAAAAAGCCTGGCAGGTTGCTTTCGGGTTTCATCCATTTCGAGTCGGCCGACAGTGCAGCGGCCAGATCCGATTCGATCGAGGCCTGACACTCGAGAAAATACTGCCGGGGCCAGTCTGCCGGCAGTTTTGCGCGTGACGCGAGGTCGCCGTAGGCCTCAATGTCCGCTGGCGTGGTCATCTGTCCGGAGAAGTTCAGCGTGTTGTCGAGAATCGCGGTGGCCAGCAAAGCGGCACTTTGCACGCTGATCTGCGGCAGCACACCGGCCGTCTGCCAGCGCTGAAAAACCTGGGTTGCCGCAGCGCCGATCGGGCGGATATCGGCAGCAGATCCAAGCTTCTGCTGCCAATAGTTTTCGTAGCCGGGATGATGGTCGATGACCTCCACTACCCGTTCGAGCACCACCAGCGGGTCGAAATGCTGATAATCGGAGACATCGACCAGGACAAAATCATCACCCGGTGTCGGCGAGTAATCGTCAAAAGCCGCAGCCCAGCCAAGCACACTTTTCGACACGCTGGCGTTGGGTTGTGCGCTACTGACGGCGCGGGCGGGAATACCTTGCAGGTTGAGCAATTCTGCATAAGCGATGCAGCAGGCGTAGGCGTCGATGTCCAGATAGGACGCGCCGGAGGTGATGATTTTCATGGGCCGGCAACATCGCACAGGTATGTGACGTTTGGGTGACAGGAAAAGATCGCAGCCTCGTTTCACTCTACAGCTCCTGCAAGGCTGCAATCTGTTGATCTTCAAGCCGCCCGCTGTCCTTCCGCGACCATCGCCGAAGCCGCTAGCATCGCCCGCAACAACACCGCGCACCCGGCCGCCAGATCATCCGGCGCGGCGTTCTCGATTTCGTTGTGGCTGATGCCGCCTTCGCACGGCACGAAGATCATCCCGGCCGGGCCGAGTTCGGCGAGGAAAATCGCGTCATGCCCGGCGCCGCTGACGATGTCCATATTCGACAAGCCAAGCCCTTTCGCCGCGCCGCGCACCGCTTCCACACAGCCTTTTTCGAAGTACAGCGGCGGGAAGTCCGCTGTCGGCGTCAGTTCATAGGTCAGACCGTGTTCCTCACAGGTGGCTTCGATGACTTGTTTCACCTCGGCAATCATCGAGTCCAGACGCGCCGGCTCCAGATGACGGAAGTCGAGGGTCATGCGCACTTCGCCAGGAATGACATTGCGCGAGCCGGGATAGGCTTGCAGGCAACCGACGGTGCCGCAGGCATGGGGTTGATGGCCGAGGGCGGCGCGGTTGACGGCGCCGACGATCACCGAGGCGCCGACCAGCGCGTCTTTACGCAGGTGCATCGGCGTCGGGCCGGCATGCGCTTCGACGCCGCGCAGCTTGAGGTCAAACCACTTCTGCCCCAGCGCACCGAGCACCACGCCGATGGTTTTCTGTTCGTCTTCGAGGATCGGGCCTTGTTCGATGTGTGCTTCGAAATAGGCACCGACTTTATGGCCGCTGACTTTGCGCGGGCCGGCGTAGCCAATGGCGTTGAGCGCTTCGCCGACGGTGACGCCGTCGGCATCGACTTTGGCGAGGGTTTCTTCGAGGGTGAATTTCTCCGCGAACACGCCGGAGCCCATCATGCACGGGGCGAAGCGCGAGCCTTCTTCGTTGGTCCAGACCACCACTTCCAGCGGTGCTTCGGTTTCCACGCCAAGGTCGTTGAGCGTGCGCAGGACTTCGACGCCGGCGAGTACGCCAAAGCAGCCGTCGAACTTGCCGCCGGTGGGTTGGGTATCAATGTGACTGCCGGTCATCACCGGTGGCAGGTTGGAATTACGCCCGGGGCGACGGGCGAAGATGTTGCCGACTTCATCGACTGTGACGCTGCATCCGGCGTCCTTGCACCATTGCACGAAGAGGTCGCGAGCCTGGCGGTCAAGATCGGTCAGGGCCAGGCGACAGACCCCGCCCTTGACCGTGGCGCCAAGCTTGGCCAGTTCCATGAGCGACGCCCACAGGCGATCGCGGTTGATGTGCTGATGGCTCGATTGCAGAACGTCTACGGCTGCGTTCATGGGGATCTCCTCAGGCTGCTTTTCTTATGGATATTTCTCTGGTGTCGGGTAGATCGCCTTCGCGAGCAGGCTCGCTCCCACAGGGGAAACGCACTTCAAATGTGGGAGCGAGCCTGCTCGCGAAAGGGTCATACGCTACACCGCAGATTTCACTACTGACGGACTAGCACGCATCACGCACAGCCCGTAATAAATAATCCCGCCCAGCGCCGAGCCGGTGAACCAGCCATAGCTGTAAAACCAGCTGAACGCATCGCTGCCCAGCGACAACAAGGTCAGCACCACCGGCACGCCAAAGGCGAGAAACCCGGCCCAGTTCCACGCCGGATACACGTCGTCGCGGTACAGCCCGGCCAGGTCCAGTTGCTGTTTCTTGATCAGGAAATAGTCCACCACCATGATCCCGGCGATCGGCCCGAGCAGACTCGAATAGCCCAGCAGCCAGTTGGAATACACGGTTTCCAGGCTCACATCGGAAACGATCAAACCGAGATTTTTCAGCAGCTCATGGCCCATCAGCGCCAGCCCGACAATGCCGGTCAGCAACACCGCTTTGGTGCGATTGATCACCTTGGGCGCGATGTTCTGAAAGTCGTTGGTCGGCGAGACGATGTTCGCCGCCGTGTTGGTCGACAGCGTGGCGATGATGATCAGCGCCATGGCCACCGCCACCCACACCGGGCTCTGGATATGACCGATCAGAGTGACCGGATCGGAGACGGTCACACCGACCAGTTTCACCGACGCGGCCGTCATGATCACGCCGAGGGAAGCGCACAGAAACATGGTCAGCGGCAGGCCGAAAATCTGCCCGAGGATCTGGTCTTTCTGGCTTTTGGCATAACGGCTGAAGTCGGGAATGTTCAGCGACAACGTGGCCCAGAAGCCAACCATCGCCGTCAGCCCGGCGGCGAAGTAACTGACCACACTGGCGCCTTCCGGACGTTTCGCTGGAATCGCCAACAGTTCGGTCATCGACACATTGGGCATCGCCCACACCAGCAGGCCGATGCCCACCGCTACCAGCAACGGCGCCGACAAGGTTTCCAGCCATTTGATCGACTCGGCGCCACGAATCACCACCCACAGATTCAGCGCCCAGAAGATCATGAAGCCAATCACCTCCCCGGTGCCGCCGAGGGATTTCCAGCCCTCGAAAATCGAGCCGAGAAACAGATGAATCGCCAGGCCGCCGAACATCGTCTGGATACCGAACCAGCCACACGCCACCAACGCGCGAATCAGACACGGCACGTTGGAACCGAGAATGCCGAACGATGAGCGCAGCAACACCGGAAACGGAATGCCGTACTTGGTGCCGGGAAAGGCGTTCAGTGTGAGCGGAATCAGCACGATGACGTTGGCGAACAGAATCGCCAACAGGGCTTCGCCGACGGTCAGACCGAAGTAAGCGGTAAGGACACCGCCGAGGGTGTAGGTCGGCACGCAGATCGACATGCCGACCCACAGCGCGGTGATGTGCCATTTGTTCCAGGTTCGTTCGCGCACCTTGGTCGGTGCCATATCGTGGTTGTATCGGGGACTGTCGAGGACGTCGCTGCCGGCTTCGAGTTCGAACAAGCCGTCGCGCTCGGTCACTTGCGATCTGTTCTGTTGCATGGCCGCTCCACTGTTCTTCTGATTATTTTTTTGCTCATCAGGCGGCTTGTACACGAGGGTACGAGCCGGACGATGGCCGGAGGAACTGACAACTTTCGTGCACCGGCCATGGTGTCAGCGGCGGCATCAATAAACGTGCCGGGTGCCCCGCTTGCGCATCGGGCCGAGCGTTAAACGCTTTGCAACTTTCTGATATTCATCAGTTTTAATTATTCACCGGATGAGTTCGCGGAAACTTGTCTGGGTGCTCAGGCTAAACACCTGGCAAGTTGTCCGAACAGACAGGACTCAATCTGGTGCACTGCATTTATTTTCATTGTGAGCGAGCAGCCGCAGCTCAACTTCAAGCGGCTGATTTCACATAGGAAATCTTGCTCATATTTCCATCCTGTCAAGTGCGTCAAAATGGTGAGCAGCCTCACCATTTTGGTGATTTGATGTTTTTATCGTTATTTTTCATATAGTTAAAACAATCATAAGCTTATAAAAAATAATCTTGATCTATTGCAAATCTGCGACTAGTTTCTATTCCTGACAGCGCTGACAGGAATACACCCTGCAACGTCGTACATCAATAAAACATCTAGAACCGACACAAGTCGGTCAATGCCTGCGAGGAACTCGGAATGTCTCTGTTGATCCGTTGCGCCACCGTTGTTACCCATGATGAAAGTTATCGCGCCGACGTCTATTGCGCCGACGGCGTGATCAAAGCCATCGGTGAAAACCTTGATATTCCCGCCGGCGCCGAAGTACTCGACGGCAGCGGCCAATACCTGATGCCCGGCGGCATCGATCCGCACACCCACATGCAACTACCCTTCATGGGCACTGTGGCCAGTGAGGATTTCTACAGTGGCACGGCGGCCGGTCTGGCCGGTGGCACCACATCGATCATCGATTTTGTGATTCCCAATCCGCAGCAGTCGCTGATGGAAGCCTTCCATCAGTGGCGCGGCTGGGCGGAAAAGTCGGCGTCCGACTATGGCTTCCACGTCGCGATCACCTGGTGGAGCGAGCAGGTGCGTGAGGAAATGGCCGAGTTGGTCAGCCATCACGGCATCAACAGCTTCAAGCATTTCATGGCCTACAAGAACGCGATCATGGCCGCCGATGACACGCTGGTGGCGAGTTTCGAGCGGTGTCTGGAGCTTGGCGCAGTGCCGACCGTACACGCGGAAAACGGCGAGCTGGTTTATCACTTGCAACGCAAGTTGATTGCCCAGGGCATCACCGGGCCGGAAGCGCATCCGCTGTCCCGGCCGTCGCAGGTTGAAGGTGAAGCGGCCAGTCGGGCGATTCGTATCGCTGAGACCATTGGCACGCCGTTGTATCTGGTGCACGTCTCGACCAAAGAAGCCCTCGACGAGATCACCTATGCGCGCAGCAAAGGTCAGCCGGTGTACGGCGAAGTCCTCGCCGGGCATTTGCTGCTCGACGACAGCGTCTATCAGCACCCGGACTGGCAGACCGCCGCCGGTTACGTGATGAGCCCGCCGTTCCGTCCACGCGGTCATCAAGAGGCGCTGTGGCACGGCCTTCAAAACGGCAATCTGCACACCACCGCGACTGACCACTGCTGCTTCTGCGCCGAGCAAAAAGCCGCCGGGCGCGATGACTTCAGCAAGATTCCCAACGGCACGGCGGGTATCGAAGATCGCATGGCGGGGTTGTGGGACGAAGGCGTCAACTCCGGTCGCTTGTCGATGCAGGATTTTGTCGCCCTCACCTCCACCAACACCGCGAAGATTTTCAACCTCTATCCGCGCAAAGGCGCGATTCGCGTCGGTGCCGATGCCGACCTGGTGCTGTGGGATCCGCAAGGCACCCGCACCATTTCCGCCAAGACCCACCATCAGCAGGTGGACTTCAACATCTTCGAAGGCAAGACCGTGCGCGGCGTGCCGAGCCATACCGTCAGCCAGGGCCGGGTGGTCTGGGCCGATGGCGACCTGCGCGCCGAGCGCGGTGCCGGGCGGTACATCGAACGGCCGGCGTACCCGGCGGTGTTTGATTTGCTGAGCAAGCGGGCTGAGTTGCATAAGGCAGTTGCTGTGAAACGCTGAAATCCAGGCCTTCGGCCTTCGCGAGCAGGC
>Ga0163162_10001288_pt1 | contig 23443 bp, 20 predicted proteins | sample S55metaG_FD_115310 | JGI IMG/M metagenome (GOLD analysis project Ga0163162, IMG submission 115310) | Switchgrass rhizosphere microbial communities from Kellogg Biological Station, Michigan, USA - S5-5 metaG | ecosystem: Host-associated > Plants > Roots > Rhizosphere > Soil | place: USA...
AAAGATATGTCATTAATTACACAAATAGACCAGGACATTAAACTGGCCATGCTTGCCAAGCAGGCAGATCGTTTACAGGGTTTACGTGCCATCAAATCGGCATTGCTTTTGGCAAAAACTGAAAAAGGCGCTGCCGATGAACTTACCGAAGAGGCAGAGGTCAAGGTTTTGCAAAAGCTGGTAAAACAACGCAAGGAGTCGGCTGATATTTATAAAGAACAGAACCGCGACGACCTTTACCAGGTTGAGATAGCCGAAATGCTTGTTATTGAAGAGTATCTTCCGCAGCAAATGAGCAAGTTTGAAATTGAAGGGTACCTGGAAGAACTTATTGGCAGGATAGGTGCAACATCCGTAAAAGATATGGGCCGCGTAATGGGTATGGCCAGTAAAGAACTTGCCGGCAAGGCCGATGGTAAAACAATATCAGAGGTGGTTAAACAGTTATTGGGTTAAGCTTTTAGCATTTAATTATTACTAAGCTTTTTAAACACTAATGTTGAATTAATGTTAAGCTATTTAATAAAAGCTTAACATTACTACATTGATAAATAATTGCTATACTTGCTAAATGTCGTTCGTAATAAACTAATTTTACAGCGGAATAACGAGAATTTGTACTGAAAGTGATTTTGGTATAAGCTAATTTTGAAAATTAATTTTTAATATTTTATATGGAGTTCGTGCTTAAAGAGGAACACGGTTTTAGTTACATCGATGAGGGCGAAGGAGAGGTGCTGTTACTGCTGCATGGTTTAATGGGGGCTTTGAGCAATTGGGATGGTGTTATTAATGAGTTTAAATCAAAGTACAGGGTTATTATCCCAATACTACCTGTTTATGACATGCCGCTGATCAGTACAGGGGTAAAAAGTTTATCGAAATTTGTACATAAGTTTATAAAGTTTAAAAAGCTTAGTAATATTACTTTGCTGGGTAACTCGCTTGGCGGGCATGTGGCCTTAGTATATTTAACCACACATCCCGAAAACATAAAGGCGCTTGTTTTAACCGGTAGTTCGGGATTGTATGAAAATGCCTTCGGAGGTTCGTTCCCGCGCAGGGAAAGTATTGATTTTGTACGCGAAAAGGTGCAGTTCACTTTTTATGATCCGGCTATAGCCACTGATGACCTGGTGCAGGATGTGTTTCAAACTATTAACGACAGGCACAAGGTGATCCGTTTGCTGGCAATGGCAAAATCGGCCATCAGGCATAATATGAAAAAAGATCTGCATAAGATCACTATTCCGGTATCTTTGATATGGGGACGCAATGACAAGATCACCCCGCCAGAGGTAGCCGTTGAATTTAATGAACTACTGCCCGATTCAGAGCTGCACTGGATTGATAAATGCGGTCATGCCCCTATGATGGAGCACCCGGAAGAATTTAATGTTTTACTTAAGCAGTTTTTAGCTAAATTAGAGACCAAAGTAAATGCATAAATGATAGCACTTGACCTGATAGCTGACTCGATACCGCCGGTACACACTTCTGATACCATTCAGAAAGTGCTTGACCGTATGGTGGAGTTTCGCCTCAGGCATTTGCCTATTGTTAACGAAGAGCAGTTTTTAGGCCTTGTTGCCGAGGATGACCTGATTGGCGAAAATGACTATCAAACGCCGATAGGCGCACTGGCGCTTTCATTGGTTAACCCATACGTGCTGGAAGAACAGCATATTTATGATGTTATCCGCCTGTTTTATGAGCAGCAGCTTACTGTTGTGCCGGTGCTTGATGCCAAAAGTAATTATCTTGGCCTGATATCCATTAATGCTATTACAGAGTACTTTGCTCAAATAACTTCGGTTTCGCAGCCGGGCGGTATCATTGTGCTGGAGATCAGCAATAAGAATAATTCGCTGGCGCACATGGCGCAGATAGTTGAGTCGGATAATGCGCAGATCCTGAGCTCCTATGTTCAATCCTTTCCCGATTCAACCCGGATGGAGGTAACGCTTAAAATCAACAAGCAGGATATTTCGGCTATAACTGCCAGCTTCCTTCGGTATGAGTATGATATCAAGGCTACCTTTAACCATACCGATATCAACGATACCACCCGCGACAGGTATGATTCGCTCATGAATTACCTTAATTTGTAGCCTTAAGCCGTAAGTTCGAAGTCTAAAGTCTTAAGTCAATAGCCTTAAGTCGGATACCCTACATCGGCTTATCGAACTGTGAGACTTAAAACTTGAGACTATTGACTTAAGACTCAGCATTCAAACCAAATTATAAGCTTGTGCAAACCGCACGGCATCGTAATTGTTTTTTAACCGCAGCTTGTTCTTGATATTTTTACGATGCGTTTCGGCTGTGGCAGGGGCGATGAACAGCTTTGCGCCAATTTCTGCCGAGCTCATGCCCATGGCAATATATTTCAGGATCTCTTTTTCGCGCCGGGTAAGGGTCAAAAACAGCAGGTTGTTTTTCCGCAAAAACGAAATATCATCCATAAGCCGGTTCACTTTGGTGGTTATATGATGAACAGGGTCCAGTATGCTGGCTAAAGTTAAAATGTGCGTAGCATCACCGGCCTCGTTGCGGGCAAAAACTTTAGTGTTGCTAACAAACAACTGCCATTCCGCATGCTCCGATGAGCGGGCTTGCTGAAAATAAGATACCTGTTCCTGGGTACGGCTTTTTATAAGGTGCAGTATCTTAGGTACATACTCGTCGCTGTCTTCGGTGTTAAAATATTTTAGATGATATGTTTCCGGGCCCATGGCCTTTAGTTCATCAAGCGTGGTACCCAATATATTAAGGCCTACACTGTTCATATATACAATTTGCAACGTTTCAACCTCATGAATTATCAAAGCAGAGGGAAGTTCATTAGCAATTAACTGTATATCGGATAGTTTTTGGGTAAAGGTTTGATCCATCAATAAAATAACCGTTGTTTAAATGTCTTAAGGTAGGGCAAAGTAGTTAAAATTAATTATTTTACCTTGAAGTTATTTATCTGTTAAAGCAATTAAATTGGTTTTATTCAGCTATTTAGGCAAACAATAGCACATGGTTTGTCATTATAGAGGTGTATGTTATTTGATAGGTACGTCGGGCGTCAATTGTAGTGTTTGGGTTATGCCGGTATTAATTATTTATACCTTGCTGCATTAATGTACTTTCAAAGTTCGATATTCGCTTTTTTAAAAAATGAAAATAGCAGTTTACGGCAGGCCATTTAACGAACCATCTGTTTTACCTTTTGTACAGCAGGTTTTTGATAACCTTGCACAGCATGGTGTTGATATTTATGTACACCAGCAACTCCACGAATACTTACAGGATAAATTACCCACAATACAATATAATGTCTTGCGTCCGGCCGAAACTTTAAAAGGCTTTATTGATATTTTTATAACCCTTGGGGGCGATGGTACCCTGCTTGATATGGTTACCGTGATCCGCGATTCGGGGATCCCTATTATCGGTATCAATTTTGGCCGTTTGGGCTTTTTGGCCAGCGTTAATAAAAGTGATATTACGGCAGCTATTCATGCGGTAGTGAACAGGCAGTTTACCTGCGATTGCCGCGAACTGCTCACTGTCGATTCGAACCCTAATGTTTTTGGCAGCAATAATTTTGCACTTAATGATGTAACCATCCATAAGCGTGATGATGCGGCTATGATCATAACGCATGTGTTTTTGAACGATGAGTTTTTAAACTCATACTGGGGCGATGGTATTATCATCTCCACATCAACCGGCTCAACAGCTTATTCGTTAAGTTGCGGCGGCCCTATTATTTTCCCGCAATCAAACAGCATAGTGGTAACCCCGGTATCGCCCCATAACCTTAATGTGCGGCCTATTGTGATCCCCGATACCAGCAAACTTTGTTTCGAGGTGGAAAGCCGCAGCGCCAATTATATCATTTCGTGCGATTCGCGAACGGAGGTTTTAGATCAAACGGTTAAGTTTCATGTGCAAAAAGCCAATTTTCAGTTAAATTTAATTAGGCTTAGTAATGAAAGTTATTTAACTACGTTAAGGAATAAACTGCTTTGGGGCCTTGATGCCCGTAATTACTAAATTTGATTGATGCCTAAATTTTTACTTCTTACGATACTGTTGTTTTTTACTTATCAGCTGCAAGCCCAAACCTGGGAAATTGGCGGATCGATAGGAGGGGCGGGTTATATTGGCGATCTTAATCCTAATAACCCTGTTAAAATAAGCGGTGTTTCGGCAGGTATCTTTGGCAAAAGAAATTTCGACGGCTATTTTTCGGCTAAACTGAACGTTGGCGTTGGCAACATTGCAGCTTATGACAGCCGTTCAGGTAGCCCTCAATTTCGCGATCGTAACCTTAACTTTAAAGATCAATTACGTGAGGTTAGTCTTACCGGCGAATTTAACTTCATGAATTATATCCCCGATGCCGGGCGAAACAAATACACACCTTATATATTTACTGGTATTGGCGTTTCTTCTTATGCGCCACGTGCGCAGGATTTTAACGGACGTGATTTTGGCTTAAGGCAGCTAAAAACCGAAGGCCAGGCTAAACCTTATGGTAATAACACTGTTGTAATTCCTTATGGTTTAGGTATTAAATATAATTTATCAGGTAAATTTACTGTCATGGCCGATCTGGGCTACCGGTATACTTTTACCGATTACCTTGATGATGTGAGCGGTGTATATGCCGATAAAAGTAAGATGTCGGCGCTTGCAGCAGCACTTTCTGACCGTTCTGGAGAAAAGACCGGTAATTATATCGGTACTGTTGGTTCCCAGCGTGGCGATTTCAAATCACATGATACTTATTTCTTCCTCAATTTTACTATCTCATTCACTTTTGTAACCTCCAACTGCTATTACTAATTGGTATGGTATGTAATTGCAGCGTGTAAGCGTTGTGGAATTATTGTGTCTTTTTGGATAATAAAACAATATTTAATTCGTTTTTAAATTTAAATACAATATTTAATTCTGTTTATCTATTGTATTTGCTAATTTAGTATTGCTATTAATTGTTAACCTTAAATCTTTAAAGTCATGGCCGAATTAAATTCATCTCCCCAAAATGGCGGCGGAAAGTACAAACGCAAAAAAATAAATGCCCGTGTTGATCTTACTGCAATGGTCGATCTGGCCTTCCTGCTCATTACCTTTTTTATCATGACCACCACGCTGGCTAAACCAAAAGCTATGGATTTGGCCATGCCTGTAGGAAAAGAAGATGAAGCTGTAGGAGCCAGTCGTACGTTAACTGTGTGCCTGGGTAAGGACAATAAGGCTATATATTTTTTAGGTGAACTAAAAAATCCGATCGTAGCACCTTCGGTAACAGATTTTAGCGCCAATGGTATCCGTAAAGCTATCATCCAAACTAATAAAAAGGTACATGATAAAACAGGCAAAAGCATGATAGTACTGGTAAAACCAAGTGATAAATCGCAATACAGTAATTTGGTGAGTACGCTTGATGAACTGGCAATTACCGGTATCCAGCAATATGCAATAGTTGATATTATGCCCGAGGATGTTGACGCGCTTAAACAAAAAGGGATATAAAAGTGTAACGCAATTGTAAGCAAATTTAAAGGCGGATTTTTGAGGCCGGCAGCTTTCATTATCAAACAGATAATGGCTGCCGGCCTTTTTATTTTAACGGCCTTTAAACTAAATATTATGAAAAATCATGGTTTTGATAGCTGTTTAGGCAGTTTTAATATATTATTCGCAATAACATTTTCTTTTGGTGTGGGATACTAAAAAAATACAAAGTAAGTTTTACCTTTGTACCCTGAAAAATCCGTCAATTTGCGTGGCAAAAATGGCAGATACAGGTTAATTATAATTGATTAGTCTAACAACCGAAGATAGCAGACCATCATATTGATGAAAAATTTTACACAAGTGTGTTTGTACCGGGTGGCTTTTGATAATGAGTAATATGGATTATTTGAATCAGATTGATTTGTCGAAACTACCGCAGCACGTAGCTATCATCATGGATGGCAACGGGCGCTGGGCAAAAGGCAAAGGCAAATTAAGGATATTTGGCCATCACAACGGTGTAACATCTGTTAGGGATGTTGTTGAGGGGGCCGATAAATTAGGTATTAAATATATCACCTTATATACATTTTCATCCGAAAACTGGAACCGCCCCAAGCTGGAGGTTATGGCGATCATGGAGTTGATGGTAAGTACCATTCATAAAGAGGTTCCCGGGTTTATGAAAAACAACATCAGGCTTAATGCCATCGGCGATCTGGATATGCTGCCCGAAAGGTGTCTTCGCGAACTTAATAGTGCTATCGAAACAACATCCGGTAATACCGGAGTGGTGCTTACGCTGGCTTTAAGCTATAGCTCACGCCGTGAAATTGTAAGCGCTGCAAAAAATATCGCCATAAAAGTAAAAAATGGCGAGCTGGATATAAACGATATTAATGAAGAGGTTTTTGAACAAAACCTTTTTACTGGCGATATGCCAAACCCCGAACTGCTGATCAGAACCAGTGGTGAATACCGTATAAGTAACTATTTATTGTGGCAAATTGCTTACGCCGAGTTGTATTTCACAACTAAATTATGGCCCGATTTCAGGAAGGAAGATCTGTATGAAGCAGTGATTGATTTCCAGAAACGCGAGCGCCGTTTTGGCTTAACAAGTGAGCAGGTGAACTAAATTTTTACTTTTAACAAATTTTAACAACTGTATAAATTATTTTTAGCCCACTAAAATATTCGAATGTATAAATTTCTTTTTGCTATTCTTTTCTCGGTTTTGGCTACTACGGCTTTCGCCCAGATATCCAATGGGCCGAGGCCTACACTTACAAAATCGATACCGGCTGATAGTTTAAGTTATCTTAATCCTAAGGATTATATTATTGGTGGTATTTCGGTTAGTGGCGCAAAATATCTTGATAAAGACATCCTTATCCAGTTATCTAAATTAACCAAAGGCGATAGGATCAACCTTCCGGGCGAGCGTAATGCCGAGGTAATTAAAACCTTATATCAACAGGGTTTATTTGATGATGTTCAGCTAAACATCACCAAAATCAATATGGATACCATTTACCTGGAGATCGCTGTTTTGGAACGCCCTCGTTTATCACGCATGCACTTAACCGGCATCCGTAAAGGCGAGATTGAAGATGTTCAGAAAAAACTGAACGATCGTGTGGGCAAGATTGTAAATGAAAACCTTATCAGTACAACTACTGCTATTATTAAAAAGCATTTTAACGAAAAAGGGTTTTTAAATACCACCGTTACCATTACCCAGCGTAAAGATCAGGGTGATGTTAACAGCGTTATATTGGATGTTGCCATTGATAAAAAGACCAAGGTTAAAATTAACGATGTTATTTTTGAAGGTAATAAGGCATTTAGTACCAGTACCCTGCGCGGCTTTTTAAGTAAAACACGTAAACGCAAATGGTATAACTTATTTGGTTCAAAGAAATTTAAACAGGATAAATACGAAGAAGATAAACAAAACCTTGTTGAGAAAATGCAGGGTAGGGGTTATCGTGATGCCGAGATACTGAGCGATTCGGTATGGAAACATGACGATGAAACTGTAAACGTAAAACTTAAAGTATACGAAGGCCCTAAATATTATTTCGGTAACGTTAAGTTTTCGGGTAATGCTAAATATAATGCCGACCTGTTAAACAGGATCCTCCATGTTAAAAAAGGTGACGTATTTAGCGAAGATGAATTGAACAAACGTTTAAGCGGTCCTACACCGGGTAATGATGACGTTTCATCTCTTTATTTAAATGATGGTTACCTGACCTTTAATGCCGATCCGGTACAAACAAGGGTATATAATGATACAGTAGATGTTGATGTAAGGATTTACGAAGGCCCTCAGTATACTATTAACCGCGTTATGTTAAAAGGTAACGATGTTACCAACGATAAAGTGGTAATGCGTGAGATCCAGACTAAACCGGGTCAAAAATTCAATAAAGATCTGTTGATCCGCAGTGCGCGTGAAATTGGTCAGCTGGGTAACTTTGATGAGCAAAAAACTGAGCCGAAGCCAACCAACATCAATCCGCAAGATGGTACTGTTGACTTGGTTTACAACGTGGTTGAAAAACCTTCAGACCAGATCGAGCTTTCGGGTGGTTTTGGCGGTGGTCAGCTGGTTGGTACCTTAGGCTTAACCTTTAATAACTTTTCAATCCGCAATATATTCCACCTTAAAGCTTACAAACCACTGCCAAAAGGTGATGGTCAGAAATTGAGCTTGAGGGGACAGTCAAGCGGTCGTACTTATCAAAACTTCTCGTTCACGTTTTCTGAACCATGGTTAGGTGGTAAAAAACCGATCTACTTTGCGTTATCAGCTTATACACAGGGAAGCTCAACCGGTCAGTACTATCCAAAATCAAGCCCTTACTACAATAACCTGCGTATTAATGGTGTGGGTGTTACATTGGGTAAACGTTTGAAATGGCCTGATAACTATTTCCAGTTAAACTACTCACTTAATCTTGATCATTATAACCTTGATAACTATAGTAATTATTTATTTACTAACGGTACCTCTTTTAATATCAAATTAACACAGGAGCTTACCCGTAACTCAATTGACGCACCTATCTTCCCAACACAGGGTTCAAACATTAAATTTACTATACAGGCTACGCCTCCATACTCATTGTTTAATAATATCAACTATAAAATAGCTACTCCAGAAGAGCGTTACCATTTTGTTGAGTATTATAAATTTAAATATGATGCGCAATGGTTCTCGAAACTGGTAGGTAAGTTTGTATTGATGTCGCAGGTAAGGTTTGGTTTCCTTGGCCAGTACAATCACCTGGTTGGCCCATCTCCTTTTGAGCGCTTTAAATTAGGCGGTGATGGTATGCAGAGTTACCAGTTTTTGCAAGGCAGCGAGATCATCGGTTTACGCGGTTACCAAAACTTCTCCATAGTGCCTGAAGGCTCAAACGAAACTCAAAATAACAACACAGGTAGTGCTATCTATAACAAGTACACGCTTGAGCTTCGCCACCCGGTTATTGCAAGCCAGTCGGCAACTATATTCTTGTTGGCTTTTGCCGAAGGTGGTAACGCCTGGAACCAGTTTAGCCAGTTTAATCCGTTTAACGTAAGGCGTTCGGTTGGTGTGGGCGCAAGGATATTTTTACCTATATTTGGCTTACTTGGGTTAGATTATGGCTATGGCTTTGACAAAATACCTGGACAACCGGATGCAAATAAAGGCCAGTTCCATTTTACAATTTCTCAGAGTTTATCCGGCGGATTTAATTAATTTGCGTACCGAATATATGAAGAAGATAATTTTAGTAGCCTTTTTAACGTTAACTGCTTTTGCAGGCGCTTATGCGCAGCGTTTTGCTTATGTTGATTCGGAGTATATACTAAAGCACATGCCCGAATACGCTTCATCACAAAAGCAACTGGCTGCATTATCTGATCAGTGGCAAAAAGAGGTTGACGGTCGTTTTCAGGAAATTGACCGCCTGTACAAGGCCTACCAGGCCGACCAGGTGTTGATGACCCCTGATATGAAGAAACATCGTGAGGCCGAAATAGTAGAAAAAGAAAAGGCGGCGAAGGATTTTCAACGTCAAAAGTTTGGTCCGGATGGGGAGCTTTCACAAAGAAGCACCGCATTGATTAAACCAATTCAGGATAGGGTGTCTAAAGCTGTACAAGCAATTGCTGAGGGCGATAACCTGGATATGATCTTTGATAAAAACAGCGAGGTGATCATGTTGTATGCTAACCCGCGGTATGATAAAAGCGCGGACGTTATAACCAGATTAGGACTGAAGCCCGGGGTATTTGCTAAATAATTTGAATTAAAATAAATCGAACTATTATTTAAACACAGAAAAAGGAAAATGAAAAAACTATTTAAAGTTGCCTTGGTTGCAGTAGGTTTGTTATTTGCGGGCAGCTTTGCAAACGCTCAGACTAAGATCGGTCACATCAACTTCAATCAGCTGATTGATTTGATGCCCGAAACCAAAACTGTAACAGCTTCGATCCAGGCTTATCAAAAAACATTTGTTGATCAGCTTACTACAATGAACAACGAGTACCAGGCAAAAGGCCAGGATTATCAGTCAAAAAGGGCATCAATGACTGATGCTGTACGTACTGCTAAAGAAAATGAGCTTACTGACATTCAAAAACGTATGAATGATTACCAAAATAACGCCCAGCAACAAGTTGATGCTAAAAGGCAGGAATTAGGTAAACCACTTATTGATAAAGCTACTCAGGCTGTACAGGCTGTAGCTAAAGAAAAAGGCTATGCTTACGTATTAGATTCATCACAGATCACTTTATTGGTATCTCCTGATGCTGATGACCTGATGGCTTCTGTGAAATTAAAGTTAGGCTTGAAATAGAAATCAAAAAAGATATAGAAAAAGCGCCCTGATTAAACGGGACGCTTTTTTTATGTTTACCAATCAAATTACATATTGTTATTTTAACCAGGCAATGATAGCCGCCAATGTTCCTGTTCATTGCAAAGCTATTTCCGGGTTAGTTCATGAGTAATTTGCAGATATACGTTACAAAAACAAACAGATAATTATTATCCATTATTAAACACAGGACACAAAACAAAAATGAAAAAACTATTTAAAGTCGCCTTAGTTGCAGCAGGTATGTTGTTCGTGGGTAGTTTCGCTAAAGCGCAAACAAAAATAGGTTATGTTAATTTTAGCCAGGTTATTGATCAGATGCCTGAAACTAAAACTGTTTCAACAACATTACAGGCCTATCAAAAAACATTCATTGATCAGTTAACCACAATGAACAATGAATTGCAAACCAAAGGTGCCGATTTGGATAAAAATGCATCTACAATGACAGATGCAGTGCGTCAGGCAAAAACTTCTGAATTGCAGGATATCCAAAAACGCATGAACGATTATCAAAATAACGCTCAGCAACAAGTTGATGCTAAAAAACAAGAATTAGGCAAGCCAATTATTGATAAAGTTAGCCAGGCTGTACAAGCAGTAGCTAAAGAAAAAGGTTATGCTTATGTACTGGATTCATCACAAGTGAGCATGATCGTATCTCCTGCAGGTGACGATTTGATGCCAGCTGTGAAATTGAAATTAGGTTTAAAATAAGATCACCTTTAAGTAAATTATACAAGAGCGCACCGTATTTACGGGGCGCTTTTTTTATGTTTGTATATGTCAAATCAACCCATTGGTATTTTTGATTCGGGCTTTGGCGGGTTAACCGTATTCCGTTCTATTATTGAGCAACTGCCCGGCTATGATTATATTTATATGGGCGATAATGCCCGTGCACCCTATGGCAACCGCTCGTTCAGCACCATACACCAGTATACCTGGGAGTGTGTGCAGTGGATGTTTGACCAGGGATGCCCGCTGGTGATCCTGGCCTGTAACACGGCATCGGCTAAAGCGTTGCGTACCATACAGCAGCAAGACCTTAAGCACATAGAGGATCCTTCCAAAAGAGTATTAGGGGTGATCCGCCCGACAGCCGAGATCATTGGCGATTACACCAAAACCAAAGAAATTGGCGTGCTTGGTACAAAAGGCACGGTACAGTCAGGCTCATACCTTTTAGAGATCAACAATTTTTTCCCCGATATAAAAGTTTACCAGCAAGCCTGCCCGCTTTGGGTGCCGCTGATTGAAAACGGCGAATACGATAAACCCGGCGCCGATTTCTTTGTGCAGCTATACCTGGATCAGATCATGGCACAATCGCCAAACATCGATACCATTTTGCTGGCCTGTACACATTATCCTATTATCCAGGACAAGATCAAAGCACATTTGCCCGAAGGTATTAATGTAGTTGGTCAGGGCGATATCGTAGCCAAAAGCTTGGTTGAATATTTAAACCGCCATCCCGAAATTGAGCAAAAACTCAGCAGGAATGGCGAGAATAAATTTTACACTACTACCGATGATACTGCCGATTTTGATCATCATGCCTCGCTGTTCTTTTCGGCCCCGGTAAAATCTACGTTTATATCGGCTAATGATTTGGTTGTTTGTAAGTGAGTAGTTGATTGGGTTGATTAAGTGAGTGGTTGGTTAAATAAGATATCTGCCGCGGGTTTAGCATAGCGTAAGCCGTGGTTGGCCATGACTTAAGTTTTTAACTTAAGTTCCACTTTTATCGTTTGGAAGGCACAAGTCGCCACCCCTTAGTCCAGCCCACAAGACTTGCGCCAGGGAAACGCAATTCTTAAAATTCAAGTTCAGACAAACAAATTAGAACCACTCACTTAATCAACTCAATCAACCAATCACCAATAAGTCCTATCAACTTAATATATAATTTAATCATTCTAAATAACTCAACATTTAGTAAGTTTGCACCCTTAAGCAAATATTCCTGTTGAACTATTATTTTACATATTTTATCGCGGCAATTGGGTTGTTCAGTTTTTCGGCCTTTTTCGCTTTATTCGGGGTATATGCCGAGCGTAAAATATCAGCATTTATACAAGACAGGCTTGGCCCAACCGAGACAGGAAAATACGGCTCATTGCAAACGCTGGCCGATATTTTAAAGATGCTTCAGAAAGAGTTGATCATCCCGGCAGCGGCCGATAAATGGTTGTTTATGCTGGCCCCGGCGGTAATATTCATTGCCGTGTACCTTGGCTTCGCCGCGCTACCCTGGGCACCCGGACTTATTCCTTCAAAAACTAATATCGGCCTGTACTATATCTTCGCCATTATCTCGATAGAAACGTTAGGGATCCTGATGGCGGGCTGGGGTTCGAATAATAAATATTCTATACTGGGTGCCATGCGTTCAGCAGCGCAGATCATCTCATATGAGATCCCGGCGGGCTTTGCCATTATATCGGTGGTAATGATAGCGCAGACGCTGGATTTACAAGCGATCTCGGCTCAGCAAGGTATCCTGGCGACCGAAAAAATTAAATTCGCCGGCTTTTGGGATGTATCTCAAATAGGTGGCTTTTTTAGCTGGAATGTTTTCCGTGCACCACATTTATTGATCGCGTTTGTGATCTATTTTATAGCTTCACTGGCCGAAAGTAACCGTGCGCCTTTTGATATCCCCGAGGCGGAGTCAGAGTTAGTTGCCGGTTTCCATACCGAGTTTACGGGGATCCGCTTTGCGCTGGTATTTTTGGCCGAGTATTCGATGATGTTCCTGGTATCCATGATAGCAGTGATATTATTTTTAGGTGCATGGAACACGCCATTGCCTAACATAGGAGGCGTTAAACTGGCAACGTGGACAACCAATGTGGCGTGGGGGATATTTTGGGTGGTGATAAAAACATTAGCCGTTGTAGGCGTACAAATGTGGATCAGGTGGACACTGCCCCGTTTACGGGTTGACCAGCTAATGAACCTTTGTTGGAAGGTGTTAACCCCGCTGGCTTTTGCCTGCATGCTGGTATCGGGCGTGTGGCGGTTGTGGTTAATGTAGTTGGAGAGAGATTAGAGGTTGGAGATTAGGAAAAATAGTAATACAATATAAAATAACATAAGGAATTCAGGGTAATCCTAAAATCCTAAAAATCATGGTTCAGAAAGTAATAAAAGCGTTTACAACTGCATGGAAAGGTTTAAGCCTTACCATACGCCACCTTTTTGCGGGTAACGGCAAAAGGGAGATTGTGACCGTAAGCAATAGCAATTACTTTAAACAGCTGGAGCATGGTACTAATACCATTCAATACCCTAAACAGCAGTTGCCGGTGCCTGAAGTGGGCCGTTACCAGCTGGATGTGGAAATGGACGACTGTATCGTATGCGATCTTTGCGCAAAGGTTTGTCCGGTGAATTGTATCGATATTGAATCGATCAAGGCTACGGAGGCTATCGGCCAAACATCCGATGGTACAACCAAGCGTTTGTATGCCGCTAAGTTTGATATTGACATGGCGAAGTGTATGTATTGCGGTCTGTGTACAATAGTGTGCCCAACCGAATGCATCACCATGACCAACCAGTATGATAAAACCGTTTTTCAGCTAAGCGATCTGGTTTACCAGTTCTCGGACATGACGCCCGAAGACGCGGCTGAAAAGCGTGCCCTTTTTGATAAGCAGCAGGCCGAAAAGCAGGCTGCCAAGTTAGCCGCCATGAAACAAAAGGAGGGAGGGGCATGAGCTTAGTGCGCTTGTTGTTCTATGTGATGAGTTTTATTGCGGTAAGCTCGGCCCTGTATGCTGCGTTAAGCAAAAATCTGGTCAGGAGTATCTTTATATTTTTTGTGACCTTGTTTGCATTGGCTGGGTTGTATGTACTGGCCCTTGCCGATTTTGTGGCGGTAACGCAGGTGGTGATTTACGTGGGGGGCATCCTGGTGCTCATCCTTTTTGCATTTATGCTTTCCGGTCGTGAAACCTTGAATGTGATCCAACAGCAGAAAGGGAAATTCATTAACATGGCTAAAGTACCGGCAGTTATATTGGCTGTGTTGTTTTTAGCGGTGATCGTAAACATTATCCTTAAAGCAGATGCTGATAACCTGCCATGGATAAAGCAGTCCATCGCGCAAAAAAATGAGATCGTACCAACTACGTTGATGACCGAAAATATCGGCATTAATTTAATGACCACATATCTGCTGCCTTTTGAGGCTATTTCTGTTTTATTGCTGATGGCTTTGGTAGGTGCAGCGCATTTGTCACGTAAGGAGGGCAGGGCATGATCACGTTAACCGATTTTTTACTGGTTGGAGCATTGCTGTTTTGTACCGGCATGTACATGATCGTATCTAAACGTAATTCTATACAGGTGTTAATAGGTATTGAACTGATGCTGAATGCTGCCATTTTAAACCTGGTAGCTTTTGGTAAATATGATAAGCTGAACAACGGGGGACAGGTATTTGCCCTGTTTGCTATCGTGCTGGCCGCTGCCACTACTGCTGTGGCCCTGGCTATTATCCTGAATGTTTACCGGAGGTATAAAACCATTGATCCGGATGAGATTAAAAATTTGAGGGATTAAAAAAATGTAGAGACGCATAATTGCGTCTTACAGAGGACAAGCGGATTTGCATATTCGAAGACGCAATTATGCGTCTCTACAGAAGAAAAAAGATAAAAAAGATAATTGAACACTGCGCTTTCACATACCGATACCATCATCAGCTACACCATCGCGGCTGTGGCTTTACCGCTATTTGCCGCGCTGATCAACTTTTGTCTGCCGGTAAAAAGTAAATTGGCAGGCTGGGTATCAACGCTGGCTATTTTGGTGGGTTGTGTTTTATCAGCCATTGTATTTGCAAAGGTATGGAACCTGCAACCACTGCATACTCAAACGCTTTGGTTTACCATTGGTACTACCAAAGTTTTCGCGGGAATCCTGCTTAATAACCTTTCAGCGCTGATGTTACTGCTGGTGTCGCTGATCGCTTTGCCGGTACATATATATTCTACTGCATACATGAAGCATGACGACAGGTACAGTCGTTATTTCACTTACCTCAGCTTCTTTTGTTTCAGTATGCTGGGTTTGCTCGTGGTGGATAGCCTGATGCTGTTTTACGCTTTCTGGGAGCTGGTGGGTTTTTCGTCATACCTGCTTATTGGCTTTTGGTTTACTAAGGATAAGGCGGTACAGGCTAACAAAAAAGCCTTTATCATCAACAGGATTGGTGATATCGGCTTGCTGAGCGCAATTATTATCATTTTTGCCCAGTTCCATACGTTTGATATAGCAGAACTTTTTATTACCAATAACCTGGTATTTAAATCTGTCGTACATGATGGTTTATGGATCTCAGCTACAGGTCAGATGCCAGCTATCTGGCAATACATTGCCTGTTTGGGTGTGTTTATGGCTGTTGCAGCTAAATCGGCCCAGTTCCCGCTGCATACCTGGTTGCCGGATGCAATGGAAGGTCCAACTTCAGTTTCAGCATTGATCCATGCGGCTACCATGGTTGCTGCCGGGGTGTTTTTGCTGGGCAGGGTTTACCCGCTGTTTACCGATACAGAACTTACTATTTTAGCTATTATCGGCTGTTTTACCGCTTTTATGGCGGCTACTATCGCGCTTACGCAAAACGACCTGAAGCGTGTGCTTGCTTATTCAACCATATCGCAACTGGGTTACATGATCCTGGCGATGGGGGTGGGGGCTTACGGTTCATCCTTATTCCATTTGGCTACACACGCCTTTTTTAAATGTTTGCTGTTTTTGGTGGCGGGTGTTGTCATCCACGAGATGCAGCACATCAAGGAAGAGAACGACCTGGATATCGACCCGCAAAATATTCTGTACATGGGGGGGTTGCGTAAAAAGCTGCCGCTTACGTTTATTGTCGCCGTTATTGGATCGCTGGCTTTGATCGGCATTCCCCTTACATCGGGCTACCTGTCAAAAGATGGTATCCTGATCCAGGCTTTTGAATGGAGTGAAGGCCGGAGTGCATGGCTTAAACTGATCCCGGCAGGTGCTTTGTTTACCAGCTGGCTTACCGCTTTTTACGTATCCCGTTTGATAGTAAAGGTTTTTTTTGGGGAGTTTCGTCTGCTGAAAAGTAACCCTGACATCAAATTCCATATCAGTGATGGTGGCTGGCAATACAAGCTGCCCTTGATCCTGCTGGCGGTTTGCAGTTTGTTCCCGCTGTTTTCGCTTAACCCATTCTTCTATGAGAAAGCATGGCTGTTTGAGAGTTTAAAACCTGCCGACTTCCTGGCCCGCGAAAACATTTATCATACCATTATCCCGATAGGGGTAAATATATTGAGTGTATTTGTGATGTACGCGGCGTACGCTATCTACGTAAAACAAAATACTTTCTCGTTCCCGCAAACGGGCTTCCTGTACCGCTTATCTTATAACCAATGGTATTTGGACAAGATCTATAAAAAAGCAATTGTAAAGCCTATACTTGGCTTAGGTAAAACTTGTTTCTGGTTCGACAGGAATATCATTGACGGGTTGATCCATTTAATTGAACGTACAAGCCGGTTGGTAGCAAGCCTTACCGCCTGGAGCGATAAATATATTGTTGACGGATTTTTACATTCAATGGCTGCATTAGTGCAAAGTATTGGCAATTTTGCACGTAAGTTTCAAAACGGTAAAGTGCAGTATTACCTTTATAGCATGCTGCTCATTGTGCTGTTACTCTTTATTTTAAAAATACTGATCTGAATTTAATGAACATATTAACCCTCCTCATATTTATACCTGTACTGTTTGCGTTGGTGATCGTATTGCTGCCATCGTCGGTTCGGGGGAGTTTTAAATATATTACCCTGCTGGCTACACTTTTGCAGTTGGGTATCAGCATCTGGATTTACCTTGATTTTAAAACGGGTGCTGCTACTGCGGGCATTAATCATGAAGATCAGTTTCAGTTTGTGCAGAAACTACCGTGGATAGCACTTAACCTGGGCAGCATGGGCAAAATGCAGATAGATTATTTTGTTGGGATAGATGGCATTTCGGTCACCCTATTGGTAATGTCGGCATTGGTGATGGTGGTGGCTACGCTGGCTTCCTGGGAGATCAAGAGTAACCTGAAGGGTTTCTTCCTGTTGTTCCTGCTGCTGGATATGGCCGTGATGGGTGTATTCTGCGCGTTGGATTTCTTCCTGTTTTACCTGTTTTATGAGCTGATGTTATTGCCGCTTTATTTCCTGATAGGGATGTGGGGCGGTGTGCGCCGGGAATACGCGGCCATCAAGTTTTTCCTGTATACACTGTTTGGTTCGGTGTTTATGCTGCTGGTGATGGTTGGCTTATACCTTTCGGTAAGCGATCCGGCTACAGGCAGCCATACTTTCAATATTATCCAGATGATGAACCCGGCCAATTACGCTCAGGGTTCAGTATTTTCGGCGGCAGCGCATCAAACCATATTGGGGATGCCGGCGCGGACGGTTGGCTTTGTGGTGCTGTTCATTGCTTTTGCTATTAAAGTGCCGGTTGTGCCATTGCATACCTGGCTGCCCGACGCCCACGTAGAGGCACCAACACCTGTATCTATCATTCTTGCCGGTGTGCTGCTTAAAATAGGTGGTTACGGTATCATCAGGATCTGCTTAGGAATTTTCCCGGAGATAGCTACCTCAGGTGCTTTTTGGATAGGGCTTTTGGGTGTTATCTCCATATTGTACGGGGCCTGCAATGCGCTGGCCCAGCGCGATCTGAAACGGATGATCGCTTATTCATCTGTATCGCACATGGGTTTTGTGCTGCTGGGTATAGCTTCACAAACTGCCGAAGGTGTAAGCGGAGCGGTAATGCAAATGGTAAGCCATGGCTTTTTATCATCAATGCTATTCTTTTTGGTAGGTGTGGTTTACAACCGCGTACACGATAGGGATATTTATCATTTCCGCGGATTGGGTACCCAGATGCCGCAATACACTGCCTTTGTGATGGTTGGTTTTTTTGCCTCCTTAGGTTTGCCGGGCTTTTCGGCATTTGTGGCCGAAGCATTTACACTGGCCGGCACATTCAAATCGCCAACGGTAAATGGCTTGCTGCCATACTGGATGGCCATTTGCGGTTCGATAGGGATCTTATTAAGTGCTGCCTATTTCCTGTGGACACTGCAACGCATGTTCTTCGGAAAAGTATCGCTTAAAGGTGGCGAGGTTTGGAAAATTGCCCTCACCGATATAAGTATTCGCGAAAAGCTGGCACTAATACCAATGGCTGCTGCAGCGCTTGCTTTAGGCTTGATGCCATCGTTGGTGTTTGGAAAAATCAATGATTCGGTACTGGCATTAATACAGTTTTTACAGGCTAAATAAAAAAATAGTGTTTCAACATAAATTCTTTTATGGAAAAGTGCATGCCCCTGCATCTTTTATTTACGCTGCCCCCGGCAACCCGGGCATAAGCGAAATAACAGATGGTGTGTATTTAACTGAAGGAATTATGTTTAAAAAATTATCTATCGCCGCAGCTTTATTTTTTATCGCTGTAGCAACAAAGGCCGACGAAGGGCAGAAGGTAGCCTCCAAAGTTCAAAAAGTAACCGTGTTTTTAAACGGGGCGCAGGTTAGCCGTACTGCATTGGTGAATATCAGTCCCGGCACCACAACGCTGATATTTGAAAACCTGTCGCCGGGTATTGATGTGCAAAGTATTCAGGTAAATGCCGGTGGCGATTTTACTATTCTTTCGGTTAACCACGAGCTTGATTTTGCCGATAACGACATCAGGCAGAAAAATATACAGGCTATTGAGGCAAAACAAAAACTGGTAAGGAATAAGATTGCGTTGCAAAACAATATGCTCTCCATATATCAGGAAGAAGCAAATACCTTAGCTAAAAATCCAATAAGCAACGGTACCAATGTTGCTTTGGATCCGGTTAAGCTGAAACAGACTCTCGATTTTCAGACAGCCCGTTTAAACGAGATAAAAAAAAATCAGCAAGCTGTGAACGATCAGATTAATTTGCTTAACGACGAACTGCAGGGATATGATAAACAGATTGCCGAGATCAATAGGGCAGGCGCTAAAACAACAAGCAATGTTTTGGTAACGGTATCATCAAAAACAGCATTGCAAGCAAACTTTACCTTAAGCTACCTGGTGCGCAATGCAAGCTGGTTCCCAACCTATGATATCAGGGCAAAAAATGTGAACAGCCCCATCACTATTGTTTACAAGGCCAATGTGTCGCAAAAAACCGGTGAAGACTGGAAAAGCGCCAAGCTTACCTTATCGACAGGTAACCCCACCGTAAATGGAGCCAAGCCCGAGCTTACACCTACCTATCTTAATTTTGGCATGTATTATTCGGGTACTGCTGCTGCTATAACAAAAGTAATGGGCAGGGTATACGAAGAAAACAGTAATCAACCCTTGCCCGGCGTAAGCATCAGGGTAAAAGGAACCTCAATAGGCGCGGTAAGTGATGTGGGAGGGAATTACAGCATCCAACTGCCTAACGCCAATGCTGTGCTTACCTACAGTTTTATAGGATTCGAAACTTTAGAAAGACCTGCTAACGCCCCATTGATCAATGTAGCGCTAAAATCATCGTCAAATCAACTAAATGAAGTTGTTGTGGTTGGTTATGGTGAAGTTGATCATAAACGGGATTTGACCGGCGCTGTTACACAGATACATCCTAAGAATATCGTTACAATTCCTATCGAAGTAAAAAAAGAAGAGAACCAAACCAATATTGAGTTTAATATTGCCAACCCTTATACCGTGCCAAGTGACGGTAAGCAATACGCGGTTGAAATAAGCCAGTATAATATCGATGCAACTTATCAATATTATGTAGCGCCTAAATTAAGTACTGACGTGTTCCTTACCGCGCAGCTTACCAACTGGAACAAATACAGTTTCCTATCTGGCGAGGCCAACCTATTTTTTGAAGGTACTTACATCGGCAAATCGCTTATCAATACCGACGCCACCACGGATACACTGAACCTTTCATTAGGTACGGATAAAAACATTATTGTTACCCGTACACTGGAAAAAGGTTTGGCTTTGCGTCAGTCGTTAGGTTCAAACCAAAAAGAAACCCGCAACTGGCTAATCGATGTTAAAAACAGGAAAACTCAGTCGGTTAACCTGCTGGTTGAAGACCAGGTGCCGGTTTCACAAAATAAAGATATCGAAGTGGAAACCCAGGAAACATCAGGCGCAAAACCCGATGCAACAACTGGCAAGGTTTCATGGAATTTCATGTTAAATTCGCTCGATGAAAAGAAGGTAAAATTAAAATATCAGGTTAAATACCCCAAAAATCAATCAGTAATAGTACAATAAAATATAAATGCACGATCTGCTCCCCCATATATCAGCTCAGTTAACCAATGTTTTTGGCAGCATTCCCTATTTCATGCCCGAAATTTATTTAACGGTGCTGTTTCTGGTGGTGCTGATAACCGACCTGATATTTGGGTGCAGATCTGTAAAGCTTTGTAAAATAGTTGCCTGTGCAGGCTTGCTGCTGGTGTTGTTTAAAGACCTGCAGCAGGTAGCCCTGATCCTTGACGGAGATCATGTTATTTTCGGCAACATGTTACTGCTCCGCAGATCAGCGGTGTTCTTCAAGGTCATTATCGATCTGCTTTCATTCATCCTGTTATTGAATTTTACGTGGGATGATAAACTGAAAGCGCATCCTAAAGGATTAGCAGACCTATATACCATTTCCATCGCATCCGTTTTAGGTCTGCATTTAATGGCTATGGCTATTAATCTGCTCTCTGTTTATCTTGCTATTGAGATGGTATCCGTAGCGTCATACCTGATGGTGGCTTACCGTTCTGACACCGCTCTGAGTACCGAGGCGGGTTTAAAGTACGTGCTGTTCGGCGCGGCATCATCAGCTATTATGCTGTATGGTATCTCGTTGCTGTATGGCTTCAGCGGCTCGCTCGATCTGTTGAACATCGTAGCGCAGTTGCCAAATGTAAACCCGGTAAGTGTTTCATTTGCTTTGGTATTGGTGATGATTGGGATAGGCTTTAAACTATCGTTCATGCCGATGCATTTTTGGGTGCCCGATGTTTACCAGGGAGCGCCCACACCTGTTACTGCTTACCTTTCAACTGTACCTAAAATAGCTGCTTTTGCATTATTGGTAAATGTGATGCCTTTGTTCCTGTTTTCGGCAGATTGGAAGGGGATTGATTTTAGCATTGTTTTATCTGCCATTGGGATCATCACGATGATAGCCGGAAATTTTGCCGCCGTTTTGCAAAATAATGTAAAAAGGATGCTGGCTTATTCAAGTATCGGCCATACCGGATTTGCTTTAATGGCGGTAGTTACCTTCAATTTACAGGGACTGTCATCATTAACCTATTACCTTGCAGTCTATGCGCTGGCCAATATCGGCGCGCTGGCCCTGGCCTCTTACTTTAGCAATATTGTTGATGCCGAAGAGGTAGAAGCTTACAAAGGTTTGGGTTTAAAATATCCTGTAGCTTCGGTTTGTTTTGTCATTATTCTCATTTCTTTAACCGGGATCCCCGTTACTGCAGGGTTTACGGGTAAATTGTTTGTGTTTTCGGCGGTGTATAGCACTTATGAGCAAACACATAGTATCTGGTTGCTGGCTTTGATGATAACCGGTGCCATAACCACGGTTGTATCGCTGTTTTATTACCTCAAAATCCCGCTGTATTTATTTCTGAAAAGAACAGAAAATGTAGAAGTAGCAAGCGAAAGATCTTATAATTTGCTTGTTTTAGCTGTGGTTATTAGTTTTCTGCTTGTTTTATTGGGTATTTTTCCAAATTCTATCCTGAAATATCTGTAGTTGATGTTTTTTTCAACAAAAGTCAATTAGTTTCTTTTGTTTTTAGAAAAAATACTACCTTTCATGCCGATTTAAAACATATTTTTTCTGAATACATGAAGAGGTACTTCCCTTTTTTCCTGATCTTAATTATACTTTCACTTACTTTTATTTTTCCGTCGGTTGATTTTAAAAATTCCGGCCACCCCAATTTTAATACGGGTGATATAGCCTGGATGCTGATGTCGACGGCGCTGGTTTTGATCATGACTCCCGGTCTCGCATTTTTTTACGGCGGGATGGTTAACAAAAAGAACGTGATATAAACCATGCTGCAAAGCATTGTTTGTATGGTGATCATTACGGTAATGTGGGGTATTTTTGGTTTTAGCCTTGCCTTTGGTGATAGCTTTTACGGCATTATTGGTAATCCATCAACTTATTTTATGATGAAGGGTATGCTGGGTAATGCTACATGGAAAGCCGCGCCGACTATCCCCTTGCTGCTTTTTGCCATGTACCAGTTGAAGTTCGCTATCATTACGCCCGCGTTGATTACCGGTGCTTTTGCCGAGCGGATCCGTTTCAACTCTTACATCATTTTCCTTTGCCTGTTCTCGATATTTATATTTTCGCCGCTGGCGCATTGTACCTGGCACCCTGATGGCATATTAGCCAAATTCGGTGTGCTTGATTTTGCAGGCGGTACCGTAGTACACATGTCGGCCGGATGGGCTGCGCTTGCATCGGCCCTGTATTTAAAACGCCGTAACGAGGCTAATCATTCACCGGCACGTATCACTTACGTAATGATCGGTACCGGCTTGTTATGGTTTGGCTGGTTTGGTTTTAACGCAGGTTCGGCATTTGGCGCGAATGCTTTAGCCGTTACCGCTTTAGCAACCAGTACCACAGCATCGGCCGCAGGCGGTATTACCTGGATATTTTTTGATATGCTGCGCGGACGCAAACCTTCAGCTATGGGTACCTGTATTGGTGCCGTAGTGGGCCTGGTAGCCATTACACCAGCCGCCGGGTTTGTTACCGTGCCGCATTCACTGGCCATTGGTATTATATCTGCCGTGGTAAGTAACCTGGTGGTGGAGTGGCGCACACGTACTTCTATTGATGATACGCTGGATGTATTCCCTTGCCATGGTGTTGGTGGTATGGTGGGTATGCTGCTTACCGGCGTTTTTGCCAATCAGCATGTAAATGCGGG
>Ga0163162_10001289_pt1 | contig 23440 bp, 25 predicted proteins | sample S55metaG_FD_115310 | JGI IMG/M metagenome (GOLD analysis project Ga0163162, IMG submission 115310) | Switchgrass rhizosphere microbial communities from Kellogg Biological Station, Michigan, USA - S5-5 metaG | ecosystem: Host-associated > Plants > Roots > Rhizosphere > Soil | place: USA...
ATAGCCGAGAGAGTTCACAGGCGCAGCCCGGTGATCTGAGATAACAGGCGGAGTAAGAAATCGTGAAAGCTCGATCCGGCTGTGGCCATCGGGGGTAACCATCATAGCGATCTCTACCTGCTGATCACCTAGCCCCGTAACCTTACCCGCCCATTCCCCTTCTATCATGGCCCTGCCTTCCAGCCTGAGGCCTATCTCTGTAAAAAAAGAAATAGCGTCATCGAGGGATTCTACAACGATGCCGACATTGTCCATCCGGAGTAATTTGCTTGTTGCCATAGTTTATATCCTTATTAAGAGGGATCAATTTACTTATTAATGACCAAAGACAGGGCCCACCCGTGCCTACACCAATGCGCAATAAACCGCTTTTAACAGGCAATTTCCGTCAGGAGCAGGCAATTTATTCACTTTTGATTGAAATCGGGGGGGTAGGGGGCATCTTTGTGGGGAATAGTAGTGAGTAGTAAGTATAAAGTATAAAGTAGAATGTATTAAGTAGCTAGTACGGAGGATTGGCTACTGAGGAACAACGAAAGAGATAACCTGTCAGGTCCTCAATACCCAGTACTTACTACTCACTACTATTCCCTACTTTTGCGCCCAATTAAACAAAGCTTATGTCTGTTATCACTGTTGGAACTATGGCTTTTGACGCTATAGAAACCCCTTTTGGAAAAGTTGACCGTATTGTTGGAGGCTCTGCTACTTATGTGGCTTATGCTGCAAGCCATCTTGTAAAGCCTATCAAGCAAATTTCTATCATAGGCAACGACTTCCCTGAGGAGGAGCTGAACGAGCTGAAGAGCCGTGGTGTGGAAATAGAGGGTGTGGAAGTGATAAAGGACAAGCCTTCTTTCTTCTGGAGCGGCAAGTATCATGTGGACATGAACACAAGGGATACTTTGATAACTGACCTGAATGTGCTGATGGACTTTAATCCTATAGTTCCGCCGTCATACCAGGGAGCGGAGTTCCTGATGCTGGGCAACCTGATGCCTTCCTTGCAGATAAGCGTGATAAAGCAATTACAGATACGCCCGAAGCTTATTGTTCTTGATACCATGAACTTCTGGATGGAGACGGCTCTACCAGACCTGCAGACCGTTCTGACAATGATAGATGTATTGCTTATAAACGACGGAGAAGCAAGACAGCTGAGCGGGGAATATTCACTGGTGAAGGCAGCAAAAGCCATCATGCAGCTGGGGGTTAAGTTTGTTATCATTAAGAAAGGAGAGCATGGAGCATTATTGTTCCACGGAGACCATGTGTTTGTAGCGCCTGCCCTTCCTTTGGAAGATGTGTTTGACCCGACCGGGGCGGGAGATACTTTCGCGGGAGGCTTTATAGGACACCTTGCAAGAACTAAGGACATCAGCTACCAGAATATGAAGACAGCGATAATTGTGGGTTCGGCCATGGCTAGCTTCTGCGTAGAAAAGTTTGGCCCTGAGCGACTTAAAGAAATAACCAAAGCAGATATAGACGCGCGTTTGTCGCAATTTGTACAGTTGGTTAACTTTGACATAGATCTTGTTTAAGATGCTATGGCAACCACTACTTCTTCCATATTAAAAAAGCACCAGCTGAGCCACACGGTAAGCAGGGAAAAGATACTTGACCTGTTCATTACGGCTAAAGGAGCCCTCGCCCATGCAGACATTGAAAAGCAGACGGATGATGCCTTTGACAGGGCTACTATATACCGTACGCTCCAGTCTTTTACGGAGAAGGGGATAATACACCTGATACCTACAACAGATAATTCTATCCAGTATGCGCTTTGCAAAGAGGCATGCGAGGAGGGGCATCACCACGATAACCATGTGCACTTTATCTGTTCAAAGTGCCATAAGACCATCTGCCTGGATGATGTAACGATACCCGCTGTAAAGCTGCCCAAGGGCTTTCAGCCAAAGACTTCGCAGATGATAGTGGAGGGGATATGCGGAGAGTGCAGATAATGTTGAATGATGTGCGGATGTGTAAATATGCGAATATGCAGATGTTGAACACCCGCATCTTCTCTCTGCGTTAACTCTATTTACTCCTGTTCTCTGCGGTGAGAAATAATCAGTATCTTTAGTAAGTAACCCCGTAGAGTATGAAAATATTTCTATTAGTACTCTTATCAGCATTTACAATTCCCTTACAGGATGCAGAGATAGCGATGCTGGGGGTGAGGATACACGACCCTAAAAAGGTTCTCAGCAAGATCCCTCTTATTGAAACAGCAACAGAGAAGTCTAGGCACACTTACCACCTTGAGGACGGGAATAACTTTTCAGTAACTATCGATGATGGGAAGGTTGTGATGCTGGAGAATGAATGGATGCACAGGCAAAAGAGCAATAAGCCGCTTATCAGCAAGTTCGTTTTTGGCAAGACAACCCTTACAGAGATCAAGAAGGCATTGGGCACCCAGGGCTTTTGCTATGAAAAGAACTTCTCTATAACCAATGAAGCTGATGTAGTGAACATAACCTGCTTTGATATGGGGTCTTCTAACGGGGAAGTGATGGTAGTTATTACAAAGGCGCCATTCAGAGCGAGTATAACAAGGGATATCCAGAGTTACCAGGCACTGGAGACGATAATACTTGCAGACAAAAAGTATCTTGACAAGCTGTGGGGGAAGAAGAGGCCGGGGGAGGAGCACATGAAGGTAAGCCTGTGAAGAGCGGAACTTTAAACTTCAAACTCCAATTCCTTACTTTTGCCGTCTTAAATCTTTACCATGAAAAAGGGACCTGTATCAGAATTTATAGAGCATCACTATCGCCATTTTAATGCAGCTGCCCTTATGGACGCTGCCAAAGGATATGTGACACATATGGATGAGGGGGGCAAGATGATGGTTACACTTGCGGGAGCAATGAGCACGGCAGAGCTGGGTATCTCATTCGCCGAGATGATAAGGCAGGATAAGGTGTCGATCATCAGCTGCACAGGTGCAAACCTTGAAGAGGACATTATGAACCTTGTGGCGCACAGTCATTATAAGAGAGTGCCCAACTACAGGGACCTTAGCCCGCAGGAAGAGTGGGACCTTTTGGAGAATCACTATAACCGTGTTACAGATACATGCATTCCTGAAGAAGAAGCTTTCAGGAGGTTGCAGCAGCACATACATAAGATATGGAAGGATGCGGATGATAAAGGAGAGAGACACTTTCCGCATGAGTATATGTACAGGATGCTGCTGAGCGGTGTGCTGGAGCAATATTATGAGATAGACCCTAAGAACAGCTGGATGCTTGCGGCAGCGGAGAAGAACATTCCTATTGTTGTGCCGGGATGGGAAGACAGCACGATGGGGAACATCTTCGCGAGCTATGTGATAAAAGGAGAATTGAAAGCAAGCTCCATGAGAAGCGGTATAGAATACATGGTTGTGCTTAGCGAATGGTACAGGAAGAATTCAGGTGGCAAGGGAGTTGGCTTCTTCCAGATAGGAGGAGGTATAGCAGGAGACTTCCCGATATGCGTAGTGCCTATGATGTACCAGGACCTTGAGTGGCACGACGTTCCGTTCTGGAGCTACTTCTGCCAGATATCAGACTCAACTACTTCATATGGCTCTTATTCAGGCGCAGTGCCCAATGAAAAGATAACATGGGGCAAGCTGGATATACATACTCCCAAATTCATTGTAGAAAGTGATGCTACGATAGTAGCGCCGCTGATATTTGCGTGGATACTAGGTTGGTAATGTTGAATGTTGAGTGTTGAATGTTGAATGGATGTACGGATGGAAGAAGATATGTGGATATGCAGATGAGTAGATATGTAGAGTTAGAACATAAGGAAGCTTTCTCTGCGTAATCTCCATTTACTCCTTTTCTCTGCGGTGAGTTTCTTTTCATCATCAAACCACCAAATTATCAAATCATCAAATTGCTCTTGTATTAAGAAATTGTGAACACATCCCTTCTAACATTAAATTAATATAGGTTTGCAGAAATATTCCTGCACCAAATGAGTGTATACAAAGGAAAGATACTGGTTGCTGATGATGAGCCGGATATTCTTGAGATACTGAATTACAATCTTTCTAACGAGGGGTACGAAGTAACAACAGCTAAGAATGGGGATGAGGCAATAGCGCTTACCAAAAAGGTTATGCCGGATGTTATCCTGCTGGATATCATGATGCCGGGCAAGAGCGGTCTGGAAGTATGCAACATACTTCGTGCTAACCAGCAATACAAAGACATCATAATTATTTTCCTTACTGCTCTTAATGATGAGGCAATAGAGCTGAAAGGTTTTGACAGCGGTGCGGATGATTATATCACGAAACCTGTAAGCCCGAAGGTGTTAAGCAGCAAGATCAATGCAGTGTTTAAGCGGATTGGAAAAGATTCAACACCGCAGCTGTCTGTCGGAGACCTTGTCATAGACAGGGATAAATACAATGTTATCTACAAGGGACAAGAGATCATACTTGCAAGAAAAGAGTTTGAGTTGCTTGCATTGCTCGCCGGCAAGCCCGGGCGCGTGTTCCTGCGGAACGAGATACTAAGCCGGGTATGGGGAGAGGAAGTGATAGTAGGCGACAGGACCATTGATGTGCATGTAAGAAAGATACGCCAGAAATTAGGCGTAGATTGCATAACCACCGTTAAAGGTGTGGGCTATAAATTTGAACTTTAATACCTGAATGCTTAGTTCTAAAAATGCATCCCCGCAGCGGCTGGCTGCAATTATCTCGCTACCTGTAAGTATAGCAGCTTCACTGATATTGTTTGCTTTTGGTATTGAATGGTATAACGCAGCAGGCATCTTTGCAGTGTTGTTTCTCATCTGTTATTCTTTTAGCTATTACCTGCTTAACAGGTTCTTGTCCGAAAGGGTAAAGCTGATATACAAGCTTATCTCACAGACGAAGGCAGGCAGGAAGGAAGAATTGTATAACAAGATACTTCCACAGAAATCTCTTGAAGAGGTCAGCGCGGATGTTGACAAGTGGGCATCACAAAGAAGCGAAGAGCTCGAGGTGCTGAGAAAGAACGAGGCATACCGCAAGGAGTTCCTTTTGAATCTTTCTCATGAGCTGAAGACCCCTATCTTTTCCATACAGGGCTATATCCATACTTTATTAGGAGGGGCTTTGAATAATCCGGAAGTGAACGAAAAGTTCCTGGAGAATGCTTCTAAAAATATAGACCGGCTGGTAAACCTCCTTGATGACCTTGATGAAATAAGCAAGCTTGAAATGGGAGAGCAGAAGCTTCACAGGGACATCTTTGTTATACAGGATGCCATGAGGGAAGTGTTTGAGTCACTGTCTATGAAGGCTGAGGCAAAGAACATAAGCTGCTTTATAAGGAAAGAGTGTGAAGCCCCGGTGCTTGTCTATGCTGATAAAGAGAAAGTAAAGCAGGTGCTTACAAACTTTGTTGACAATGCAATAAAGTATGGCAAGCAGAATGGAGAAGTGGAGGGCAGTGTTTATAAGATTGACGGGCAAAAGGCATTGATAGAAATAACTGACAACGGAGCTGGCATAGCCGAAGAGCACCTGCCAAGAATATTCGAGCGCTTTTACAGGACAGACCAGGCAAGGGCAAGGAAGATAGGCGGAAGCGGCCTCGGCCTTTCAATATGCAAGCACATAGTAGAAGCACATGGAGAAACACTTCATGTAAGAAGCAAGCCTGATGTGGGAAGTACGTTTGGGTTTACCCTCCCCTTAGGACGGAATTAAGAATTAAGAATGGGAAGCATGGAGAGATCAGTAGAGCCATGTTTTCTTTACAAGGGCGAGCCAGCAGATAATAGAGCAACTTATTCCAATAAAAGAGCCGGCAAGAACGTCGATAAGAAAATGGTTGCCTGTATATATCCTGCTATAGCCAACCATGAGGGCAAATAAGAAAGCAAGCACTCCGATCCTTTTATCCTTATACCAGAATGAAATAATAGCTGCCATTGCAAAAGCGGTTGTGGCATGACCCGAAGGGAATGAAGCATGCGAGCCATGCAAAGTCTCTTCATAGAAATATTTATAATCACTCAGCTCGGGTGATGAGCCTGGTCTTAGAGATACAACAAAGTATTTTATCGTTTGTGCAATTAGCCCGGAAAGAACATAGCTGCTCAGGATAAGAAGGCTGAGCCTCCTTTGCTTAAGAAGAAGGAAAAGTAGTCCTACGCCAACTGCAAACATCCCATCCCCCAGGTAAGTGAACGTAGAAAAGAAAAGATTGAGAACAACGTGATGATAAGGATTCATTACCCTGAAACCATGATACTTTGTAAACAACAGGATGATAGCAATACCGATTACAGCTCCTATTGAATACAGCAGAAAGAATAGCTTATTGTCTTTTATGAGGGCAGAGATCTTTTTCATCCGGGTCCAAAAGTAGTCCGTTTGCAAATAAAAACCGTCCTGCAGGAATGCGGGACGGTACAAAACATGAGAAAATTGTTTGCTTAAGGGAAACTAACTTCTTAAACCTGCTGCAAGGTCGGGGTGCATCATTACTATATAGTTACCTGGGTGTTATGTAATTATTATCCATCCTTAAGGTGTGCTTAGTCAATTTGTTAATAATTAGGTAACACACAGGACACAATTCCCTAACATAAGAGTATTTCTTTTGCATAAAATTTACAGTATGAGAAAACATTATCTTCTTTATTTCATTTTTAGCTGCCTTGTTTTAAGCAGCATGGGCCAGGACAAGAAAGCTAAAACAGATTCCGCTTTCAAGCCTTCAGGTAAGCTTTGGGGCTATGTCATTGGGGATTATTATTATAAGGACCACAGCGATTCATTTAACCGCGGAGGATCAAACCAGTATACCGGTATCGAGAAAACAAGGAATGCTTTCCAGCTAAGAAGGGCATACCTGGGGTATGATTATGAGATAAGCCCAAAGTTTTCAGCCCAGGTGCTATTAGCTGCTGAAGATAATATCACCACTTCAACAGGCAGTACAAGCGGAGACTTGTTGTCAGATAATAAGCTTGCCTTTTATGTTAAGAATGCCAACATCAGGGTAAGGAACTTGTGGAAGGGCACTGACCTTGTAGTAGGACAAGTTGCTACTCCTGCTTATTCACTCCTTATCGAGCCGACATGGGGCTACCGCTCAATAGAAAAGACCATTTCTGATATACGCAAGACTCCTTCTTTTGACCTCGGGCTTACACTCCAGGGAAAGTTTGATCCAAAGAAAGGCAACTATGGTTATAATGTAATGGTGGGCAATGGAACAGGTGCCAAGCCCGAGAATGATAAATACAAATGGTTCTATGGAGATATATGGGCTAAGTTCTTTGATAAAAAGATCCTTGTAGATCTTTATGCAGATTACCAGCGCCTGAATTGGATACCGGAGTGGCACCACTCACGTAATATGCTGAAAGGGTTTGTGGCATATACTACTCCACAGTTCACATTAGGAGTTGAGGGATTCATCAACAGCCTCACAAAAGACAACTTCGCTACAAAAACAGCAGGAGGAATAGATACTCTTTCTGTGAAAGCTAAAGGCATCTCGGTATTTGCAAGGGGAACAGTTATTAAAGAAAAGCTTGCGGCCTTTGCCAGGTTTGATACTTACAATCCTGATGACAAGATCGATAATACTAAGTACAATAAATATGTAGGCAATACTACTAGTTATACTGATGCTGGCACAAAGGAAAGCTTCTTTACTGTTGGTCTTGATTATACTCCTATAAAGAATATTCACTTTATGCCTAATGTATGGTATAACAATTATAAGAATCAGTCAAACCCTGCAGCAACAGCTGCCCTGAAAAAGGATCATGACCTGGTTTACCGTGCTACTTTCTACTATGTATTTGGTAAATAATAAACAACTATAAACTTTAAACAATCAATATGAAACGTCAATTCTTTAATTTCAAAACAATTCTTTTCTCTGGTATCCTTGCTACTTCTCTTATTTCCTGCGGTGGAAATAATGAAGGAGATAAAACTTCTGGAGATGACAATACCCTGCTTGGTGCAGGAAGCACATTTGTGAATCCTTTGTTCTCTAAGCTTTATTCAGAATACAACAAGCAGACGGGTCTTAAGGTTAACTACCAGTCAATAGGTTCCGGCGGTGGTATACAACAATTGATAAGCAAGACCGTTGATTTCGGTGCATCTGATGCTCCTCTTAATGATGAACAAACAACCAAGATGGCGGCAGAGGCTGTACATATCCCAATGTGTGCAGGTGCTGTAGTTCTTAGCTACAACCTGGCTGATGTTAAAGACACTCTTAAGTTTACTCCTGATGTGATCGCTGGCATGTTCCAGGGCACGATAAAAACATGGAACGACCCTGCTATTGCAGCTATCAATAAGGGCGTAAAGCTTCCTAATACTCCTATCGTAATTGCTCATCGTTCAGATGGCAGCGGAACAACTAACATATTCACCACATACCTTTCTAAGGTAAATGCTGAGTGGGCTGTAAAGCCGGGTAAAGGGTCTGCAATTAACTGGCCTTCAGGACTTGGAGCAAAAGGTAATGAAGGTGTTGCCGGTCTTATCAAGCAAACTCCGGGAGCTATAGGATACATTGAATTGGCTTATGCATTACAGAACAAAATGGCATTTGGATCTATACAGAATAAAGGTGGACAGTTCATTCTTCCTTCAGTTGCATCAACAAGCGCGGCTGGTAATATCCAGATACCTGCGGATGCAAAGATCTCTCTTACAAATACAGAAGCGGCAGATGGTTATCCTATCAGTGGATTTACATGGGCTTTGCTATACAAAGAGCAGAAATATAATAACCGTTCTGAAGCAAGAGCTACAAAGCTGGTAAACCTGTTATGGTGGAACATTCATGAAGGGCAGCAATATTGCGAAGGCTTGAATTATGCAAAGCTTTCTCCTGCCGCGGTTTCTGTTGGTGAGACATTGTTGAAGTCAGTTACTTACGACGGAAAGCCATTATTGAAGTAAGATATTAAAGCATCGGCAATTGCCTTTGGTCAGACAGGTTGTCAGGCCAAAGGTTATTGCATTATAAATGAATATGACAGCCTGGAAGACTTTTTCTTATAAGAAGGTAAGAGCTGAATCAGCCTTTAAGCGAATGCTGATCGTGATCGCCATTATCATGGTGATACTGGCTGTCAGCATTTTTCTTACGCTGCTTGTAGAGTCAATGCCTTCTTTAAAAGCATTGGGAATAAAATACCTCTGGCAAAGAACCTGGGACCCGGTAACTAATAATTACGGAGCGCTTCCTTTTTTGATAGGCACTATACTGACATCGTTCCTGGCTCTGATAATTTCAATTCCTTTTTCTTATGCGATTGCTATTTATCTCGGCGAGTATAAGAGGACAGGATGGCTCTCCGCCCTCCTCAGGAATATAGTTGAGCTGGTAGCTGCCATTCCTTCAGTGATCTATGGCTTCTGGGCTTTGATCGTTATGGTTCCCCTTATAAGGAACCTGGAAACAAAAATGGGAGTAGTGACTTATGGCGTCGGCATACTGTCCGCTTCTTTGATATTGGCAGTAATGATCATTCCCTATGCCGCTTCGCTTGGAAGAGAGCTGATCCTAATGGTGCCTTCTGCTCTTAAGGAAGGTGCTTATTCTTTGGGTGCAACAAGGTTCGAGGTGCTCAGGCATATTATTTTACCCTATACCAGATCGGGTATGCTGGCAGGATTACTATTGTCACTGGGCAGGGCATTGGGAGAAACGATGGCAGTAACAATGGTGATAGGGAACTCGAGCTTGATACCTACAAGTATCTTTTCGCCGGGAAATACTATGGCGAGCGTGATAGCCAATGAGTTTACTGAGGCCGACAGAACTGTCTACCTGTCTGCACTTATTGAACTGGGTCTTGTGCTTTTTATTGTAACGGTAGTGATCAATATCATAGGTAAAGCAATTATTAAAAAGTTTAGTTCAGAATAATGAAGAACAGAGTACGTTTCAGGATTGGAGTAAGCAATGTCTTTGAAGGCATAGTGGCATTATTTGCTTTCCTGATCTCACTGCCTTTACTGGCTGTAATATACTATGTACTGAAAACAGGACTGAGCAAGATAAACCTCAGCTTCTTCTCTAATATTCCAAAGCCCGTTGGAGAGCTGGGAGGAGGGATAGCGAATGCTCTTATCGGAAGCTTATATATTGTTGCCGTTGCAACTGTGATCGCAGTTCCCATTGGAATCCTATGCGGTATCTTTTTAAGTGAGAATAAAAAAAGCAAGCTTGCCTATTGGAGCCGCCTTGCTGTTGACATAATGCAGGGGATACCATCTATTGTTATAGGTATAGTAGTTTATTTCTGGCTCGTCAAGACAAGACATACCTTCTCAGCTTTATCAGGAAGTGTGGCTTTAGCTATTATGATGTTGCCTGTAATTGTAAAGTCTACTGAAGAAACCCTGAAGCTTATTCCTAACCCGATAAAAGAAGCAGGATATGCACTAGGGCTTCCTTACCACAAAGTGATCATGCGCATTGTATTGCCTTGCGGCTTCAGCGGCATCCTGTCAGGAGCCTTGCTTGCCGTTGCAAGAGTAGCGGGAGAAACAGCTCCTCTCTTGTTTACCGCGTTTGGCAATCCATACATCAGTCACAACATGCTTAAGCCTATGCAAAGCTTGCCGCTACTCATTTTCAATTATGCGACAAGTCCTTATGACGAGTGGCACGACCTGGCCTGGGGAGCCTCAACAATATTATTAATATGGGTGTTACTGTTGAACGTAACAACCAAGCTGATAACAAAAAGATGGAAAGTACAGTTATAACATCGGAGAACTTTAATGCCTATTTCGGCCCCAATCATGTTGTTAAGAATGTGAATCTCACTATTCCTAAGAACAACATTGTTGCTGTGATGGGACCCTCGGGTTGTGGTAAAACGACATTTCTCAGGTGTATCAACAGGATGCATGAGCTTATTCCGGGAGCAACTGCTTCAGGAAAATTGCTTTTGCACGAGGATGACGTCTATGATCTGAATCCGATACTGGTGAGATTAAAGATCGGGATGGTTTTTCAACGCCCTAACCCATTTCCGAACTTGAGCATCTATGACAATGTAATAGCAGGCTATAAGCTGAATGGAGTAAAGCTTCCCAAGAACAAGCGTGATGAAGTGGTAGAAAGCTCATTGACCAAAGCGGCATTGTGGAACGAGGTAAAAGACAATCTTCATAAAAAAGGAACATTTCTTTCAGGTGGTCAGCAGCAGCGGTTGTGTATTGCACGTGCAGTTGCCATGGAGCCGGAGGTTTTACTATTAGATGAGCCTACCTCAGCATTAGATCCAATATCTACGGCAAGCATTGAACAGTTACTGTTTGAGCTGAAGAAGAACTATACCCTTGTTATTGTTACGCACAATATGCAGCAGGCAGGAAGGGTGAGTGATAAGACAGCATTCTTCTACATGGGGGAATTAATAGAATATGATGCTACCCGCGAAATGTTTACCAATCCAAAAGATACACGGACACAGAATTATATAACAGGTAGATTTAGTTAATATAAAAACTTAAGCAAATGGCTAAAATAGAAGGTGAGCTGAAACAATTGAAAGAAGAAGTGCTCGGCATGTTTGACCTTGTTCATTCCCAGCTGGAGAAAGCATTGTCAGCTTTACTGAACTTTGACAAGGACCTTGCACGGGAAGTAATAATGGTAGAGAAGCGTGTGAACTCTTCCGAGCTAAAGATCGATCGTGACTGCGAGGACATCTTTGCCATCTATTGTCCTGTAGCGGTTGACCTTAGAATGCTGCTGGCTGTATTAAAGATCAATACAAACCTGGAAAGGATGGGAGATATCGCTGAAGCCATTGCTAAGATGATCATTGATACGGAGGCGGAGTTTAAGAAGGACCTACTGGATTCTACCAAGATCATTGAGATGTTCTCTGAAGCAATACAGATAGTGGAACAGATCAAAGCCTCTTTTGAGAATGAGGACAGTGCCACTGCCCGCGGAGTGTTCAAGAGAGACGAGTTCCTTGACAGCATAAACCGAAAGGCAAATCAGCTTATCGCAAACTACCTGAAAGACCACCCTGCGGATATAGACCAGGCATTGAATGTATTGTCCATTATCCGTCGCCTTGAAAGGGTTGGCGACCAGGCGGAGAATATTGCTGAAGAAATAATTTTCTATCTTGAGGCCAAAGTGATAAGGCACAGCCCGAGAAAAAGAAAAAGCAGTGAAGAAAATTAAGATACTTGTCCTCTGTACGGGCAACAGCTGCCGCAGCCAGATAGCCCATGGTTACCTTGAGCATTTTGCCGCAGGTAAAGCAGAAGTTTACAGTGCCGGCATAGAGGCCCATGGTGTCAATCCCAAAGCGATACAGGTGATGCAGGAAGATGGAGTAGATATTTCGCACCATACATCCAATACCATTGACAAGTACATGGGGATAGGATTTGACTATGTTATTACTGTATGTGATAATGCCAAAGAGAACTGCCCTTATTTTCCGTCTAACGCCCAAAAGCTTCATCACAACTTTCCTGACCCGGCAAAAGCTACAGGATCACCAGAGGAAATAATGCAGGAATTCCGAAGAGTTCGCGATATGATAAAGGCATATTGCAGGGAATTTATTGCCAAAAATATCAATTAAAGCAGCCGAACTTTTTTTCCTCTCCTATCGGGGCTTTTTCCCCAATTTGTAATTCATATTCCAAAATTCATAATTCCGAATTTTATCCCTTTATATTTGCCCAAAATCTACGACCATGGGCTTGAATAATATTCTAAGCATCTTCCTTCCTAAAGACAGGGTTTTTTTCCAGTTGTTCTCAGACGTTGCGGATACCGTAAAGAAAATGGGCGATAAGCTCAGGGATGTCGTTCATGAGAAAGATTTTGAAGCAAGGGGAGTTCTTATTAAGGAGATAGAGGACATGGAGCATGTGAATGATAATTACACTCACAGCATTTTTACAGAGCTCGGCAGGAACTTCATTACCCCTTTCGACAGGGAAGATATCCACTCCCTTGCCAATGCATTGGATGACATCTCAGATTATATCTATGCTTCAGCAAAAAAGATAAACTTCTATAAGGTAGACCCTACAGACCTGGGCATGCAAAAGATGGCTGAGCTTATTGCAAACAGCTGCCTGGAGGTTCAGACAGCTGTTAAGGAACTGAGAGATATGAAGAATTTAAGAAAGATAACTGACGCGATGGTTGCTATCAACAGTATTGAGAATCACGCGGATGATATATTTGATATGAGCATTGAGAGGTTATTTGCTACAGAGCCCGATGCAAAGGAGGTAATAAAGAAAAGAGAGATATACCAGGTAATGGAGATCGTTACTGATAAGTGTGAGGATGCGGCAAATGTTATTGAATCAATTATTGTCAAGTACGCCTGATAACTATTTATGAGTTTTATCATCATTATTATTGCCCTTGCTCTGATATTTGACTACATCAATGGTTTTCATGATGCTGCAAACTCCATAGCAACAATTGTTTCGACCAAGGTGCTGACTCCTTTTCAGGCAGTTATGTGGGCTGCTATGTTCAACTTCATAGCCTTCTTTATATTTAAAGACCATGGGGTTGCCAATACTATTGCAAAAACTGTAAAGCAGGAATATATTACCCTGGGAGTTGTATTTGCGGGCCTTATTGCTGCCATCTGCTGGAATCTGCTTACCTGGTGGTTTGGCATACCATCGTCATCTTCTCATACATTAATAGGAGGTTTTGCGGGAGCTGCAATAGCTCACGCTGGTTTTTATTCTGTAAATGCAGAGCCTGTCCTTAAAACAGCAGGCTTTATATTTCTGGCTCCTATAGTAGGACTTATTGTTGCCTATATAATATCGCTCTGGTTCATCAATTCATTTAGGAAAGGGCCGGTACCTAAGATCATATCAGCGGTAGTTATAGCCGCAGTTATCTGGTTTCTATATTCTTCGCTCGAGTTTGATGTGAACAAGCTGTCCACTCATTATGATTCCTATTTTCTGAAGGTTGTATTTTACTCAAAGAACTTTAAATGGATACTTTTAAGTCTCATTCTAATAGGTATTGCATGCTTTACCTTTTACATGAGCACGCTGAATACATCTAAAGCTAACAGGTGGTTTAAAAAGTTCCAGCTATTGTCTTCCGCAGCCTTTAGCATTGGCCATGGTGGTAATGATGCGCAGAAAGTAATGGGTATCATCACTGCTGCTCTTATTGCGAATGGAGATATAACAGATTTCAAGCAAATGCCTGTATGGGTGCCCCTTGCATGCTATACCGCCATGGGACTCGGTACTCTTAGTGGAGGCTGGAAGATCATTAAGACAATGGGAACAAGAATTACCAAGGTTACGCCCTTTGAGGGAGTTGCTGCTGAGACCGCTGGTGCCATTACTCTGTTTGTAACAGAAGCATTAAAAATACCTGTAAGTACTACTCATACTATTGCCGGATCTATCATGGGTGTGGGTGCTACGAAAAGGCTCTCTGCGGTACGCTGGGGAGTAACAGTAAACCTTCTATGGGCTTGGATATTAACGATCCCTGTAAGCGGATTGCTTGCGGCGGGGATATATGGTATTGTACATTTATTTAATAAATAATCCTTCCTCTTATTCCCACCAAATAGCCTTAAAATAAATAGATATTTCGGGTTACTTTTTCTGTTTTTTAGTATTAATTACAGAAGTAATTTTCCATATCTCCTTTTCCCGAAAATCAAAGAATAACAAATAAAAACGAGATATATAGTTGCTCTCCTTTTTAGAGGCTAAGGCATGGTTCTCAGTAAATATATTTTTGCTAACTTGTATTATGATAGCTTCGTAAAAAGACTATCATTTCTTAGTTATGAAAAAGATATTGGTGACAGGCGGATGTGGTTATATTGGGGCTCATACAATTGTGGATCTTATAGAGAATGGATTTGATGCGATCAGCATAGATGATAATTCAAGATCCACTGCAATCCTATTAGATGGAATAAAAAAGATAACTGGAAAACAGGTTAAGTACTATAAAGTTGATCTCTGTAATTATGATGAGACCTTTGCCGTCTTCCAGGAAAATCCTGATATAGAAGGCATTATTCACTTTGCCGCTTATAAAGCAGTAGGGGAGTCAGTTGAGCAACCCCTCATTTATTTTGAGAACAACCTGTTCTCAATGGTTAACATACTTAAATGTGTAAAAGAGTTCAATGTTCCTTATTTTATCTTCTCTTCTTCCTGCACTGTATATGGCAATCCTGATGAGATTCCTGTAACAGAATCAACTCCGCAAAAGCCTCCTGAGTCTCCATATGGGGCTACAAAGCAAATGGGAGAGCAGATAACAGAGCAGTCATTGCAAAACACAAAGACTAAAAGTATATTACTGAGATACTTTAACCCGGTAGGTGCTCATCCTTCTGCAAACATTGGAGAGATGCCATTGGGGAAACCTGAAAACCTTGTCCCGGCAATTACTCAAACTGCTATAGGTAAAATCCCTAAATTGACAGTTTACGGAGATGACTATCCTACAAGGGATGGCTCATGTGTCAGGGATTACATTCATGTATGTGATATTGCGCATGCTCATACTCTATCCCTTCAATACCTTATGGATAAAAAGAATTCAAAGCAATGCGAGGTCTTTAATCTTGGTACAGGCAACGGAGTTAGTGTCTTAGAAGCTATCAAAGCATTTGAAAAAGTCAGCGGCTTAAGCCTTAATTATACCATAGGACCTCGTCGCCCTGGGGATGTGGTTGCTGTGTATGCAAATAACTCTCTTGCAAAAGAAAAGTTGGGATGGAAGCTCAACCACAACCTTGAGGAAATGATGTCCACTGCCTGGGCATGGGAACAAAAATTACACAAGGACGAAGAGTTGCACAACAATCCCAACTACCAGATGAATTAATTCATTTCATTGTTACCTACTCCGGAACAATTTCAAATATTTCGTCAGTAACAACAAGTGTTATTAAAGGCTTTTCCCCTGCTGCCGCGGCCAGTACTTCTGCCTCACTGTAAAACTGTTTTTGTTTTTGTGGGTCATTAAACCTTATTGCTACATCTCTCCACAGACCTCCTGTGCTTGCAGGAACAGATAGCACTTTAAGAAATGGTGCTGCATCAGGCCCTGCCTTTGTGTCATAAAGTATATTAAACTTTGTATTGTTAGCGATAGCTGCCTGCTCTTCTTCCATTGTAAGTTCGGCAAATGAGATCTTTACTACAGAGCTGTTATAATATGCAAGCTTATGGGTTTCCCAGTTCCTGCCTACACCAGTACCCCCACCCCCGCCGGTAGTTGACCCGTTGCCAACGGTATCTACGCCCGCGTTTTTTTCGCATGAAGGAAGTAAGGTGGAAAATAAAAAGCTGATAGCTATTAATATGTTTATCCTTTTCATAGATTAGATTTTAAGTGTTTTCAAATATTCTATTAACTAGTAAGAAATTTCTGTGCCAGATGATAAGACCGGCCTCTGATCTGCATCATAGGAAAAACATAATAATATGTACTACAATGATTTCTAAAAGAAAAAGGCATTCAAAATAGAGAACCTATTTTGAATGCCTTTTTGATTAATTCGTCCTAATAACCTGTCAGGGCTAAAGCGAGAACATCACATTAACCATGCCTTTTACCTGGCTGTGGGTCTGTCCTCCCGAAATACTCTCAGCAATTGGGAGTTGAATGTTTGTTCCAAAAGATATTTTTCTTATTTGTATCTCTATTCCGGCAGAACCCTGCAGGCTTTTTCCACCTGTTTCCTCAGCAAGGATCTTTGAAACACTATTTGCTTCCATATTCTGGAATAAGATACCTGCATAAGGACTGTAGGTAACTTTTTGTGTAGCAATATTATACGAGCCGAAAAGATTCGCATCCAGCCTGTTCCCAAACTTAAAGTCCTTTGCAGACTCATTTATTTTATAAGTAGCATTGGTGCTAAAGCCCCATTTATTAATACGGATGCTATAGGTGCTGCTTAGCAACATGTCCAGGCTGCCTGTGCCGGGTTGGTTATTTGCAGAAGGCAACAGTTCTTCCTCGTCAGCATTAAATTTACCGGTAGGTAATTTAAATCCTCCGCCAAGCCACAGCTCTTGTTTTATCTTTTTACCATTAGCCGTATTCTTTTTATTGAAAACATTGTAATTAGCAAGTAAGGTTATGTCACCTAAGCCTGATGCCAGGCTGATACCATCATCAGAGGATTGCTTATTAAGATTGAATGGAACAAAAGCGAGCAGCTGCCATTTCTTACCGATCTTCCATCCTCCTGTAAGTTCGATCGTTTGGTAGAAGTCTTTACTGAACTGGCTTCCATCTTCCTTCATTCTTGTATGAAAGCTCCTGTAAGTATATCTTAATCCAATAAAGTGCTTATGAAAGTATGAATATGGGCCAATAAAATAACTGCCTGTGCTGCATCCACATATGTCGCAGCAGTTTGCGGAAATAATAAATAGTAATCCAATTATGGATAGGGTGATCTTTTTCATTTAAAGTGATTAATAGTTAATAAAAGAAAGTGAATAAGGATAACTATTACACTTGTGGGGGATGGAAAATATCGGAATAGTAATGAGAAATGGATATTGGATCTAAGCGGGACAAACTTACATCATTGACTATTTCTATGTTGAAGCTGTAAAGAGATATTTCAGAACAGAACAAGACCTCGTCAATTCTCTTTCTTTCAGGAAAATTGCTGTCTTTCTTGTTCTCCTGGTTCATCTTTTTAGAAAGCTGGCATTTACCGCAGCAGTGCATCTGTGGCTTATTCTTATTGATACACAGGTTTTCTGAAATGTATTTACGATTGGCTAAAAAATCTGCTATGATAAGGCCCTTATTAAAGGTCTCAGCCATAGTGCTCACAAGCAGGATCAGTATAACAGTATTTCTTAGCATTGTTGAGTGCAAAGATAGAGCATGGTGCGAAAGAAGAGAGCTTAGTAAGATGATCTTTGTCAGACAGGACGCTGATCCTGGCCCTACTTAAGGTTGTGATATACTTTCTGAACATCTTCGTCCTGCTCAAGGGTGTCTACAAGCTTCAGCACTTCATTAGCTTGTTCTTCATTGAGTTCTACAGTAGTAGTAGGTATTCTTGTAAGCTCTGCAGTGATCACTTCTATTCCCTTTTCTTCAAGGGCTTTACTCATATGGCCAAACTCGTTGTATGCTGTTCTGATGATAATATTTCCTTCGCTGTCTTCTCCGATCTCCTCAAGGCCATAGTCAATAAGGTCAAGCTCAAGGTCTTCAATATTCAGTCCATTGTTCTTTACCTTAAACTCTCCCAGGCGATTGAACAGGAAACCAACAGAACCGCTTGTTCCCATATTGCCATCCCCCCTGTTAAAATGCATTCTGATGTTTGCTACAGTGCGAGTACCATTGTCCGTCGCTGCCTCTACCAATATAGCAACTCCATGTGGTCCATAGCCCTCATAAAGCATCTCCTCATAATCAGTCTTATCCTTTCCTATAGCCCTTTTAATAGCGGCTTCCACTCTATCCTTTGGCATGTTGACTGCCTTTGCATTTATCACGCATCTTCTTAAAGCAGCATTATTATCAGGGTCAGGGCCGGCTTGTTTAACAGCCATTGCGATCTCCTTCCCGATACGGGTAAATTGCTTTGCCATCTTATCCCACCTGGCAAACATTGTAGACTTTCTTACTTCAAATATTCTTCCCATGATCTGTTTAATTCTTTGTTCTTTACTTTTTTATACAAGCATAGTTACTGGATTCTCTAAATATGCTTTTACTGTTTGCAGGAAGGCAGCTCCTGTTGCACCATCTACACTGCGGTGGTCGCATGACAAGGTTACTTTCATAACATTAGTTGTTGCAAAGCCTTCTCCTTTCTTTATTACGGTTTCTTTAATTCTGCCTACTGCTAAGATGGCAGAGTCAGGAGGATTGATGATGGCAGTAAACTCATCTATATCCATCATTCCTAAATTAGAAATAGTAAATGTATTGCCACTGAATTCCTGGGGCTGTATCTTTTTAGTTCTTGCCTTTTCATATAGGTCCTTTGCTTCAGAGGCTATCTGTGACAGGCTCTTCTGGTCCGCAAAGCGAATGACAGGCACTATCAACCCTTCTGGCAGTGCAATGGCAGAGCCTACATGTATATGATGATTCTGCCTGATGAAGTCTCCCATCCAGCTGCTGTTAACTGCAGGGTGCTGGCGAAGTGCTACTGCACAAGCTTTAATGACCATGTCATTAAAGGATATTTTGACAGGACTTATCTCATTCATTGCTGACCTGCTGCTCATAGCATTATCCATATTTATCTCCATTGTGAGATAGAAATGGGGAGCAGTAAAATTGCTCTCGCTCAGGCGGCGGGCAATAGTCTTTCGCATTTGCGTAAGGTCTATATCAGTATGACCTTCCTCTGCTTTAGTTACAAATGGCTGAACAGGCTTTTGCTCTTTGCCCGGCTTCTCAGCCTTTTCCATTGGAGCTTTATAAGCATCAATATCTTTCTTTACTATCCTTCCTGAATCACCGGTGCCGCTTAATTTTCCAATGTCTATTCCTTTTTCTGCTGCTATTCTCTTTGCAAGGGGAGAAGCTTTTATCCTTCCACCTTCAGCTCCTTCATACTGAGTTTCTTCTTCCTTAGGCGCTTCTTCTGTAGGCTTCTGCTCTTCTTTCTTCTCTTCAGGCTTAGCTTGTTCTGCTTTGGGCTCTTCCTTTGGCTTCTCTTCTTTAGGAGCAGGTGCACCTTTTCCTTCTTTATCTAAAAGAGCTTTATAGTCTTCGCCGTCCTTTCCAATCACGCCTAATACGCCATCCACTACTATTTTACCTCCTTTCTCAACGCCTATGTATAGCAGGGTTCCTTCCCAATAACTTTCCATTTCCATAGTGGCTTTGTCTGTTTCCACCTCTGCAAGCACGTCTCCGGGCTTTACTTTATCGCCCACCTTTTTATGCCAATCTACAATGGTGGCCTCAGTCATCGTGTCACTCATCCGGGGCATTCGTATTATTTCTGCCATATCAGGTCTTTGATTTAGAGCGGTGAAATTAATGTGAATTTGTGAAAAGTGGTTAGAATGTCGTTGGTTGTTTGTTGTTTGGGGTTATGGTGTATACGAAGATGCATAAATTGGCAGGGACTTTAAGTACATGAGATGGTTTAAGAAAGTACTACAAACCACTCTGGAAACATGGAGTCAGTATGGAGTCAATGTGGAGTCAGTATGGAATCAATATGGAGTCAGGGAACTATAACTTCTTAATAATCAAGTTCCAGACCCAGGCGGTCTTTTAGCTCCTTTACCAGTGGGTATTCCTCTATCATTTTGAGATATTGTTCCTTGGTGCTAAGGGGGGCATCCACGTGAACTTTTGGAGCTTTATTCTCAATTACGGTCAATTTATAAGAAAGGAACTTATTGGTGAAATAATGCTGAAAATGCTCAATAAGAGTAGCTCTTTCGTTCTCTATAAATTTCTGTTTAAAGGTGCTGTCTGTAAATATCTCTATGCTGTTGGGGTCTACAACCTTAAGCTCGGCCTCTTTGAAAGCGGTAACGGCTGAAGGCTTGTTCTTGGTTCTAAGCTTTTCTATAAAAAGGCCCCAGCATACATATAGCTCTTCAATGTTAAGCTCTTTGCCTGAAGCCTTTCCTTTGTCGTTTTCCTTTTTCAGGTCTGCTTTCAGTGCATCTAATTTCTTGATGCGTAGGGGAGCTTGTGGCTCTTTCACGGTTGCCTTAGGCTGAGGTTCTTCTTTAAGAACATTGCGTGGCTCTGGTGTTTCAATAATAAGCTTTGCTTCGCTTTGAGCTATTGGCTTAAGTTCTGCTTTTTCTTTTTTTGCAGGGAGGCCTATTGGCACTATTGCCCTGAATGCTACGGGACGATTTTGTTCGGTTGATTTCTTTGCATGCACTCCCTTCTCATCACTAACAAGGCTGATGGCCTGTTGTAAAAAGCAAAGCCTTATCAAAGTAAGCTCTACATGAAGCTTCCTGTTTCTTGCCTGCTTGTAATTTATCTCTGCCACATTCAGGATGTTCAGTGCACTAATCAGCCATGAAGGATCTGCCTTGGTTGCTGCATCGTGATATCTTACTTTGAAATCTTCTGCGACCTCTAACAGGACTGCAACTTTACTATCCTTACTCACCAATACATTCCGCAGGAATTCTGACAACCCATTGAGCACCATGTCTCCCTCAAAGCCCTTTTGGTTTATCTCGTCATACATCAGTATGGCATCACTTACATTCTGGCTCTGCATGCATTCAAGAAGCTTGAAGTAATAATCTTCGTCCAGGATGTTTAAATGCTCAAGCGTATTTGAATAAGTTATCTCTCCATTTGTAAAGCTTACTATTTTGTCAAGTATGCTCAGTGCATCTCTCAGGCAGCCCTCACTCTTTTGGGCAATGACATGCAGTGATGCTTTATCAGCTTTGATACCTTCTTTATTGCATATTTCCTTGAGATGCGCAACAGTGTCAAGTATCGTAATTCTTTTAAAATCGAATATCTGGCAACGCGAAAGTATGGTTGGTATTATCTTGTGTTTCTCTGTAGTTGCAAGAATGAATATCGCATAAGGGGGAGGCTCTTCAAGCGTCTTCAGGAATGCATTGAACGCGGCAGCACTAAGCATGTGTACCTCGTCCACAATATAGACCTTGTATTTACCTGCCTGAGGAGCGAACCTTACCTGCTCTACAAGGGCACGTATATCATCAACGGAGTTGTTGCTCGCCGCATCCAACTCGTGGATGTTCATAGAAGTTCCGTTGTCGAAAGAGACGCAAGAATTACAAACGTTACAGGCTTCTGTATCTTCTGTCCTGTTCTCGCAGTTGATGGTCTTTGCAAGTATGCGGGCACAGGTGGTTTTACCTACCCCTCTCGGGCCGCAAAACAGGAATGCATGGGCTAGCTGGTTATTCTTTATCGCGTTCTTTAATGTGGTCGTGATATGGCTCTGCCCTATAACTGTTGAGAAGTTCTGTGGCCTGTATTTCCGTGCTGATACGATGAATTTTTCCATTCTATTCCGGGAGGTGCAAGATAAAAGAATATCGAACAACGAACAAGGAATATTGAATAATGAAGTAAAACAACTTGCAATCCTGCGTCAGGTGGAGGCTAGCTTAAAGGTGGATGCCTTTTGAACTCTTTTGTTCTGTCGAACAGGTAGCGGTAAGTTGCAAGGATACGACTTTGCTCAGCACCCAGGTTCCTGGACATGTTGAGTATCTTAGGGTTAAAGTCTCCCTGCCATTGCAGTTCGGTCTCCACATAGTTTTTGGCCTTGATGACTTTGGCGGCTTCAACTATCATAAAATAGTCAACTCCGGTTCCATGATATTCCGGAATTATGCCGTAAACAATGCCCGTAAAGTTCTTTATGACTCCTTTCCTTCTGAGCCAGAGGAATTTAAGCTTTGCAAATAGGTTGAACTTGCCGTTAAGATATTTAATGACCTGGTTGATATCGGGAAGGTTGAGCCAAAAGGCTATAGGGCGATCGTTATGATAAGTGAACCATATCAGGTCCTCGTCCATAACAGGTTTCATACTTTCAAAAAGCTTGATAGCAACTTCTTTATGCATTTCCTTATTCCCTTCGTGCATTGCCCATGCGCTGTTATATACTATGCTGAAATCTATTGCAAACTTCTTAAGATTCTTTTTGTCAAGATGTACCACCTTGTATTCAGGCATAGCGGCGTACTTCGCATGTTGCACCTGGAATTTTTTAGGAGGCTCATGTGTTACGAACAAATGCCAGCATATCTGCTTGAAGAATTCTTTGAATCCATAATTCTCAAACAATGACTGGTAGTAAGGTCTGTTGTAATTCATTAAGTAGATAGGAGGTTTAAAACCTTCTATTACCAATCCCCACCAACGATCCCTTTCGCCAAAGTTTATTGGCCCGTCCATGGCCTCCATGCCTCTTTTCATCAGCCAGTCCTTTGATACATCAAAAAGCATATCAGCTGCATGCTGGTCATTGATACATTCAAAAAAGCCAACGCCACCGGTCTTTTGACTATCACCTTTGTTCTTATATCTTTTATTTACAAATGCTGCTATCCTGCCTATTAGCTCTCCGTCATCATTTTTTAATATCCACCTTGTACATTCTCCAAAGCGAAAGGTCTTATTTTTCTTTGGGTCAAATACCTCGTTTATATCCTTGTCAAGCGGGCGTATGAAGTTGAGGTCATTCTTATAAATGCCCAGGGGAACGTGAAGAAATTCCTTTGCAAGATGGTTGTCTGTTACTTCGATCAGGTTCATACAGAAGTTGCAAAAGTAGGGAGGTTATAGTTGATTTGTTGATTGGTTGAAAAGTTGGTAGGTAAAGAAACAAGAAAACTGTAATTTGCAGCCCAACTTTAAACTTTAGATTTCAAACTTTAAACTGATAAAATGAACTTTCCCTCAAA
>Ga0163162_10001292_pt1 | contig 23413 bp, 20 predicted proteins | sample S55metaG_FD_115310 | JGI IMG/M metagenome (GOLD analysis project Ga0163162, IMG submission 115310) | Switchgrass rhizosphere microbial communities from Kellogg Biological Station, Michigan, USA - S5-5 metaG | ecosystem: Host-associated > Plants > Roots > Rhizosphere > Soil | place: USA...
CACGAGGGATGGCGTGTAAAGAAAGACGGCACTAAATTCTGGGGTTATATCGTGATCACCGCATTGCGCGACCAGGACAACAACCTGATCGGCTTTTCAAAAGTTACCCGCGACCTCACGCAGATGAAAGAAGCAGAACAATTGTTATATGAGTTTGCGCAGGATCTGAACAGAAAAAACATGCGGCTGGAAGAGATCAACAAGGAGTTGCAATCCTATAGCTATATTGCCAGCCACGACCTGCAGGAGCCGCTCCGCAAGATCAAAACCTTTGCCCAACTGATCCTGCAAAAAGAGGCCGAAAATTTCTCCGAATATTCACGCGATCTTTTCTCAAGAATACTCAACGCGACAGACCGACTTCAAAAATTAATTGACTCGTTGCTTTATTTTTCGGAGTTGGGCTTTAAAAGAGAACACTTTGAAGAAACGAACCTCGAAACCGTGCTGGATGATGTAAGAAGAGACATCGTGCAGATTGGTATGGAGCAAAAAATACATATTCATTCCTCCGGTCTGCCTGTGATCAGGGCCATCCCTTTCCAAACCTATCAGTTGTTCATGAATATTATCGGAAATTCGGTGAAATATGCCAGGAAAGATGTTGACCCGGAAATTGAAGTGAGCGCCATAGTGGTAAGGCAGCCCCGGCCGGGCGATAATGTGCCGACAGACTATCACCGTATTCGATTTGAAGACAATGGCATCGGCTTCGACCAAGAGCACAGTGAGAAGATTTTCGATCTGTTCCAGCGCCTGCATGGAAAAAGTGAGTATCCCGGAACCGGTATTGGACTGTCGGTTTGCCGAAAAATCGCTCACAATCATGGTGGATTTATCCGTGCAAGTGGTGAATCCGGACATGGCGCGTGCTTCGACGTGTTCATTGCCATTGACCCCGCCGTTGCAATTGAAAACTGACCATTAATTTCAACACAGAACCATTCATCTTAATATATTTCATGAAGAATTCAAATGCCATCATACATATATTGGTTGTTGATGATGACGAAGAGGATTTTTTCATTACCAGTCACCTGATTCAACAAATCAGGGGATTGCGCATTGCAATCGACTGGTGCCCGGGTTACGAGAATGCACTTACAAAAATGCTGAACTCGGAATATGATATTTATTTCATAGACTACATTCTAAAAACCAAGAACGGGCTCGACCTGATTCGGGAAGCCATTGCCAACGATTGCCAGGAACCCATGGTTTTGCTGACCGGCAAGGGCAATTATTCTGTAGATGTTGAAGGCATGCGCGCCGGCGCATTCGACTACCTGGAAAAGGCTGACCTGGGACCGGATAAAATCGAGCGCAGTATTCGCTACTCGCTCGAAAAATCAGCAGCGCTTAAGGCATTGCGCAGCAATGAGAAAAAATTCAGAAACTTCTTTGAGAAATCAAGAGATGCAGTATTCTTTGCTGATGAACACCTCTGTTTAAAAGACGTAAATACGGGTACTGAAGAATTCTTTGAATACTCCCGCCAGGAATTGAAACAATTTTGTTTGCCCGACCTCGTGTACGGCAAACGCGACAGGGAATTTCTACTTTCATCCATTCACCTGGCAGATGAGATCAACGACCTGGAACTGGACTTCCTCACCAAATCGGGAAAAAGAAGACCCTGCATTCTTTCCATTACCCGCTCTTCTGAAAGCGAGCATTCGCTGGCCTTCCAGGGCATTATCCATGATATTACCAATTTACGGGTAGCGGAGAAAGCCAATCTGCAGGTAGAGAAAATGGCATCTTCGGGAAGGCTCATCAGGCTGCTGGCACACGAAATCAGGAATCCACTCACCAATATTTATTTGTCAACGGACGAAATCAGTCAGATGGCTGGTCCCGACGCAGCACCATATATCGACATCATCAACCGCAATACAAAAACGATCAACAACCTGTTAATCGAACTGGTGAACTCGTCTAACCCCGTTGCGCCGAGGCTTAGCCGGATCTCATTGGAAGAAGTGATGGACCTGGCCATCATCAAAGCCGCCGACAGAATGAATTTGAAAGGCATTGAACTCAATACGCAATACCCGGGGGATCCATCCTGGATTGAAGCAGACAGCGAAAAATTGAATATTGCGTTTCTGAATATCATTCTCAATTCTATCGAAGCATTCAGGCAGGGCAATGGAAAAATCAATATCACCATCAAGCAACAGGCCAATCAACACGAGGTGATCATTGAAGACAACGGATGTGGCATCAGTGACGAGAATATCAACAAATTATTTGAACCCTACTTTACATCCAAAAGAAATGGACTTGGGCTGGGCCTGGCTTCTACACTGAATATCGTAAACTCGCACGAAGGAACCATCAATGTTCAAAGCCGCGAGGGCACAGGCACAAAATTCGTGGTGCATTTTAAAAAGGCCGACGCACCCCTTGACAAGGCCACAAATGATGAAGGCGCGGAAAGGGCTGGCATGAAAATTTAGTGTAAATCAACAGCGCCTGATAAAAAATACAAATGCAGTTTTTCGTTAGTGGTGGAAATACACAACTAGGGGTTCCCATGGGGGCCCCTAGTTTTTTTTAAGCCTTTTCAATTCATTAACCAAGTTCAGCCCGCCTTTCGCAGCCGCTTATAATTTGACGATGTGTGACCAACGTGTTACCTTAAGTAATCCATAATTCAATAAAAATGAAGAAGAAAAAGAACTCACACCCTATCGGGCAATATTTCGACAAGGTCAGCAACCGCGTAACAAAGGCTACCGGCACGCCTGCAGCATTCCTGACAGCTTTGGCAATCATTATCGTTTGGGCCCTAACCGGACCCCTTTTCAAATTTTCCGACACATGGCAACTGGTGATCAATACAGGCACTACCGTTATAACCTTCCTGATGGTATTTGTGATTCAGCAATCGCAAAACAAAGACACCACCGCCATTCAGATCAAATTAAATGAACTGATCGCCTGCAACGAAAAGGCAAGCAACCGCCTGATTGATGTGGAAGACTTGTCGGACGCTGAATTGGCTGTGCTGAAGAAATTCTACGTAAAGCTTGCAGAACTTTCGAAGAAGGAAGAAGATATTAAGGCTTCGCACTCCCTGGAAGAGGCCATGGAGGTACACAAGATTAAAAAAGTTCGAAAAACAAGCGTTAAAAAAACAAATGAGCCACCAGGCGCTTAGCGGCTTGCTGACTTTTTCCCGGCCGACTTTTTTCCGGTCGCCTTTTTAGGGACATTGGCACCTGCGGCCCGCGCCTCGGATAATCCGATGGCGATAGCCTGCTTCCGAATGGTAACTTTCTTTCCACTGCCACCACTTCTAAGTGTGCCTTCATTTCTTTCGCGCATTACTTTTTCAACCTTCTCCTGCGCTTTCCTGGGATACTTTGCCATGGTATGACTGAATTTGGATTAAGAAAATCAAAAATCGAAAGGCCGGGGGTAGTTCGGGAAAGGCAAAGTCAAACTGCGTGTAGGTGTGAGTGTGAGTGCGATAAGTGAAGTTTGTCCAAAACCATTTTGATTTTTGCCTCTACCGTTTACCCCCGGCCTTTGGTTTCTTAAGCGAATATTTCGATATTCCCTGTACGCTTTACATAATTCACAACGTGTAACACTTCAATTCTTAGAACGCGGTTGCGGGATCCTTTCTCGGCGCGTTGCAGGATGAAATTGCCTGAAGGCGTGGGAACGCAGACACATTCTCCAGGTACAAAAGAAGCCCTACCCAATATCCTTACAAACCTGCCTCTTGATTTATTGATGAGTTTAAGAACTCCCGTTCTTACGGAAGAAAATTCCACCGGGCATTCTTCCACATTGCACCAAATGTTGTGACTGTCGTCCAATGCACAGAATTCCACCACGGTGGGTTCACGGGTTGGCAACACAATGTCAGTCAATTTAAACACGCCATATTGGGCCTTCATTAACGCCGACTTCAGCCGATGACTGTCAATAGGGAACTGTTTCATAAATAGTTGATAGGTTTATAGAAAATTGTTTTCTAAACTTTAATGGGTATATAAATTCTTCTATTTTTTGCCACCATTTGCTGAAGCTGTGTTTTGGCATTATCGTGGCGCACTCGGTATAATCGGCCATTGTCATCTTCATCCGCACCAGGAAAATATTCGAAGCCAATTCTTCGCTAATTCCCAGCACTTCTTTCATTTTTTGTGCACTGGTAAAAAGAGACGCCCACCCTTTTACTTTCAGCGAAAAGGGCTGGCCCTTGCGGTAAAAAAACAATTCGGCGGGAATTTTTTCATCCTCCCTAATCATCGGTCTTCCATTCCGGTTCATCAGAAACCAAACATTGCAGTCATCGTCTACCTTCATGGCGCTGATGATGCAGGTGGGCATTTGAAAAACATCTTCGCTCATGTTATAAAAGAGGCCGCTCCTGATTTCCTGTATGCGGGATTTGATAAAAGCAGGACTCATTGGCTCTCTATTCATTTTTCTTTTTTAACAACTCTTTCAAAGCCCGTACCCCGATTTGGTGCTGCTGACTATTGGGTTGTGAATGAGTAAATTATCTCAATATCAAAGTTTAAACCTTGTTTCGCACAAGCGAACGTTCGCAGCAAAATGTAGAAAGCTGTGGAAAAACTTACGCAATAAACCTTTGATGCAAACAATCAGGGGTTCGCCATCGGCACAGAAATGGTGAATCTGCTCCCTTTCCCCGGCGTGGAAACGACGCTGATGGCGGCTTTGTGAACCTGCAGGATATTCAAGGTGCCTGCCAAACCGAAACCAAGTCCGGTTCTTTTGGTGGTGAAATAGGGGTCGAATATTTTCTTTTGGTTTTCTTCGGTAATACCTGAGCCATTGTCGCTGATTTCAATTTCACACCTGCTTTCTCCCACGCGTGTTTTAATCACCAACGCTCCCTTTACGTTCTCCATGGCTTCAATGGCATTCGTGATGATATTTAGAATTGCAATCGACAGCTGGCCCTTGTCGGCCACAATCGGAATTCCAAAATCCGGGTATTCTACTTCCAGGTCAATGTCTTTCAAAATAATTCTGTCTTTCGCACCTTCAATGGCATCGTTTATCACATCCTGGACAGTGGTAAGCTCAGGCCGGGTAATTTGTTCGCCGGATGAAAACATCAATTGCTTCAAAATAATATTGATGCGATTGTTATTCCGGATAATCATGTCGAGGTAAGGCACCTGGTCCTCATGGTGAGGCTCTTTTCTCAATTGCTGGGACGCCAGCGAAACATTGTTGAGCGGATTTCTGATTTCGTGTGCAAGGGTTTGCACCAACCGGCTGATCAACGACGCCTTTTCTATCTGGCTAATGGCCAGCTCAGCCTGCCGAAGCTCAGATATATCGTGTAAAATGCCCTGTATTTGCTCGTTTTCCGCATTTTCCGAACTTACAACCAGGCTACACTGGCAGATTTTCAGATCGCCATTGCTGCAACGGAATTCAAGCTCCATGTCTTTCACAATCCTGTTTTGGGCAAATTCCAATGCAACAAGTTCTGCCTGCCGCGGATCGGCAATCAAATCAGTAATACGCATTTGCCCCAATTCCGTTTCTGTGTAACCCAGCAACCTGCTCGTCGCTTTATTGATCGTCAGCAAGCGAAGGGTATCATCCATCAGGAAGATGGCATCGATGGAGTGTTCGAAAATTGACCGGTATTTCTGCTCATTGGTGCGAAGCTCTCGAAGATGGCGGGCTTTTTCCAGCGCATAGCGGATGCTACGTTCCAGCTTTTCGGCATTCAGTTCGCTTTTCACCAGGTAATCAGTTGCCCCGTTGGTCATGGATTCCTGGTCGATTGAAAGATTCCCCTTGCCTGTAAGCATAATGATGGGCTCCATGCAATTCTGCGTGACGCTCTCCTTCAACAGGTCGAGCCCTGTTTTGTTGCCGAGATAATAGTCGATGAAATAGAGGTCGTATTTTTTTTCGCAGATGTGGTCCAAAGCCAACTGATACTGGTAGCACCAATCGATGCGCCATTTGTCGGCCCCGGGAATTTTTTTGATAATATCTGCTGTGACGAAAAAATCTTCCTCGTCGTCCTCTACGATCAGAATCCTTATATTTCTGTCTGCACCGTACATACTCGAAGATTTTATTCTCATTAATAAAGGAGGACCGATGTTGGCCGCACGGACTGAATTGTTACGGTGCTTTTCTCCGCTTGTGGTTACAACGGTAAAGAAGCGGCAGGATTACTAACGAGTAGGAATACCTGCCGCCTGCCAAACCCTTCTAACTTGCGCTTCGGATCACCCGGAGCAAAATGGCGATTACTGCAATCACAAGCAGAATATGGATCAGTCCACCTGCATGGTATCCAAGGAAACCGATTGCCCAGGCAATGATCAGAATAACAGCGATTAGATATAACAGATTACCCATAAGAAATGATTTAGCTGGTGAAGAGATGTTACTCCTCTTAAATAAAATAGAGTGCCAAACCCAATGGAGGTTGAAGTTCAATTAAAAACCGATGAAAGGGGGAAATTATTCCTCAATATGCGTAGGTCAGGCGTAAATATTCCGGATTGTTTCGTCCAAATCCTCAACCATGAAAGGTTTGGGAAGGAATTTTTGTGCGCCATTCATGAGTGCCCGTTGCTGATTCAGGAGACTGTCGTGCGCACTGATCATAATAATTTTTGCATCCGGACAAGAAGCCCTGGTATAAGAAATGAATTCCATTCCAATTCCGTCGGGTAAGAAGTTGTCGAGGAAAACGATGTCAGGCTGATGGTTAGCCATCATTTCCCGGGCGGCTTTAATGGAATGAGCGCAATCAACAGTCGTGTTCTTCGCCGCTAGTATGCTCCTGAGCAGAAAGCAAATGTCTACTTCATCGTCAATGATCAAGGTATGGTATGTCGGCTGCACGGGTGTATTTTCATTAGTGGGCATTATAAGGTGGCACAAATACCCGGCCATGATGTTACGACAGTAATCGGTCCGGGAATCGTGGGATTAATCTCCCGCTTTGGTTATTTGAATCCACAGGTTATACGTTGCCGTTAAGCCGCACAACGGACGATTTTAGGACAGTATCCGCAGCATCAGTTCCTCTTCCCTGCTCCACACATCGGAACAAGGGTCTGGTATGGCGTCGGTACTGAACAGGTATTGGTCAAGCTTTTTTTCCTGGTACATTTCGAAAATTCGCGGGTGGACATAGTATTTCCTGCACACATTTGGCGTATTGCCCAGGTGACGGGAAACCACCTTGAGTGCGGAAACCACTTTTGATTTTGCTTCGGTATTGGTTTCAAAACTTCCCTGCTCACGCAATGCTTCAATGGCCCTCACTGAACCCGACCAGGTGCGGAAATCTTTGGCGGAATAGTCGCCTCCGCTTATGCGCTTGATATATTCATTCACCATTCCTGAATCGATCGTCTTTCTCTCACCTTCTTCATCAAAGTATTGGAAGAGTGCCTTCCCCGGCAAATCCCGGCATTGACCCACAATCTTCGCGAGTTTTTTACTCTTGATGCTAATAGAATGTTCTATTCCCTTTTTCCCCTTGAACTGGAAGGCCAGGGTGTTGCCTTTAATATTTACGTGCCTAACTTTAAGCGTTGTTAGGCCGAATGAACCATACAACTTCTCATAAAAATTACTTCCAACACGAATATTGGTCATCTCCATCAAACTCACCACTGCGGCCAACACTTTGTTGAGCGGCAGGCCGGGTAAATTCAAGTCCTTTTGCAATTGCCTCCGCATTTCGGGAAGTGATTTCCCAAAGTCCAGAATATGAAAAAATTTGGTGGCGTTTCTAAATGTATTCCAATCGGCGTGATAGCGATATTGTTTTCTTTTTTTCAAATCAATACCCGTTGCCTGCAGATGCCCATTGGGAATAACACAAATCCACACCTGCTCCCAGGCTGGTGGAATAACGAGACTTCTGATGCGGGCGAGTTGTAATTTATCGGTCACGCGGGTTTCACCCATGTAATAGGAGAAGGATTTTCCCCTCTTTACCCGGGTAATGCCGGGGTCCTGATTGGACACATAGACCAGTTCAACGGCAGCTGCGGCGAGCGCCGGATCCTTTCGAAACTTTCTTAATTTCCTTCTATTCAGCTTTGTATCCATAGGAGGTATTGGGATTCCATTCAGAACTAGTGGAAAATCAATTATCAACGCTATTCAGGCATAAATATTGCTGCCAACATGGTATGATCAAGACGTACGGACTCGAAGAGAAATTACTGACGCTTATCAAAAAAGTGGGTATCAGCGAGATTATACCCTTTAAAGAGGCTCCTTCTGAAGAAGAAAAAACGGAGAAAAAGCAACCCGAGTTGCAGGCTATTGACCTTTTCTCATTGTTTACGGCTGATATCATAAAGGAAGAAGTGGTTTTTACACGCTGAATTCACCAATTGTCGAATACCAATCCGAAACTTTCTTCGTTCAGAATAAGTTTCCAATCTTCTATTAACTTTTTGTAGGCCTCCCCAACCGGCATAATCTTTCGGTTTAAATCGTATAAACCCAATTCATTCACTACACCTGCGTCATTGCGCAAAGCAGAATCCCAGTCTACCTGGTGTTGCAAACTATACCAGGTGAAACCGATAATAGGAATACCATCGTTTTTAAGACGGTGAACATTGGCCCACTGCTTTAACAACCATTCCCTGGAAGCCGGCATCTTTAAATTGGTTTCCGTGTGCATAATGGGCAGCTTATACCTGCGATAATATTGATTGGTGATAACGTAGTAGCCAAATATTTCACCGGCAGCCTGCGTTCTTCCATCCGGGAACACCAGGTGCTCGTTGGTAACGTAATAATCATTGCCCATAATGCACCTTGCCTTCACCTGGTTTTGAATAAACCAATGGTATTCCTCCTTTGTCATGCCATGTCGCAATAAATATTCGTACATACCCACGTTTAAAGGATATCCATAGGTGAGATCCAATGAAAGAAATCTTTTTTGGTTCAGGAAACGCGCCAGCGGTACTGCCTGCGGATCGATGGCATGAAAATACTCTGACGATTCACTCTGAATAAAGCTGGCTTCCGGTTGCACCTGCAATATGGCCTGCATCGCCATCACATTCGCCTTGCAAATATGTTTCAGTGCGGTTACAAATTCCCGATCGGATTGCCTGCATTCATTCCACCAGCCATACTGGGCCGAAAACAAAGCGGTGATGAATATTTCATTCACTGGTGTATACAATTGCAGCTCAGGAAAACGAACCGCGAATGCCTTTGCATATTCGGCAAAATGAGCGGGGAAATCGGGATTTTGAAAATTGCCAATCCAGTCAGGTACACCAAAATGGCAGAGGTCAACAATCGGCGTGATGTGCAGTTCTTTTAGTTTGGCAAAAGTCATGTCCGTAAAGTCCCAGTCGTATTTCCCGGGCGCGAGATGGGTTTTGTAATAAGGCGGACCGTAACGCAGGAATTCGATTCCCAGTTCCGTCACGAGCCGAAAATCCGTTTCCCAGTTCTGGTAGTGAAATGTCTTTTCCATTTCGTCTACGCGCTTGCAGCTACCATCGGCCAGCCTAATTGTTGGGTAGCTGTTTTCGATACCCGTAGCAAACATGAATTTATTTCCCGCCATGTATGATTATTTAAGAACCACCGTGCCACCACCCTGCTGTTTCCAATAACGGATGTTGAAAATCTCCTTTTTCACAAAGCTGTTGCACGGCACTGACTAAAATGGTTTTTCGAAGTTTTCCATCCACAATTTCAAATACACCCGATTCGTAATGGTCTTCGCGCCGGGTTAACAAACTGTTCCAATCGTAGGAACCGGTTAAAGCCCAAATGGTGAAAGCCCTGATGTCAACACCATCCTGGTGCAGGCGCATGCTGGACTGCCACATTTCCATCAGCCAGCGCAACTGCTCCTCAGGTGTGCAGTTCAGGTGACATTCAGTAACGGCCATTGGCAGCGCATACCTGTCCCAGGCTTCCCTGAGTAAGTACGCAAGACCCCTGGCTCGGTTTTTCCGAACCGCCTCTGTATCCACGTAACAATGGGTTCCGTTGCCTCCTTTCAGGAACATGGGATAGGCGTCTACGTCAGTATCCAGGAACCGCTCGGAAGTAACGTAATAATTAAAGCCCGCAATATCGGGAACACAATGTTTTTCTTCGAAAAAAACAAGCTCAGCTTCCCGCAATCCCAAATCCAACAGGTATCGCCAGAAATAATGATTTCGGCTAAACTTCCCCGTTAGCAGGTCGTAGGTAAGCCATCTTCTTTCATTCTCAAATTCGGCCTGGTAATGCAACAGCGGTTCACTGTGCACAAGCGACAGGTCTTCGGTTTGCACCAATTTTGCGCTGGGATTCACCCGCCTGATCCTTTCCATGCATAATACGATTGCTTTTACCTCGTTCAGCAACATGCGAAAGAACAACCGCTCGTTTTTCTGATGCGGATACCAGTGTCCGTACAAACCGCTGAATCGCGCGGTTGTCAGCGGCTCGTTAACGGGCGTATAATATTCGATCCATGGAAACTGCTTAGCTACCTTTTCCGCATAATCGGCCATTAGGTCCGGGAATTCCGGATCATCCAGCTGGGTAAAGGGCGGCCCGCTACCATGGTGCAATAAAGTAACAATCGGAGCCATGCCCGCGACCCTGATTTTGTCCAGCCGTTTGGCAGAACAACGCCAATCGATGGGCTGTTCCTTGCAGGGCTCGTGTTTCTCCCAAAGCAATGGATAGCGAATTTTGGAAATACCCAATGCAGCAAAATGCGCAATGTCATCCTCGCGTTCGTAATGACCCGCGCGTTGCAACTGGTCGTAAAACTCGTCGCCAACCCGATTGATGGTGCATTCGATACCGCCCCAAATTTCAGGAGTGGAGGAACGAATACCTGCTTCCGTTAACATGTTGACCATTTTCTTTTGAAGAAATGATTTTCTTGTATAGCGTCAGCGATTGTCCAACCACCTGATCCATGTTATAATATTTGTAGGTTGCCAGCCTTCCTACAAAATGCACGTCCCGTTCCTTGGCGGCCAGTGATTGATAGCGTTTGTACAATTCAGCATTTTCCGGGCGGGGTACGGGATAGTAAGGGTCGCCTTCTTCTAACGGGTATTCATACACGACAGATGTCTTTGCATGTTTCTGTCCGGTCAACCACTTGAATTCTGTTGTGCGGGTATAGGGATGTTCGTTCGGATAATTCAATGTACCTGTGGGCTGCACCCTCTCTGCCTCGAATGTTTCATGCTTGAATTCGATGGAACGGTAAGGCAGTTTTCCATAACAGTAATCGAAAAAATAATCAACCGGACCCGTATAGATCATTTCACCAAAAATCACTTCACCTTCCAACTCTTTGTAGTCGGTGTTCAGCATGATCTTAATGTTCGGATGATCGAGCATATTTTCAAACATGCGTGTATAGCCGTGCAGGGGCATTGCCTGGTAGGTATCGGTAAAATACCGGCCATCGCGATTGGTACGCGTTGGAATGCGCGCGGCTACAGAGGCATCCAGTTCAGAGGGATCCAGTCCCCATTGCTTTCGGGTATAGAATTTGAAAAATTTCTCGTAGAGTTCGCGTCCCACTTTTGCGGTGACCGCATCTTCAGAGGTTTGAATATGCGGAATTTTCTCTGCCTTCGAGTCGAAAAAGGCCTGCACTTCATCGCTGGAAAGATTCAGACCATACAGTGAATTGATGGTATCCCTGTTAATGGGAATGGGAACAAACATGCCGTCTACACTGGCCAGCACGCGATGCTCATATGGCCGCCAATTGGTGAACCTGCCGAGATAATCGAAAATCTCGCGCGAATTCGTGTGAAAAATATGCGGCCCATATTTGTGTACCAAAATTCCATGTTCGTCGTAATAATCAAACGTATTGCCACCGATATGAGGCCTCTTATCAACAATCAGCACACGCTTCCCCGCGCCCCTGGCCAATCGTTCGGCCATGACGGCTCCGGCAAAGCCCGCACCTACTATCATATAATCAAACATAATCGTTCTCCTTTTTAGGTTTTAAGTACATCTTTTTCTCTTCAAGTTTTCTGTGCAATTGCACCACTATTTTCTGCACACAATTATCCCAGGAAGTCTGTTGCAACGCCAAATCCACCTTATTCAACCATGCGGGGTTTTCCTTTTGCTTCAGAATATTTTCGATGGCTTCCCCAAATTCATCCGGTGTTCCCGCAATGGATACCAATCCACTTTTTCCGTAATCATGGATCACGTCATGAATGGGCGTACTTACGACTGGTTTTCCAGCCGCCAGGTATTCCGGTGTTTTCGTTGGACTAATAAACCGTGTCGCTTCATTAATGGCAAACGGCATAATGGCCAGGTCCCAATGCGCGATATATTCCGGCAATTGGTCGTATGTTCTTGCACCCAAAAAATGCAGATTGGTATGCGTCGGTAGCGAATCCGGGCTGATTTTAACTACCGGTCCAATAAAAACAAAATGCCAATCGGGCCGGTTAACGGCCAATTGATCGACCAGGTCAATGTCCATGCGTTCGTCAATCACACCGAAGAATCCCATCCGCGGATGCGGAATCATCGATTGTTCAAAAGGTTCACTACCCGGTTGCCGTGCCCGGCTAAAATGGTCTTTGTCGATGCTGCTGGGAAGCAAAAAAACCTCGGGATGCTTTTGCCGTTTTGATTTAAACAGGCTGTAACCGCCCGTGAAAACCAGGTCGGCTCTTGAAAACAATTCTTCTTCCCTTTCCTTCAATCCGGCCGGTGCGTTTTTAAATGCGGTCAATTCATCCATGCAATCATACACGGTAAGCACAGGCTGAAACGAACGGGAAAATCCCAAACTCATTGGCGTATAATACCAGGCGATATGTTTCCGGATTTGGTGGGTTTTGAAATAAGTCTGCAACAGTTGTTGTTGCGCACAATCCTGTTCCTGCTGCGACAGATTGTGCGGCAGGTGCGGTACCACCACTACCAGGCTTGGGGAAACCAATTGTTGTTCCAGGGCCGGTTTATCGGCGTCAAAAACAGGCTCTTCCACAAACACCACGGGCGAAACTTTCGACAGTCGCGACAATAGGTGTTGTGGCCGTTGGTATACAAAATTCCACCTGAGATGTGAATAGCAAATGATATGCATAATCCAGTCCTCCTTTTAATTTAAATAAATCAATCTTCGTAAAGCGGGTTAAGACACTTTCATCCGGTCACGCAGCGTCTTAATATAATTGTGTGAATCCTGCAGGCTTTTTTGCTGGTTGCGAATGATCTTGATTTCCCACTCAGTAAGATTAGTATCGCTGCTCAGCGCTTCTTCATATGCTTTTTGCGCGGCATCTTCTCCAAATTCGCAGGATTCAAGAATTGATTTTCGGTCGTTGCCTGAAAAGCTGCCTTTTAGATCCATCCAAACACGGTACACTGTGCCCATGACGGTAGACCCTTCGGCAGGTTTTTGTCCTTCACCTACTACATGTCTTTGCAAATCGGATGCATTCTTGGCACTTTCAGCAGCCAGGTCTTCAAACAGGTCACGAAGTCCGTTTTCCTTCCCGTCAATCAGCTTAGCTGCTTTTTTATAACCTTCCGACCGGTCGTTGTTGATCCGGATGAGGTCGTTCAGTAAATCGGCGTTTTTAATTTTTGTATTCATAATTGAAACATTTAGGATAGCAATCATGATCAATAAAAAACCGTACCACGCAAATTTGTTAACAACTACCCTATATAATGTGTAATTGGTTGGTAATAAAATAGGAACTGGGTATGAAATGGTAGCCGACCCGGAATAACTGGGGCGAATTCTCCTCAACTGTGTAGTGCCAGGGGCCAGGGCCAATTACATTTTTAAAAGAGGCAACTTTAGCAGGATTTTTGCTGTATTGAAGCTTAGTTATAAATCAATTCCCGCTCTCTTTATCGCTCGCTATCAATGCAATCTCCCCTTGAGAGGACCTGGCGCCATCACGGTGTCGGGCCGAATACAGTAAAGCCAAAACTTGCTCATATGAAACAACTCTATGCGAAGTTGATTTGCTGCGTTGGTTTGATCTCCTTTACGTTTGGCGCAATTGCACAAAATTCTTCCCTTCAACCTTTCGAAAATTGTCCCGGCACCAGCGTTGCCATTTCGCGACCTGGCATTAACAGCACGGTGGCTCCTTACCAGATTTACGTGGTTGATGCCGCGACCGGCGCGATGACCGCCTCGGGCAACCCCATCAATTTGCAGATCAATGGTTTCGGATTGAATGGCCAGGATGGCTTCCTGTATGGCATGCATGAATCATCCAATGTGGCCAATCCGTCATTGGCACGTGTTGACAAAACTGGCGCATTTGAAGATCTCGGAACACTGGTTGCACCAGTTGGCGGTGCGTTTATGGTTGGCGTGGTGAACACGGCAGCCGGCACCATTGATGACAAAGGCAATTATTATTTTACAGCTATTGTGGTCAATTCGCAAAACGTGAATGAGCCGCCGCGTTTGTTCGTTGGGAAATTATCCAACATCGCCTCGCTGACGGCGGGCGCAGGCGCCTTGCCCGTTGTTTACACAGAAATAACGCTCGGCACATGTGCTGACGAACTTGCTGCGCTGCTGATGAATCCGCTCAACGGTGCATTGCAGGATATTGCGTATAGCGTGAGTGACGGAAACATCTATACTTATTTTACGGGTTTCGGAAAGTTCGGACATTTCAATCCGAACAGCACCCCAACACTGGACTGCATAGATCCTTTGGTTAGCAACCCGGTAACGCAGGATTTGGCGGGTTTGTTCTTTGACAAAAACGGCGCCTTGTTTATTCTTACCACCGACGGAAAATATTACAAGGGCGACATTTCTTCCGGTGCTGTTTCTCTGATCACCCAAACCACATTACCGCTAATTGCAGGGAATCTGAGGGGCGATATGGCCTCCTGCGTTGGAAAACCGGTCCTGGTTGCATTTGATGATTGTCCGGGCGTGGCCGTTGTTATTTCCAGGCCGGGCATCAACAGTACACGGGCCCCTTTCCAGATCTTTCAAATTGATCCAACAACCGGTAATATAACGGCAACGGGTACCCCCATTAACCTCCAGATCAATGGATTTGGATTGAATTCAAAGGATGGATTCCTTTATGCGATGCATGAGTCGTCGAATGTGACCGATCCTTTCTTTACCAGGGTTGGCAAAAATGGTTTAACGGAAGACATCGGAAAATTAACCGCTCCCGCAGCAAGTGGCAACATGGTGGGTATTATAAATACCGCGGGTGGTACGATGGATGGCGGGGATAATTATTATTTCACTGCAGTGGTGGCTGACACGACCAACTTTGCGGCGACAGCGAAATTGATGTTGGGAAAAATTGAAAAAGTGTCCACGTTGCATGCAGGAGATGCGGTGACTGTCGCGTACAAGCAGGTCGCATTGGGTAGCTGCGCCGATGAAATTGCTGCGGTGCTGGCCAATCCGGCGAGTGGGTTGCTGCAGGATTTTGCTTTCAACCCGCGCAACAATCGCATTTACACCTACATTCCCAGCACCGGTGGTTCACCGGCTTCGGGCAAAGTGGCTTTTTTGGGAACGGGCGACCATCCTGAGATGAATTGCATTGATCCCCCGCAGACCAATCCGGTGATACAAGACCTGGCGGGTATGTTTTTCGGACCCGGTAATCACTTATACATTTTGACGATTGATGGAAAATATTATTCGGCCAATATTAACAATGGCAAGATCAATCTGGTCACGCAAACCCAGTTGCCATTGATTTCGGGTAACCTTCGGGGTGATATGGCGTCTTGTGTAAAGAAAAAGGCGGAGCATCCTATGCATGATGGCCATGACAATGATGATGGCGATGAAGATGATGATGAGGATGGCGACCACGATCACCAGGGCGACAATCATTTTCATATGTCTGTAAGTCCGAATCCTGTGGGTGGAAATGAAATTATGCTGACGGTGAATTGCGAAGAAAATGCCAAGGTTGAATTGATACTGATTGATGCGTATAGCAGGATTGCGATTAAGAAGCCGGTGAGACTGGTAAAGGGCAATAATCGGATAGCCATTGATATTAGTCGGTTGATGAGGGGATTCGGTTCGATTGTGTTGTCGTTTTCTTCGGGCAGGCGTGAATCGATCAAATTCATCCGGTTGTGAGTTTGATGAAGACATCAAAAGTTTTGCAACACGGATTATTTATTTAGGGAAAGATGCGGCAGTTGCGGCCCTGGAATGCAGGGCTGCAAAGGCCGCTAATTGAATTTCGCACTTCTTTTTATTCCCATCTTCAAAATTCTTTCTCACTTACCCATAGGTGATTGAACCAAAGAATTTCTAATTTCACAAAAGAAGCTAAAGAGGCTTTTTAGGAAGGAAGTCCTGCGGACTGCATTTGAGAACCTTTGCCAATTCATTCAGATGCCGGAGATTGTAGTGCGTGGAATAACGGGAACTTTCCACTTTGCCAATAAAACCCACCGATATACCCAACTCATTGGCCAAATCGGCCTGAGAAAGGTTCTTCTCCAGCCTCTTTTCCTTGATTTGGTCAATAACGAATTGATCGATTTTACTTTTCACGTGGTTGAAAGGTAAAATTGACGATTAGTCGATTGCAACACAATCACCTATAGGTAAGTGTTTGATTTATGGAAAAAGCAAAACGAAACGAAATTGATGATCGCATGGCGCTGGAATTCCAGCGTGGTAGCCAGTTTGCATTGAAATATTTTTTTTCACAGCTCCACGCTGCCCTCTCCTTTTATGCGTTTGGCTGGATGAAGGATCGCCGCCTGGCAGAAGAAATCGCTGCTGACGCATTTATCAAAACCTGGAAATTCCACGCCAAACTTTCCACACCGGCCGCCATCCGATCCTATCTATACACGGTGGTAAAAAGAGACGCCATGCGCCAGGCCCGGACACTGGAAAAAACCGTTCCATTGTCAACTATATCAACAGACGCCATCAACGAATCGTACGACGCCCTTGTGCGGGCAGAGACCATGCGCATGCTGCAACAGGCCATTGGCGACCTGGCACCCGCTACCCGGGAAGTGATAGAAAAGTATTTCATCCAGAACATGTCGACGGGTGAAATTGCAAAGGCACTCCGCCTCCATCCAAGCACCGTAAAAACGCAAAAGACAAGGGGAATTGCCATCCTTAAAAAACGCCTGAACCCTTCTATTTTCTTCTAAGGGGTCAAACCATTTCCACCTCTTTCCTTGTAGTCCTTTTCCCGCACCCTTGCCTTCTTATTAGTCTCTGCCTAATTTAGCATGCGGAACAGCTTCAATGCCCCAAGGGCGGCGAAGGTTTCCCTAAAAACATTTGCTTCGATTTGCAATTTGAAAAAACATGGCTTCAGGTTCTACATATTATATGGATGATGATCCAGGCAGAATTGCCTACCTGATTTCGGGCTTCATCAAAAACAAACTCACACAGTCAGAACACGATGAATTGGACCGGTGGGTGAATGAGAGTGACCGCAACATGAAACTATTTGAGGATCTCACCGACGAAAAAAATATTGCGGCCAATCTGCACTGGATGGACCAGGTGAACACGGCTGAATCCTTCAAAAAGAGAATGCGTGGAGGCGCTTTCAAGTCTGCCGCACCCAAATACCGGATGGCCTGGGCGGCCGCTGCGGCAATTGCCTTGCTGGCAGCAATCTTCTTTATTTACAAATACTATGGCGACAATGCAGTCCGGCCAGCCGAACCGGTAATCGCTTCTACCCTACCGCCTGGCGGCAACAAAGCCACCCTCCAATGGTCAGACGGAAGCAGCATTGATTTAAATGCGATGGCCGATGGATTTACAAAATCAGTGGAGGGTGTTAGCATGAAATTAGATTCGACTGGTCATATTTCATATTCTGGTAACGCTGCTTCGTTGAACCGCGTGTTTAACACCTTGTCTACGCCCGTTGGCGGACAATACGAAGTGCAACTGGGCGACGGCACACGGGTATGGCTAAACGCAGAAAGCCGCTTGCAGTACCCGGTGCAGTTTGGAGACAGTAGCAGAACTGTTTCACTGAGAGGGGAAGCTTATTTTGAAGTGGCAAAAGATCAGGGTCGCAAGTTCAGTGTGCAACTGGAAGATGGGTCTTCCGTAACCGTGCTCGGCACACACTTCAACATCAATGCGTATCCTGGCGATTCATCCATCCAGGTAGCGTTGCTGGAGGGAAAAGTGAAAGTAGAATCAAAACGGGGTACTGAAACGTTGGAACCATCGGCTGTTGCAGTCATCAGCGCGAATGCACTGAAAAAAACGACGGGTGTAGATGTGGAAGAATTGGTGGGATGGAAGAATGGCAATTTTGTTTTCCGCGATGCATCCATTGAGTCCATCATGACGCAAGTGCAACGGTGGTATGGCGCCAAGGTGCAATACCAGGCACAAATCAAACAATTATTCAACGGAACCATTTCCCGCAGCGAGCCGCTGCCCAAGCTGCTGCACCTGCTGGAGTTGAATGGCTATGTACATTTTAAAACCGAAAAAGATACCATTTATGTATTACCCTGATCCCTGACAGATGGGGTATATCCAAACAAAAGCCGGATGTGTTACGAGCACCTCCGGCTGATCCCGGCGCGAACCGGAATCTGTTTGGGCTACCCTAATCAAATGCTGACAGCAACTGATTGCTTGAACCCAAACAAATCAAAAATATGCATTTAAAGGCATTCGAATGCAGACCTCCTTGCTATTTGGCCATGAAACTTTCTCTTTTTTTCGCGGTCTTAGCCACCCTCCAGGTTTCGGCATCGGGCTTTGGTCAAACCCTGAGCCTCTCCCTTACAGACGCACCGCTTGAAAAGGCTTTCAAAGAAATCAGAAGACAATCGGGCTACTCTTTCGTTTATACACGAACCCAAATTAAATCCTCAAAACCGGTGAGTTGTCAGCTCACCAATGTAACGTTGAACCAGGCGCTTTCAGCATGTTTCAAAAACCAATCCCTCACTTATTTAATTGAGGACAGGTATATCATTGTTCAAAATATATCGGAAGCAGATCGAAATGGAAATGATAGTTCGGTGATAAATATCCATGGAAAAGTAATGGGAGAAAAAGGCCAGACGCTGGCCGGGGCAAGCATTTCGGTAAAGGCCACCGGCATGGGTGTTTCAACCAATGAAAGAGGTGAGTTTGAACTGGCCGGAATCGCGTCAGGATCCGTGCTTATTATTTCCAACATTGGATACCTGTCGCAGGAAATTATCGCCCGGCCAAACCTGGTTGTGCGCATGAACATCGCAGTGGCAAACCTGGAGGAAACCGTCATCAAGGGCTATTATGCCACATCAAAAAGACTCAATACAGGTTCCGTTGCCAAGGTGAGCGGGGCGGAAATCGCGAGACAGCCTGTTTCAAATCCGCTTGCCGCACTCGAGGGAAGGGTTTCCGGATTGTTCATTGTCCAGGGCACCGGATTACCGGGTTCAAATTTTTCCGTCTTGTTGCGTGGGAAGAATTCAATACAAAATGGCAATTCGCCACTCTATATCATAGATGGCGTTCCATTTCTCACCGATGCCGACCGGCTTACGCAATTTAATGGCACCAATACCGGTAGCCCGTTTAATACTATTAGTCCCGACGATATCCAAAGCATTGAGATATTGAAAGACGCCGATGCAACTGCTATTTATGGAAGTCGCGGAGCCAATGGCGTAATCCTGATCACGACCAAATCGGGCAAACCGGGTAAGACAAAAGTTGACCTCAATCTGTATGCTGGTTGGGGAAGGATTTCGAGATCTTATGATCTCATGAAAACGCCGGATTATCTTATGATGCGCAGGGAGGCATTTGCAAACGACAATACCATCCCCGACAACAGCAACGCCTTTGATCTGCTGGTATGGGATACTACACGATATACAGATTGGAAAAAGGAATTGATCGGCAACACCGCCCATTCCAACAATGTTCAACTTCGGGTATCCGGTGGCTCTGCATCTACCAATTTCACCCTGGGTGCCAATTATTATCGCGAAACCACGGTATATCCCACCAGCAACAATGCCGATAAGCGGTTAGCCGTGAGCGTTGGATTGAACCATGTGTCGCCCAATGAAAAATTCAGGATCTCGTTAAATGCAAGTGTGGCGAACGACAACAGCCACCTGTTACAATCCGACCTGGTTAATTATGTGTTGATGCCCCCGAATACGCCGGAATGTTTTGACAACAATGGTGAACTGGTGTTTAATAAGGACGGCTATCCTTTTTCAAATCCCTATGCCGGGTTGTTGCAGACTTACAAGACCGAAACAAACAGGCTTACGGCGAGCTCGAATCTTTCTTACCGCGTTATCCGGAATCTTTCTTTGCGGGTGAACCTGGGCTATAGCGATGTAAGCACGGACGAATTGGGATTGTTTCCAATCGCTTCGCAGGATCCGGCCTATAATCCGTTGGGCGGTTCATTCTTTGCCAGCAGGGGATTCAGAAGCTGGATCATTGAACCACAGGCCGACTATAATTTTCAAATGGGAACCAAGGGCAAGTGGCAGGTATTGCTGGGTGGAACATTGCAAGCCAGCACGGGACTAAGCTCATCCATCAGTGCCTATGGCTTTTCGAGCGACGCACAGTTGAAAGACGTTTCAGCGCTACCTCCTTCAAATATTTACAATGCGAGGTCGAACAGTGAATACAAATACGAGGGCGTTTACGCCCGCATCAATTACAATTGGGACGATAAATACCTGGTGAATCTTTCCGGGCGAAGAGATGGATCGTCGAGGTTCGGTCCGGAGAAGCGCTTTGCCAATTTTGGCGCTGTAGGATTGGGATGGATTTTTTCAAAGGAAAATTTCATGCAATCCGATTGGCTAAGCTTTGGAAAATTGCGCGCCAGTTATGGCATAACGGGGAATGATCGCATAGACGACTATCAATACCTCGATTCCTGGACCTCAGTTTATGCGTATCAGTCCATGCCGGCATCACGACCTACGAGATTATACAATCCCGATTATGGTTGGGAAACCATTCGCAAGGCAGAAGCCGCTGTTGAACTGGGCTTTTTGAAGGGCCGGCTCTACCTGAGTGTTGACTGGTTCCGGTCGGTGAGTGACAACCAGTTGATCAGGTATAACCTTCCTGCCCAAACCGGATTCAATAATGTATTGCGCAATTTTCCGGGAAAGGTGCAGAACCAGGGTGTAGAAATAGAATTGTATGCCGAATTGATCAAGGCAACGCGGTTTGGGTGGACAAGCAAAATCAATTTCACTTTTGCGCGAAACAAATTGCTGGCTTTTCCGGGTTTGGAAAACTCCAGTTATGCAAGTGATTATGTAGTGGGCAAATCACTCAGTTTAATCCAGGGATACCAGTTCAATGGCGTGAATCCGCAATCGGGACTTTATCAATTTGCCGATCTGAATAAAGATGGAAGCTTTACGCCGCGTGAGGGATCGAACCTGAATGACTATGTGGTGATCGGAACCACCGATCCTGCCTATTATGGTGGCCTGGACAATGAGTTCAGGTACGGCAACTGGCAATTGAGTTTTCTTTTTCAATTCGTTAAGCAAATGGGCAGGGATGCCATTTATGGAAATTCGAATGTGCCGGGCATGTTATCCAATCAACCAATCGCTTTGCTGAACCGCTGGCAAAAGCCGGGTGATGAGAAGCCCTATCAAAAATATTCCCAGGACTACGGCGACGCATACACTGCGCAATTCATGGTCAGTCAGTCAACGGCGGCTTACACCAATGCTTCTTATGTGCGATTGAAAACTCTTTCACTCTCCTACTCGCTTTCCGGGAAGGGTTTAAAGAAATCGGGATTGGAAGAAGCGCGCATTTTTGTGCAGTGCCAGAACCTGTTCCTGCTGACGGGATACAAAGAACTTGATCCTGAAAACCAAAGTTTTTACTCGCTTCCGCCATTGCGGATGTATACCGTTGGAATTCACATCACCCTATAAACCGAAACCGATGCCATTTCATCATACAACATACCGAATAAAATTAGCCGTGATGGCGTTGTTACTGCTTGTTGCGGCCTGTAAAAAATTTGTAGAGATCGGTCCTCCCGATAACCAGATTACCAGCGACATTGTATTTTCAAGCGACGCTAGTGCCGACAATGCCATCAATGGCATTTACAGTGAAATGAATAACAATTCCGATCAGTTTAGCGATGGAAGGGTGACCTTAATGGCTGGGCTGGCGGCCGATGAATTGTACTATTATTTTCCGGGTGCAGAGGACGAATTCTATAGCAATCAAATTACGATTGCCAATCACCAAAACCTCACCAACTGGTTTTGGTACCCGGCCTACAAATACATTTACACCTGTAATTTGAGCATAGAGAAGCTGAATGCATCCAACCAGCTTAGTGCCGGCGTTAAGAAAAGGCTGATTGCGGAATGCAAATTCCTGCGCGCATTTTGCTATTTCCACCTCGTGAATATTTTTGGTGATGCACCATTGGTGCAAGGCTCTGACTATAATCAGAATGCGGTGATTCCGAGAGCGCAGGTTGAAGCTTTGTACACACAGATGCAAAGCGACCTGGGTGAAGCCATTGCTGACCTGCCTGAGAATTACCTGACCGCCGAAAGGGCAAGGGCAAATAAATTCACCGCGATGGCCTTGCTTGCAAAAATTTATTTATACCAGGAAAATTGGTCAATGGCAGAAAACCTCGCCAATGGTATAATTGATTCGGGAGTTTATGAGCTGGAAAATGATTTGAATAATGTTTTCCTTACCGGCAGTCACGAATCCATTTGGCAATTGAGTTCGGTACAGGCGAGTGTGAATACATGGGAAGGAAATCATTTGCTTCCCGCCTCAGATTTGTCGGCACCTGCTTACTTGCTGCGGCCGGAATTGTTGAATGATTTTGAGCCGGGCGATTTAAGAAAACAAAACTGGGTTGCAGCCAGGGATTTTGATGGTGATTCTGTTTATTATCCTTTCAAATACAAAGTTTATGGAAACTACGCGCCGATTACAGAGAGCTATGTGATACTGAGATTGGCTGATCTTTATTTGATCAGGGCTGAGGCGCGGGCGCAACAGGGAAATCTACAGGATGCCCTGGATGATCTCAACAGGGTTAGATCACGGGCTGGGCTAACCGAAATAACAGGGTTGTCGCAGCCAGATTTGGTCAATATTATTTACCACGAACGACGGATAGAATTCTTTTGTGAATTCGGAAACCGATGGTATGATCTGAAACGAACAGGGCGGGCCGATGCAGTATTGGGATCACTGAAACCGGATACCTGGCAATCAACAGATGTGCTGTGGCCGATACCTCAGAACCAGATCAACCAAAATCCCGCATTGAAACAGAACCCGGGTTACTAAAAATCTCAAATTTTATGACGCTCAAAACAATCCTGGCAACAGGTATGGTACTCCTTTTTTCCTTTTTGGTCC
>Ga0163162_10001293_pt1 | contig 23397 bp, 25 predicted proteins | sample S55metaG_FD_115310 | JGI IMG/M metagenome (GOLD analysis project Ga0163162, IMG submission 115310) | Switchgrass rhizosphere microbial communities from Kellogg Biological Station, Michigan, USA - S5-5 metaG | ecosystem: Host-associated > Plants > Roots > Rhizosphere > Soil | place: USA...
ATAAAATGTCCGTTATCAACGCTGTCAGAAATAAGTTGATCGCATTAGCGCTGGCTGTTATCAAAAGAAATAGTCCTTTCGAAAAAAATTACTCTTTATCTTGATTTTGCCATAGAAATCCCTAACGCAACTGGTAGTCTAATGAACCTATTCTTTTAGTTTTCGTATTAGCGCATTAAATGCTTACTTTCATCATAAGAAACAACCTAAATGAAGAATTCCCTCTTATTCTTTGCACTTATCATCATCGTTTTTGCATCATGTGTCAGCAAAGCTAAAGTCGACCCGGTTAAGCCGGCTTTTGCAGATACCATTTCAGCCACTATTGACGGTGTGCCTGAAAATTTTAATTCGCTTGATACTATCCGATATAATAATCCAAACTCATTATATTTTTCAGGAACAAATGCTGATAATGCAGACAAGATGATCCTCATACTGGGCAGCAACGGCAACAGCATTGATACCGGAGCTTATACCAGCGTTTACGGAGGACCAAAAGGCTCAGAAATATTGTACGGAGTGGGACCAGGCAATACCGCTAACAACTATTATTATACTTATGATATTAGCGGTGGTGCTTCTTTTGATGGAGTAGTAAAAGTTACTTCTATTAGCAGTTCAAATATCAAAGGCACTTTCAGTGGTACGGTGGTTCAGGAATCTTTTGTTCTTACGGCTAGCCCGGTAACCAAAACGATTACTAATGGGAAGTTCAATTTGGCGATTAAGCATTAATTTAGAATGTTAGTTAGCCTGAACCTATAAATTATCATTTAAGGATTTTATAATATTTTCCAAATCTTTCCAGATAGAAAGTAAAACGGTGGATTCACTTTTGGCTCGCTCAATTAGTTTTTTGCCGTTTTCACTAAGATAATATCCTCCAGATTCTTTAACTACAAGATTTTTACTTGTTAGCCACCTTATGCAATTTTGCAATTCTTTTTGAGCCGGGACTGCATGATTAATCCCATCGGCAATTGTTGATATGCTGTCCATTTTTGCAGGAGCTACTTCAGATGCCAATGACGTTGCTAAAAATATCCACGAAATAGTTTTTATTTCATCCATTTGTCTAAGGTTAGTGCGTCTAAAGATAGAATTTCTAAAAAATATTATTATTTGACAATTACTAATAAAAAAACCCCGGTCTCCCGAGGCTTAGTATTTGTTTGAACAAGATTTTAACGATTAAAAGACGGTCAGGATGATCTTGTGAATCCTTGAAATCCCGTAATCGTGTTCTATTTCTTTGCGTATTTAAAGTTCTTACCGATAAACTTGGCGCTTGGGCCCAGTTCTTCTTCGATACGCAGCAACTGGTTATATTTTGCGATCCTGTCTGAACGTGATGCAGAACCGGTTTTGATTTGTCCGCAGTTTAGGGCTACAGCTAAGTCGGCAATAGTTGAATCCTCAGTTTCGCCTGAGCGGTGGCTCATTACTGAAGTGTAACCGCTGGTTTGTGCCAATGAAACAGCGTTGATGGTTTCAGTCAGGGAACCGATCTGGTTTACTTTTACAAGAATAGAGTTACCGATATGCTCATCGATACCTCTTTGCAGGCGTTTTACGTTGGTAACAAATAAATCATCACCAACTAATTGGATCTTGTCACCAATTTTGTCGGTTAATAATTTCCAGCCATCCCAATCGTCTTCAGCCATACCGTCCTCGATAGAAATGATCGGATATTTTGCAGCTAATTCAGCCAGGTAATCAGCTTGCTGAGCGCTGGTACGAACAGCACCTTTGTCGCCTTCAAACTTGGTATAGTCGTATTTGCCGTTTACATAAAACTCAGAAGCAGCACAGTCCAACGCCAGGCAGATTTGTTCGCCTGCTTTGTAGCCAGCTTTTTCAATAGCTTTCAGGATAGTTTCTGCCGCATCTTCTGTACCGTCGAAAGTTGGTGCAAAACCGCCTTCATCACCTACTGCGGTTGAAAGACCGCGGTCGTGCAAAATCTTTTTTAGATTGTGGAACACTTCAGAACCCCAGCGCAATGCCTCAGAGAATGAAGGAGCGCCAACCGGCATGATCATAAATTCCTGGAACGCGATAGGCGCATCAGAGTGAGAGCCGCCGTTGATGATGTTCATCATCGGGATAGGTAATGTATTGGCATTAACACCACCGATGTAACGGTAAAGCGGCTGACGGCTTTCCTGCGCAGCAGCTTTAGCAACAGCTAATGAAACGCCAAGGATAGCATTAGCACCTAATTTACCTTTGTTTTCAGTGCCATCAAGTTCGATCATCAAAGCGTCGATAGCGTTTTGTTCGAATACGTCAACACCTTGCAGTTCTTTGGCAATAATATCATTTACGTTAGCAACGGCTTGTAGAACGCCTTTGCCCATATATTTTGATTTGTCGTTATCACGAAGTTCAACAGCTTCATGCGCACCGGTTGAAGCGCCAGAAGGGACAGCAGCACGGCCCACAGCGCCATTTTCTGTTAAAACATCTACTTCGATAGTCGGGTTACCACGCGAGTCGAGTATCTGGCGGGCGTGAACGTCAATAATTAAGCTCATCTTAAATTGATTTTATTAGGAATTGAAATTTAGTTAGTGTCAAATGTACACTAAATGTAGTTTACTTTCCAAATATACAAATGATATTAAGTTTAGCTCAAATAAAAATTTAGGATTACACAGATTTAATATAATGATTACACTGAAAGAATGTCAATAGTAAATGGTGAATAGTCAATTTGACTAGACTTGAAGTTATTCATCTGCACATTTGCAAATCCGCACATCTACTATTCCCATTTAAACGTCTTCACCGCAACAACATATACTCCGACGAACCATATGCCAAGGATCAGTAATTGATGCGAAACATCAAGCAACGATGCACCTTCAAAAGCCACTTTACGCATGGCTTCGTTTAGGTGGGTTAGTGGTAATACCCTGCTGATGTGTTGCAGCCAGCCCGGGAATGCAGATGTTGAAAAGAATGTACCTGACAACAGGAATTGCGGCAAAGTAATAATGTTAGAGAATGGTGGTACCGAGCTTTCATTTTTAGCAACGCCGGATATGGTAAAGCCAAAGCCCATGAAAATGATCAGGCCGATGGCAGATAAGATCAGCATATTGACGACCGTGGTAAAGCCATGTATCAGCGTAAAATTAAAAGCGTAGTGACCGATGGCAATAATAAACAATGCACCCGCCAACGCAAATACAATACGCGCCAATGCCTCACCCAGAACAATGCTGTAACGTTTTACAGGAGTAGCGAAGAATCGTTTGATTACCAGTGTTAGACGCAGGCTCAGGAACACGAATGCCGTACCAAAAACCCCGCTACTGAGTAATGAAAAGCCCAGCATTCCAGGAAGAATAAAGTCGATATAACGGTACTCACGGCCTTGAATGGTGGTTTCTTTTACTTCGGCTAATTGGGGCTGTTCTTTCATCATCGCATTCATCTGGTAAAGGATATTATTTAATGCAGATTTTAGAATGGCTCCTTTAGAGGATGCTTTGGTATATTGTACATTAATAGTATACGCGGGTTGATTCATGGGAGCGCTTTTGGGTAGCGCCGACAGAGGCGGATATATAACCCAGCCGTTGCCATGTTTTTTAATATCCAATATAGCATCAATTGATCCTTTGGATAAATTCTTATTCATCTCTTCAGTCGACTGATCTTTGATCAGATTCAACATCTGGTTTTTTTTCAGTACTCTGTAAATAATGGTAGTTGTATCGCATGTTTTAGCCACGCCCACATCAACAGTAACACCGCTGCCGCCTATATTGGCGAACACCACAATAAATATCAACGGGAACACCAAGCTAAACACAACAGCCGACGGGCTGCGTAATATCGACCGTAAACTGGCCTTGGCTATGGCCAACGTTGCTTTTGTATTACTATAAGGTTTATTGTTAGTCATTGGTTGTTGGTTGATTGATTGTTCATGGTCGATAGATCATAGTCCATAGTTAATATTGAATAAGCCATGGACCATCGACTATGGTCTATGGACATTTGCAAACTGTTATTCCTCCCGCCATTCCTTGCCGGTCAGGTTGATGAATACGTCCTCCAGGTTGGCCAGTTTTACCTGCTTCGGGCGTTCAAAACCGCCGGCTACCAGTTTGTCTATAAAATTATCAGGTGTATCAATACCGATTACATGGCCGCCATCGATGAATGCTACGCGGTCGCACAATACTTCAGCCTCGTCCATGTAGTGAGTGGTTATCACCACAGTTGTTCCGTTATTACGTATTTCGCGGATCAGGTCCCATAAATTTCGACGAGCCTGCGGGTCGAGACCGGTGGTAGGCTCGTCCAAAAATATAATACGCGGATCGTTAATCAATGTAGTGGCGATGGAAAAACGCTGCTTTTGTCCGCCGGACAAATCTTTATATTTTGCTTTGGCTTTTTCTGTTAAAGCAACTTTTTCGAGCATCTCCATAGGCGTTTTGTTGATGCCATACAGACCCGAGAAAAGCTCGATCAGCTCAGATAAATTCAGGTTAGGGTAGTAACCGGCTGCCTGCAATTGTACGCCGATGCGCTTTTTGATATTATCTGCATCTTTGTCGATCGAAAAGCCGTCTACTGAAATCTCGCCGGAAGTTTTGTCGCGAAGGGTTTCAATGATTTCGAGCGTGGTGGTTTTTCCTGCTCCGTTGGGGCCAAGCAGCCCGAATATTTCGCCCTCATAAACCTCAAAGCTGATATCGTTTACAGCAGTGAAATCGCCGTATTTTTTCACCAGGTTTTTTACAGTGATGATCGGTTTGTTTACCATGCTGTAAAAATGATACAGAAAAATGGAATATCAATAATATTTTCGGTGAATAGCGTAATTTTTACGGTGGAAGAGGTTGTATGTTTTACGTAGTACGTTATACGTTTAAGAAAAGGCAGGATTTAAATTGATAAAAATACGTACTACGTAAAACGTATCACGTACCACCTTTCTTGAGTTCACTTTCTGACTTCAGTACTTTGCTGCCATCTTTTTGTTTGATCTCGTAAGCAGGTTCGTCCTTGCTGGCTTTGCGCTTTACTTTGGCGCCTTTGATGGTCTTGGTGACTGGCTCGTCGTATTCCTTCTCAATTTTACCTTCGGCTTCGTATTTGCCCCATTGCCAGTGCACAGTATCTCCTTTTTTCATAATGGTTTTTATGAATCAACAATTGGAACCGTGAAAGGATTTGAAAAGTTAAAGGGGGAAGATATTTGGCCAGATCGGGAGGCGATCAGAATAATATACTAAGCGGCTTGATCAGCTCAGCAAATTAGCAAACGAGCGTGTGAATGTTTCCAGTCGCTCGAATAGGAAATTTGAAAATTGTGTTAATGTCTTCATTGTATTTATACTATACAAAATAACAGAACGCGTATTAAGCGTTCTGTTAATCTGTGTTAAGTTATTGTTGCATTATGTTAAGTTTTGAGAATCGAGATTTAAGAACCAGGAGTCAAGCAGGTCTGCAAGTTATTTTTATCTTGATTCCTGTCTCTTGCTTCTTGACTCTAACGAAGTATTACTTAACCAAATGACCCAATGTGTGGATCACTGCACTAAGGTGATGCAGGGTTTCGGTGGCCAAATGAATAAGCTGAATAAGCAGAATAGTTTTCATGATATTGTTTTGTTTTGCGGTACAAATATGGCCCCACCCACAAAAAAGCGTGAGAGGTATTAGGCGAACGGCGGAAAATCGTCGGTGAATTGAGGAAGGGAATTGGATGAGTTGGCTGAAATTATCGGGGAGGTATTTTAATGAAAAGTAGGGTGTCACACTGAGGTACTCGAAGTGTGTGCGTAAAGGCCTTTGCCCGCATGCTTCGAGTGCCTCAGCATGACAACAGCGCACGATGAAGCTACGGGATTAATAATCAGTATACAAACTAGCATTAAACCTCTTCGCCAAAAGCCCGGTCGCATTGTCAGTATCTATATCTACAACCAATACGCCAATCTCTGAATAAGGCTGATGGGCTACACAATTGCCGTCAGGATCAATCACACAGGTAGCTGATTCAGGGTATTTCATGGTGTAATTGCAGGCTGCATAATAAATGGTGTTCTCCATTGCCCGCATCATAATGGCCTTTTCGTAATATGGGTTATTCTTGTTGCCCCACTCATACAGCTTATAGCCATGTGTATCGTTGCCGGTGCAATGCGGATGGAATACAATTTTAGCATCCCTTCGTGCCGACCATCTTACCGATTCCGGATAGCGAAAACCCTCGTGACAGATCGTGATTCCGAATTTAATACCGTTCACTTCAAAAATGCTTTTCTCATTGCCGTAAACAAATAACTCATCTTCGGTTGGAGGAGATAATTGATTTTTAGTTTGGCGACCGAGAATTTCTCCGTTTGCAGATATTACCCAAGCCAGATTTAATATACCATCGGGGTGATCCCAATCCATGGGTATGATGACAGCAATAGCGTTTTCCTTCGCCATAGCGCAAACACTTTTCAGCGCTGCTTCCAGTTTGGCTGGTGAATGCGCTTCAACTTCAAAACCAACGCCGCGTAAACCAGGAATATAAGATTCAGGAAAACAAACGATCTCGGCTTTTTTCTCCGCTGCCTCTTTTATCATCTTCTCGACCCATTGCAGGCCGTCTTCTATTGATTTTGGAAATGGTGGCGAGGCTAAGGCAATCTTCATAAAAAATATTCGAATTAATCAGGGCTTGGCCAAATCTATAAAAATAAAAAAGGCGGGAAAAATTTCCCGCCGTTAAGTTCGTCTATTATTGCATCAGCTTGATGAAGTCATCAAACAAATATCTTGAGTCGTGAGGGCCCGGTGATGATTCAGGGTGATATTGCACCGAGAATGCTTTTTTACCTTTTACACGGATACCTTCTATCGACTGGTCGTTCAGGTTCACGTGGGTAATCTCTACTTTATCAGACGCACGAACCGCCTCAGGCACTACACCAAAACCGTGGTTTTGTGAAGTTACCTCGCAATGATTGATGATGATATTTTTTACCGGGTGGTTCAAACCTCGGTGACCGTTGAACATTTTCTGTGTCGGGATATCATTGGCCAATGCCAGCAACTGGTGACCAAGGCATATACCGAACATGGGTTTGTCAGACTTTAATATATCTTTCACAGTTTCAACCGCGTAAGGCATCGCAGAAGGATCGCCAGGGCCGTTGGATACGAAGTAGCCATTAGGAGCAAAATCTTTTTCCATTTCCTCGAAAGTGGTCTTAGCCGGGTATACTTTAGCGTACACGTCGCGGTCATCAAAGTTGCGCAGAATGTTTTTCTTAACGCCCAGGTCGAGCACTGCTACGCGGTATTTGGCGTTTTCCTCACCATAAGTGTAGGTCTCAGTAGTGCAAACTTGTGACGAGAGCTCCAGTCCATCCATTGACGGTACATCGGCCAATTTTAATTTCAGTTCTTCAATATCCAATATTTCGGAAGAGATAATGGCGTTCATCGCACCTTTATCGCGGATATGACGCACCAGTTGGCGGGTATCGATATCAGAGATGGATACGATATTTTGTTCCTGAAAATAATCCTGGATAGATTCATCGGCCTGTTTGCGGGTATAATAAATGTTATAGTTTTTACAAACCAATCCGGCTATCTGTATACGTTCTGATTCAACTTCAGCTTTAGCGATACCGTAATTGCCGATATGCGCGTTGGTGGTCACCATGATCTGACCAAAATAAGAAGGATCGGTAAAAATCTCCTGGTAGCCGGTCATCCCGGTATTAAAACATATTTCGCCGGTAGTGGTGCCTATCTTTCCGGCAGCTTTGCCATAAAATACAGTTCCGTCAGCCAGTAATAATACTGCGGGTAACTTGGTGAAGTTGGTGATCATAGTAATAAAAAAATGAATGGTTAAAGAGCCGGTCAGACTGAGGTTCAGCTCCGTGAAAGCAGTTGTAAGAAGTGCAATGGGCAACTACCAGATTCACGGCGCAAAGATAATAATATGTCACGAATTTCACGAACGTGGGAAGCGAATTTTGCGAATTTTATCGAACTCATATTTAGTACATTACTAATTTTGCATAGTTAGTAGGGTTTCGAATTGATTATCACCATCAAAATTAATTCGTGTAATTCGAATAAATTAGTGTACTTCGTGCTATTCAAATTACTACCATGTCTGTAAATAAAGAGATTAAACGGGTTACTACGAATACCTTACAGGAGATGAAACAACGCGGCGAGCGCATATCTATGCTTACCGCTTACGATTATTCCATGGCAACCATTGTGGATGCTGCCGGAACAGACATTATCCTGGTAGGCGATTCGGCCTCGAATGTGATGGCAGGACATGAAACTACCTTGCCTATTACACTTGACCAGATGATCTATCATGCTTCATCAGTTGTTCGTGCTGCAAAAAGGGCATTGGTTATCGTTGATCTGCCTTTTGGGTCGTACCAGGGCAATTCTAAAGAGGCGCTTAATTCGGCTATCCGTATCATGAAAGAAGCCGGAGCGCATGGTGTGAAGATAGAAGGGGGTGTTGAGATATCTGAATCAGTAACACGTATCCTGACAGCAGGTATCCCGGTGATGGGACATTTAGGTTTAACACCGCAATCGATCTATAAATTCGGAACCTACACTGTAAGGGCAAGGGAAGAAGCAGAAGCGCAAAAATTACGCGAGGATGCCATAAAATTGCAGGAACTGGGTTGTTTTGGTATCGTGCTGGAAAAAATACCTGCGCAACTGGCAAAAGAAGTAGCCGAAAGTGTAAGTATTCCTATAATAGGTATCGGTGCAGGTAAATATTGCGATGGACAGGTTTTAGTGATCCACGATATGCTGGGCCTGAACAAAGGATTTAAGCCAAGATTTTTGAGGCAATATGCCGATCTTTATACTGTGATGAACGATGCGATAAAGCATTATATTGATGACGTGAAATCGGAAGATTTTCCGAATGAGAAAGAACAGTATTAAATGTGCAGATGCGTGGATATGCAGATGTGCAAATGTGTGGATATGAAGATGCGAGGATGATAAATCAAAATTTGGAATTAATTGTTCTGGATATGAACCTTTAATTATCAGCCACCTAGAACCAATGGGCAAAGTATACATTAAATATGTAAACCAGGAGATCACGGACAAGGATATTATTTATGAAGATAACCACCTGATCGCCGTGAATAAACGTGCAGGGGATATTGTGCAGGTAGATGATACCGGGGATGAGTCGCTCGACGAAAAAGTTAAAAAATATATCGCCAAAAAATATAACAAACCTAACGGGGCTTTCCTGGGTGTAGTTCATCGTTTGGATCGACCGGTAAGCGGCTTGATTATGTTCGCCAAGACCAGCAAAGGGCTTGACCGGATGAACAATCTTTTCAAGCGCCGCGAAATTCAAAAGACTTATTATGCTGTGGTCCGCAAACGTCCGGAACCAACCGAAGGTAAACTGGTACACTGGTTGCTAAAAAATCCACAGAAAAATGTGACCAAGGCTTACGATCAGGAGGTGCCCGGAAGTCAACGATCTGAGTTGAGTTATAAATTGGTTGGGGAGTTAGATGGATATTATTTGATTGAAGTAAACCCTATTACAGGTCGCCCGCACCAGATCAGGGTTCAGCTATCTACTTTAGGTTGCCCGATAGTGGGTGACAATAAATATGGTTATCCCCGCGGAAGTTTAAAAAATAGCATCAGTCTGCATGCGCGGCGGCTGAAGTTCATTCACCCCATCAAGTTAGAGCCTGTTGAAATAGTTGCCGAATTGCCTAAGGATGGTTTTTGGGAGAAATTTGCGGGGATGATTGAATAAGTCCCGGTAGGGTCCGTACCTAGGGCACGATGTTTCTAATAATGTTTTATTACTACAAAGCTTTTACCCCGATGGGGTATTTTTAAAGCAGTTAATTATGCGCCGTAGGTGCAACCGCTTTGTAGAAAAATAATAAGCAAAAATTAGCATGCCGTAGGTATGCAACCTCGCCATCATGCAAGCACCCGCTTCAACAACGCCTCTGCTATCTCATCAAAATGCTCGCAAATAGTAGAAACGTGCCCATCTTTTGGGTAGGTTATCAATTTGGCATTTGGTAACCGCGGCACCATCCATTCAACCACCTGCACAGGGACAGTGTTATCCTCTTTTCCATGAAAAAAGGTGATCGGAAATCTGATCATACCTAATTCAAACCCTAACGGACGGATAGGCAGCCTCACATCCATCGCTACACCATTCATATCGCGGAAAGTTTCTTCTACACCTTGCTTCGATAAAGCCAACCTGTTGTTCTGCTTGAAGGTTTCAAAATCGGCCTTGGGCATGTTTTTTTCAAACCGGGTCAAAATATCCTTGTCCGACATTTCCCTATACGCCTTCATCTTCTTGAGAACAATAGGCAGCAGGAATGGAAATTTATCAGCTACGTTCCAAAAGATGCGGTGCTTCAGATCAAGATTATTTTTTACTTCAGGCTGGTTCATTTGCCCGGCACCTGAAACAATGACTGCTGATAATAGTCGCTCCGGTATTTCTAAAGCGCAAGTCAGCGTGTAAGGTGCTCCACCAGAATAGCCGAGGATGGCAAATTTATCGATGCCTAAATGATCGGCTAACGCGATAGTATCAGCTACCCAGTCAAAAAAAGTCCTGTTCTTATGCCTGTCGGATTGCCCCATGCCGGGTCGGCTAGGTGAAATAATTCGAAGATTATGTTTTAAAAATTGTTGTTCACCAATCATCGCCGGCTCCAGGCAGGAAGAGGGTGTGCCATGAAAATATATCACGGGGTAACCGTCGCTTTTCCCAAACTCCACATAGCTTAGTCGTCGTCCGTCAGGAAGGGTGAGAAATCGAAAATCGGTCATAAAGGCCCTAAAGATATAGTTTTGGAGGATAACAATTTTATAGGGTTAAAGTTGTTGCACTTTCTCCCATATTTTATCATCTACCCAAATACCTTCTTCGAGGCTTTTCTTACGGGTTCGTAAGGTATTCTCTCCGGGGTAAAGTATTTCACCCGCTTTGCCCTCGGTGCGACTGCTTTTGGTGTAATCCAATATGTTTTTGATGATTGCCTCTGTTTGCGGTCCGTTATCTGGTTTGATACAAATAAATACCTGCGATACGCCCGATTCCGATCCTCCGCGCGTAACATCGCCTGTTGAACGACCCTGGCTCAATACAGTAGCCAGCAAGTCAAGCATTAATGATAATCCTGATCCTTTCCAAAAACCAATAGGCAAAGGTCGTACGGATTCGATTATCTCACCAGGGTCATTGGTTAGCTTGCCGTCTTTATCATAACCGCCGGGCAAGGGCAGTTTCTCATTCTTTGATTTATAAAGGTTAAGCTTGCCAAATGAGTATTGAGAGATGGCCATATCCAATACAATATGACCCTCTTTTCGTGGTACCGCAACCACCAATGGATTATTACCTAAACGCGGATCAATACCACCCCAAGGCGGCATGTTGGCAATGGTATTGGTAAAACATATGCCGATCAAACCAGCCTCTGCAGCCTGCCATCCGTAGCTCCCACCGCGCATCCAGTGGTTGGTGTTTTTGATGGACACACATCCAATGCCATTTTCATGCGCCAAACTAATCGCCCTGCCCATGCAAAATGTCGCATTCAGCGGACCTATACCCATGTGGCCGTCCCATTGTTCTATAGCATCAAAGCCTCCTGTCCTGATAGGTCTTACATTTGGAATGACAAGGCCATTCTTTACATACTCTATAAAAGTAGGAAAGCGGTTTAACCCATGCGTGTACACACCATCCCGGCTGTTCTCGGCAAAAATGGTTGCGCTTTTATCCGCATGCTCTTCGTCAAAATTGAGGGAAAGCAGAACGCGTTTGAATTCAGATTTTAGTTTTTCGAAGGAGACTAGCATAGTTAAGTGGTTGATTGAGTCGACTAAGTTAAATTGATCAGACAACTTAATCAACCATTCAACTAATCTAACTGAATCAACGGACAATTAAACTAAACGTGAAATTTTACAGTTATATACTCACTGTAACGCCAGTTTGGCATTGATTTCTTACTTTTGTGTGGTATATAAATGAAATTCAAGATCCGGTTATTACTTCTGTTTGCTATAGTGGCGTTGGGTTTGATGGTTAATTCGTGCCAGAAAACGAAACAGGACTATATTGCAACATTAATTGCCCAGAACCAATGGCAGTTGTCGTCGGCACAGGTCACTACTTACATTGGTTCGACTCAGACAAGCCAGTTGACGCTGGATACCACATGCCTGGTGACCCAGATATTTAAGTTTAATACAGACAACACCTGTAGCTATACCAATTTTGATTGCCTGACACAGGCGACTAAAGGCACGTGGGCATTATCGCAGGACAAGCTTTTCCTGAATGTAAATATGATCGCGAAGGATACTATCGCGCGGCCCGGGGATACAACAACGCATTCCAAGCCATTTCAAACAGCCAGGATCGTTAACCTGGGGCAATATTCACTGGTGTTGCAAACAGGTGATCTGGAAACTTACTATTCTCCCACACAAAAGCGTGTGGTTTACCAATGGGGCTTTGTAAGGGTAAAATCGCAATAATGTGTTGTTTAACAGTATCAAAATTTTATATTTGAGTCGTGTTAAAGGCATTTTGAACAATTTGTAACAAACGCCAGGATAAAACTGAAATAAAGCGGCTAATCTATTAAGGGCCTTATTGCCGCCGAAACGATAATATCAATGAAAAAAAGGATCGCTATTTTTGCTTCCGGTTCGGGATCAAATGCCCAAAAAATAATGGAGCATTTCAAACGTAATTCCGAAGCCGAAGTAGTACTGATACTTACCAATAACCCGCAGGCCTATGTGCTGCAGCGTGCCGATAATTTCGAGATTCCATCACACATCTTCACCCGCGAGGAATTCTATCAATCAGACGCAATCATCAAACTGTTAAAAAATCTGCAGGTCGACCTGATTGTTCTTGCCGGTTTCCTGTGGCTCGTTCCTGAAAATTTATTAAAAGCGTTCCCAAATAAGATCATCAACTTACACCCTGCCTTATTACCCAAATACGGCGGCAAAGGCATGTATGGCGATCACGTACATAAAGCCGTTCTGGCAGCCAGGGAAGATGAGTCAGGTATTACCATCCATTTTGTAAACGAGAAATTTGACGAAGGCGAGATACTGCACCAGTCACGCTTCAAGATTGAACCAGGTGACACCTTAGAGATGCTTAAATTCAAAGGCCAGCAACTGGAGCATCAGCATTTTCCGAGGGTGATTGAGAGTTTGCTCCGCAAAATGAAGAGTTGATTGTTAGTGATCAGTTAACCGGTTATCAGTTAATCAGTGATCTGTTAATCGGTTATCGGGGTTAATGATTTAAAAATAAACTTACATTTATACCTAACCTTATTTTATGAGAGGATTTACCGACCTTGAGGCCTGGAAAAAGGCACATGTTCTTCGAAAAGATATTTCTGAATTAGTCAAAAGTTTCCCGTCCGATGAAAAATATCGATTAACTGACCAAATCATCCGTTCATCACGTTCCATAGGGAATAATATGGCTGAAGGACACGGACGTTACCACTATATCGATTCCAGAAAGTTTTTTATAAATGCCCGTGGCTCAGCATCTGAAACCATTGACCATCTAATTGTAGCTTTAGATGAGGGTTATATCAACAAAGAAATTTTTGAAAAACTGCAAGCCAGTTGCGACGAATGTATGCGTCTAATCAACGGATATATCAACTATCTTAAGCAACAATCAGCTTCTTAAGCAACCGATAACTGATACCCAATTAACTGGTCACTGTTTAACCGATCACTAAACTCAAAAAAACTGATCACTGATCACCGATAACTGATCGCAATTACCTACCTTTGCCGCTTTAAAAATCCTGTGTCCATGAGCCATCCTGTTCAAATTAAAAACGCTTTAATTTCAGTTTATTACAAAGACAATCTTGAACCCATTATCCACGAGCTGAGTCGCCTCGGAGTGAACATTTATTCCACCGGCGGAACGGAAACTTTTATCCGCAGCTTGGGTGTTGACGTGATCGCAGTTGAAGATCTAACTTCATACCCGTCTATTTTGGGCGGACGTGTGAAAACCCTGCATCCAAAGGTATTCGGTGGCATATTGGCAAGAAGAAACTTTGAAAGCGACGAGCAGCAATTGGCTCAATACGAAATACCGGAGATCGATTTGGTTATTGTTGACCTGTATCCATTCGAAGAAACTGTAAAATCAGGCGCAGGCCAGGATGATGTGATCGAGAAGATCGATATCGGTGGTATCTCCCTTATCCGTGCTGCAGCTAAGAACTTTAAAGATGTAGTGATCTTAGCATCAAAAGATGATTATGTAGAACTAGGCGAGATATTGAAAACCCAGGATGGTAAAACCACCATCGATCAGCGTCGTTCATTTGCGCAGCGTGCATTTAATATTACCTCGAATTACGATACGGCCATTTTTGAATACTTTAACCAGGACGAGCAATTGCCTGTATTCAAACAAAGCATTCAAAAAAGCCAGACTTTACGTTATGGCGAAAATCCGCATCAGAAAGGCGTATTCTATGGTAACCTGGATGCTATGTTTACTAAATTGCATGGTAAAGAGTTATCATATAACAACCTGGTGGACGTCGATGCTGCCGTAGCTTTGATTGACGAGTTCACGGAAACAACTGTAGCTATTTTAAAGCATACTAATGCTTGTGGTATCGCCAGCCGTTCATTTATAAAAGAAGCCTGGATTGATGCTTTGGCTTGTGATCCGGTATCTGCTTTTGGTGGTGTTATTATTGCCAATGACGAGATTGACGCAGATACTGCAAGAGAGATCAATAAGATATTCTTCGAAGTGCTAATTGCACCAGTTTATACCGATGAAGCAGTACAGGTATTGCGCGAAAAGAAAAACCGCATAATCCTGATTCGCCAGCCGGTAGAGTTACCTTTAAAGCAATTTAAGACTTTGCTGAATGGCGTGATCGAGCAGGATAAAGATTTGGTGATTGAGGGTCCGGATCAGATGAAAGCGGTTACTGAAAAGCAACCAACCGAACAGGAGCTGAAAGATCTCTTCTTCGCCAATAAAGTAGTAAAGCATACAAAATCAAATACCATAGTTTTTGCAAAAAATAACCAGTTGATGGCAAGCGGTGTTGGACAAACCTCGAGGGTTGATTCTCTTAAACAGGCAGTTATAAAAGCGGCTGAATTCGGGTTCGACTTAAATGGCGCTGTAATGGCCTCAGATGCATTTTTCCCGTTCAGCGATTGTGTGCAATTGGCAGCAGAAGCAGGTATTACAGCAGTACTGCAACCAGGCGGATCTATCAAAGATCAGGACTCAATAGACATGGCAAATCAAAAAGGTATCTCCATGGTTATGACCGGAGTACGACATTTTAAACATTAATTAATAATAACACGTAATAAGTTGTGAATTTTAACGCTTTTAATAACAACTTGTAATTATTAAGTTATTTTTATACAACTTTACATATCTATTATTTGACAATCGCCAATGGGTCTTTTTAATTTTTTCACACAGGAAATAGCTATAGATTTAGGTACTGCAAATACCCTTATCATACATAATGACAAAGTAGTGGTCGACGAGCCATCCATAGTGGCATTTGACCGTACAACCAACAAGGTTATCGCCATTGGGAGACAGGCGATGCAGATGGAGGGTAAGACCCACGAAAATATACGCACGGTGCGCCCGTTGAAGGATGGTGTAATTGCCGACTTTAACGCTGCCGAGCACATGATACGCGGCATGATCAAAATGATCAACAAAGGTAAAGGCTGGTTTTTCCCGTCATTGCGTATGGTGATCTGTATTCCTTCAGGTATTACCGAGGTAGAGAAACGTGCCGTACGCGACTCTGCTGAAATCGCAGGCGCTAAAGAAGTTTATCTGATCCACGAGCCTATGGCTGCTGCGGTTGGTATCGGTATCGACGTAGAAGAGCCAATGGGTAACATGATCATCGATATCGGTGGTGGTACTACTGAAATTGCGGTTATCGCTTTATCTGGTATTGTGTGCGACCAGTCTATCCGCGTTGCAGGTGATAACTTCGACTCAGACATCGTTCAATATATCCGTCGCCAGCATAATATCATGATCGGCGACCGTACTGCGGAGAAGATCAAGATAGAAGTTGGCTCTGCATTGCCTGAACTAGCTGATCCACCATCAGATTTTGCGGTACAGGGTCGTGACTTAATGACCGGCGTTCCAAAGCAGATTATGGTTTCTTATACCGAGATTGCTCACTGCCTGGATAAATCCATTTCGAAAATAGAGGAAGCGATATTGAAGGCATTGGAAATTACGCCGCCTGAGCTTTCTGCTGATATTTACCAAACCGGTATCTACTTAACCGGCGGTGGTGCATTGCTGCGCGGTTTAGATAAACGTGTAGCAGCAAAAACCAAACTGCCAGTTCACGTAGCCGAAGATCCATTACGTGCAGTAGTTCGCGGAACCGGAACCGCATTAAAAAATATAGGGAACTTTAAATTCTTAATGCAGTAGGTTAGAGCCAGGAGTTAAGAGCCAAGAACCAAGATAAAAAGTAAATTATGTTTTAACTGTCTTGATTCTTGACTCTTGATTCTTGACTCAACTCTTAAAATATAATAGCCAATGCGTAACCTCCTGATATTTATCACCAAGTACAACGCATTTTTTCTGTTTATTATCTTCGAGATAAGTTCTCTTATTATTTATATCAAATTCAATTCTTTTCAGAAGGCTTCTTTTATCAATTCAACCAATAAAGTAACGGGCACCTTATACGCCCAGGTTGATGAATTGTACAGTTATCTGTCGCTTCGCGAAACCAACGATAGTTTGGCCAAAGAAAACGCCCGTTTAAGGGGACAATTGAAGGCATCATTTTACATTGATAGCGTTAACAAAAAAGAAGTTAAGGATACTATTTACAAACAGCAGTATACTTACGTCGAGGCTAAGGTTATTAATAATTCCACAAACCGGAGCAATAACTATATCACCATTAACCGTGGCAGCTTGCAGGGCGTAGGAAAAGGCATGGGCGTGATTTGCAGTTCGGGTATTGTGGGTAAGGTGGTATTCGTTGGCCCGCACATGTCTATTGTGCAATCGCTATTACATAAGGATTCTCGTTTTAGCGCGATGCTGTCTAAAAATAAAGAAATCGGATACATAGAATGGAGCGATGACCTCGATCCGCATAAAGGATTTTTGAAGGACGTATCGAACAACGCACAGCCGCATGTTGGCGAAGAAGTGGTAACATCAGAGTTTTCGCTTTTCCCGGCGGGTATACCTATCGGTAAAGTAAGTAACCTGCGTACTAAAAACGGCGGTTTTGCCTTAAATATGGAAGTAAAACTTGCTGTGGATTACGGCAAGCTGCAATATGTGAATGTAGTCATAAACAAATTTGCTGAAGAGCAGGCGGGTCTGGAGGCGCAGCAAAAGAAAGATGAGTAGAGTTATATTGATCAACTTTTTGCGGTTTATATCGCTGATCTTTTTGCAGGTATTTCTGTTGAAGAACATTACCTTGTACAACCTCTCTACGCCTTACCTGTACATCATGTTCATTCTGCTGCTGCCGTTTGAAACACCGAATATTTTACTTTTTGCCCTGTCATTTTTGATGGGGATCATTATCGACTCATTTTACGATACGCCAGGCCTGCATGCAGCATCCTGCGTTTTGCTGGCATTCGTCAGAATATTATTTATCAGTATTACCGTTCAGAAAGAGGGTTTTGATAACGACCCTGAACCAACCTTGAGCGTAATGGGTACCCGTTGGTTTTTTACCTACGCCCTGATACTGACCTTAGCCCATCACTTTTTTCTGTTCAACCTGGAAGTTTTTCGTCTATCCGAGATACCGTTTACACTAAGCCGCTTTGTATTGAGTTCTATTTTTACGGTATTTTTGATGCTGCTTACAGGGTTTTTATTTTACAGAAAGAGGGAAAGGTAAATGAATAGTTTTTTTGAGCGGCGCTATATAATTGCAGGTATCTTTATTTCGCTTATCCTTATACTTCTTGCCCGCTTATTTTATATCCAGATCGTTGATGACAGGTATTTATTGTATGCCCAAAGCAACGTATTGCGCAAGGTTTATAAAAACCCTGCCCGCGGACCAATCCTCGATCGCAACAAAAAAATACTAGTACAAAACGAAGCCTTTTATGATATCATGGTAACGCCAAACCTGGTGAAGCCTTTTGATACGGCATCTTTTTGTAAACTATTGGGCATAGATACAGCCGAATTTCACAAACGATTTGAAAAGGCAATAAAATATTCACCGCGTCTGCAATCTCCTTTTGAAAAACAGTTATCTGCAGAGGCATTTGCTGCCATACAGGAACGCTTGTCGGAGTTCCCGGGTTTTGATTCTTCCCCGCGTTACCTGCGTACTTATCCTGATTCAGTTGCCGCACAATTTCTAGGATACATCAGTGAGGTAACCGACAAAGACATTAAGAAGTCCTCCGGATACTACCATCCTGGTGACTTTATTGGCGTGGTTGGTGTTGAGCGTGCTTATGAAGATGTGTTACGTGGCCGCCGTGGCGTTGAGAATGACCTGGTGGATTCGCGCAGCAGGTTTAAAGGGCACTACGCTAATGGAGCCTACGATACTGCACAAGTAGCGGGTGAACGTTTAACCTCATCTCTCGATCTGCGCATACAAAAGCTGGGCGAAAAGCTGATGACCAATAAGGTAGGAAGTATCGTGGCTATCGAGCCATCGACAGGAGAAATACTTTGCTATGTAAGCAGTCCTACTTATAATCCAAATCTACTGGTTGGACATGAAAGAGGCAATAATGCTGCCGAGCTATATAAAGATCCTTATAAGCCATTTTTTACAAGACCAATACAGGCTACTTACCCTCCCGGGTCGTCGTTTAAGCCACTGAGTGCTTTGATCGCGATGGAGGAAGGTGTGATTACACCGGAAACTACATATAATTGCCCCGGGTATTACTGGGCAGGAAATCACAAGGTCCCGTGTTTCCATGGAGAGCGGCATGGCGTGGTAAATCTCGCCAGTGCTGTTGCCGAATCATGCAACGGATATTTTTCGATGGTATTTGAAAAGCTTATCAATTACAACGGGGCAAAACAGACTGGATCTACTTTTACCAACTGGCGCGGGAACGTAGCAAAGTTTGGATTAGGTTCGAGACTGGGTTTAGATATGCCAAGTGAAGGTAAGGGTAACTTACCTACCACTGCTCATTATGATAAAGTTTATCGTCCCGGAAGTTGGCGTTCTAGTACAGTGATTTCGTTGGCGATCGGGCAAGGTGAGTTGTTAGCAACACCATTGCAACTGGCTAATATTGAAGCCACTATTGCCAATCATGGGTTTTATTATAAACCGCACCTGATCAAAGGTATCGGCGATAAGGAGATCATTAAACCTGAATACCGGGTTAAAAATTACGTAGGAGTTGATTCTCAGTATTTCGAGCCTGTTATTAACGGCATGCAGGCCGTGGTCGACCATGGTACGGCGGTCGGATCAAAGATATCAGGTATTGTGATGTGCGGCAAAACAGGTACGGCGCAGAATAATCACGGTGAAGACCACTCCGTATTTGTGGCTTTTGCGCCAAGAGAAAATCCTAAGATCGCGATAGCAGTAGTAGTGGAAAACTCCGGAGAGGGTTCAAAATGGGCAGCGCCGATTGCCAGTTTTATTGTCGAGAAATATTTAAGGGATAGTATCTCTTCGCGCCCTAACGGCACAACGCCTGAGTATATAATAAATTCCAACCGCTTGCCGGCACTCGAAAACTATTATAAGGGGCCAAAGTTGACTTTGCCATCGGCGCATAAAGATACAGCAAAACACAAAGCTGATAGTGCTAATAAAAAGGCTGCCATTGGTTCAAATCGAAAAAAGAATAAGAACAAGTATGCATCACCGGCCTACAAGCCAGAGAGGAGGGACGATGAGGAGTAGCATGCAGCAACAGCAACGCGGGTTCTTCTTTAATGTCGACTGGGCAATTGTATTTGTTTATCTGGCATTGTGTACCATAGGCCTGTTGAATATCCACTCGGCTGTGTATGACGAGAAGCACCCATCGTTTCTTGATCTGAGCACTGATTACGGAAAGCAGCTTATTTATATTATAGTAGGTAGCGTTGTGGCCATATTTATTCTACTCCTCGAAAGTCGCTTTTTTAGTGCATTGGCCCCTGTATTTTATGGAGTGACGGTTGCTTTGCTCATGCTCGTGCTGGTAGTAGGACGAAATGTGGGCGGTAACCAGGCTTGGATATCGTTAGGTGGAGGATTTAGATTACAGCCCTCCGAATTAGCTAAGCTAACTACGTGCTTATTGCTGGCAAGGTATTTAAGCGGTACTAATATCCGTATAACGGATGCTAAATCGTTCATGATCTCGCTGGCAATAATCGGGTTCCCAATGCTGCTCATCATGCTACAGCCGGATGCAGGTTCTACGCTGGTGTTTAGTTCATTGATCTTTGTTCTGTACCGTGAAGGACTTTCACCTTATTTCCTGATGCTTGAAGGGTTGTTCATCACGCTTTTTGTTCTTACGCTCAAGCTTAATAATACAGCCTACATTGTCGGGGGATTGATCATTCTGGCTATCATTATTGTATTATTCACCAGGCGCAACAGGAAACTGATGCCTGTAATAGCAACAGGTTTGGCCATTAGCATTGCCTTTGTATTCAGCGTGCATTTTCTTTATACCAATGTGCTGAAACCACACCAAAAGGTTCGTATCGATATTGTATTAGGCATCACTACCGATATAAAAGGTAAGGGTTACAATGTGAACCAGTCGAAAATTGCAATCGGCTCGGGTAAGCTGTGGGGCAGGGGATATATGCAGGGTACGCAAACCAAATACTCGTTTGTACCCGAGCAAGGGACCGACTTTATCTTCTGTACAGTGGGGGAAGAATGGGGCTTTGCCGGCGCTACGGTCGTATTAGGTCTATATCTGTTTTTGCTACTCCGAATTATAAGAGTTGCCGAACGACAGCGTTCGACATTTACACGGGTATATGCCTATGGCGTGGCATCTGTTATCTTCTTCCACGTCATCATCAATATCGGGATGACGATAGGGATCGTGCCTTCTATCGGTATTCCATTACCGCTGATAAGTTATGGAGGGTCTTCGTTGCTAAGCTTTACTATTATGCTGTTTATCCTGGTGAAGTTGGATTCAAATAGGATGGGGATTGTTTGATAGTGGCAGTAGCGGTTTTCAGTTGCAGTAATTTGGATTGCTTATTTTAGGGATAAGATTATTGAACAATATGATACATGTTACAATCGATAATAAGAGATATGTTCTTATAAGCGAGGATGACTATCAGACATTGCAAAAGAAGGCCGCATTAAAAGCAAGGCCAGAAAAAGCCCTCTCAATTGATGAAGCCCGTGCATATAGTAAGAGGATGATCAGAAAATGGGCTTCCGAATGAATAAATTATCAAAAGGCTATAGTAAAGATTGATACTGCCAACAGCTACTGCCACTGAAGAATACAATCACCTAAGAAAACCTTCTCCTCAGCAACTCATAAAACTTTTCCGTAGTAGCAGGTTTGGCATCCCAGTTATTCTTAACGGCATAGCTTGTTTTAAGGAAATTTTCAGCTTCATCAAAAGAATTAAACCGGTTCAGAATATCCAGTGCTTCGCTATAGGCGAGGTTATAGCCATTGAACAAGTCTTTTATGTAAAGCAGTTTATCGTTCAGCGTGATGGCCTGTTTTAGGTCAGAAATAGGTTGTGCGCTTACGTGCTCTGTGTTTCGTGAGCTATTGGCATTGATCTGTGCCGATATGCGTTGATTGATCGTCAGCATTCCCTCTTTCTCATCTGTATCCACTTGTGGCCTCAATGGTTCATGTACCACTGGAGGGGGCACAACTTCAACTTTAGGTTCTTCTGCTTTTGGCAGTTCTGTTATGGTGTGGATCGGGTGACGCATTTCGTCGGGTTCCGGCTCTCCCTCTTCCTCCTCTACGTGAGGTATGTCTTCCAATTTAAGTTCGTGCTTTATCATTGGAGGTTCTTCCTGCCTGATGTAAGAATAATCGGCACCGGTATCATCACCCCTCAGATCAATATGCGGAACAGGGCTTTCCAGTACGTTTATTTGCGGCTTTTCAACAACTACGGGCGCTTCAACTTTTTCCTCTATCTCAGGTTCCTTCTCAACAACGGGTTGCTGAGCCTGCTGCACTACTGGTTCAAAAAATCGCGGTTCGGCAGGCGGTAGTTGCTTTGGTTCAGGTTTGTTCAGGTTAAGTTTGCGCAATACTTCGGAGTGGTCGGCCAAAAAATGGGCGTTGGCTACAAACAATTCAAGCTCAAGATCATTCATCTCGCTTTCGTTTTCTGCCAGGTAATTGTGTTGGTCGTTCAGCTCCTTCAGTATGGTGCCTATCTTTTTAAAAACTTCCTGTTGCTTCATGGCGATATATGCAATTGCTTCTCAAAAATAACATTTAATTATGATATTTGCCCGCTATAAGGAGTTTGTAATGCTGTATAGCGAAGATGTTTTTAAGCGCAGAAGTGAATTAGGGGGCAGTATCGAAGTAATTTGCGGGTCGATGTTTTCGGGTAAGACCGAAGAACTGATACGCCGGTTGCGCCGTGCACAAATAGCCCGTCTGAAAGTGGAAATATTTAAACCACGTACCGATAACCGTTTTCACGAAACCGACGTTGTATCGCATGATGCTAACTCTATTCCATCAACGCCGGTAGATAATTCATCAGCTATATTGCTATTAGGCAGCGACGTGCAGGTAGTAGGCATTGATGAGGCCCAATTTTTTGATGAAGAACTACCCAATGTCTGCAATATGCTCGCCAACCGCGGTGTGCGGGTAATCGTCGCCGGACTGGATATGGATTTTAAAGGCAAACCTTTCGGCCCCATGCCAGCCCTCATGGCCATTGCAGAATCCGTTACCAAAGTGCATGCTGTATGCGTTAAATGTGGTAATCCGGCCTTGTATTCTTACCGCTTAGTATCGAATGCCGATACCGTCTTGTTAGGCGAAAAAGAAAGCTATGAGCCGCGGTGCCGGGTTTGTTATAATCTGGTGGATTGATCTCAAAGAAACGTCATGGCGAGGAACGAAGCCATCTCCAAACTATGCAGATCGGGGAGTAGGGATTTGTTAAAGGGCGTTCATTTAAAACTTGGGCGTTTCCGCTGATAGAAGCGGCCGGGCTTTCCGCTCATACTACACAGGCATTAATCACGGGCCGGTATCCGCTGCAATCCATTAGGTTTGTTTGTATTATAAAATATCGCAAGTCAGAGG
>Ga0163162_10001294_pt1 | contig 23375 bp, 22 predicted proteins | sample S55metaG_FD_115310 | JGI IMG/M metagenome (GOLD analysis project Ga0163162, IMG submission 115310) | Switchgrass rhizosphere microbial communities from Kellogg Biological Station, Michigan, USA - S5-5 metaG | ecosystem: Host-associated > Plants > Roots > Rhizosphere > Soil | place: USA...
CTGAGCATCGAAAACACCATTCCGGCAAACGGCGATGCGCCACTGACGAACATATGATGCCCCCATACCAGAAAGCCCAGTGCCGCGATGGCGAGGCTTGATAACGCCACGAACGTGTAACCGAAAATCTTCTTGCGCGAGTAGCAGGTAACGATTTCGCTGACGACGCCCATGCCGGGCAAAATCATGATGTAGACCGCCGGATGCGAATAGAACCAGAAGAGATGCTGAAACAGAAGGGGATCGCCACCGAGCTTCGGATCGAAAATGCCGATGTGAAAAGAGCGCTCCAGCAGGATCAAGGTAATCGATATCGCCAGCACCGGAGTACCGAGAACCATGATCAGGCTGGTCGCATAGTGAGCCCAGATAAACAGCGGCAACCGAAGCCAGGTGAGGCCTGGAGCCCTCATCTTGTGAATCGTCACAATGAAGTTCAGGCCGGTGAGGATCGATGAAAATCCCGTGATGAAAATTCCGAGCGCGGTCAGGATGACATTGGAGTTCGCGTACGTGCTGCTGTACGGCGTATAAAAAGTCCATCCCGTATCGACGCCGCCGGTCACGACCGCGGCGAGAGTGAACACGCCCCCAATAATATAGATGTACCAGCTCAGCAGATTGAGTTTTGGGAAAGCCAGGTCCCGCGCGCCGATCATCAGAGGGATCAGGAAATTTCCGAGCACCGAAGGAATCGAAGGAATCAGGAAAAAGAAAATCATGATCAGGCCATGCATCGTGAACAGCTTGTTGTAGGTCTCGGCCTGAACCAGGTCACCGGCGGGCGTCAGCAGCTCGAGGCGAATCAGCAGCGCAAAGAATCCTCCGACAATAAAGAACAACGTGATCGAGATCAAATAAAGCAATGCGATTCGTTTGTGATCTCGCGTCAACAGCCACGAACGCCAGCCCCACGATGCATTCAGATAATTTTCCGGAACGTTCGCATGCGTCATGGTTTGGCGTCTCCTGCGCCGAGGGACCGGATGTAGGCGATGATTTGGAAGATTTCATCCTCGTTCAGCTGGTTGCGGAATGTCGGCATGATGGGCCGATAGCCTTCCACGACTTTTTCATTCGGATTCAGAATCGACTCGCGAATGTAGGCGTCATCGAACGCCACTGTCTCGCCGCTCTCCATTCGCACGGATTTGCCATACATTCCGATGAGAGGAGGGCCTTTCTGCGTAGCCTGCAGCTCATGGCATCCAGCGCAGCTGAAAGTGCGGAATAGCCGTTCACCGGCTTTGGCGGGAGGATCATCGGCCCCATTGGCCAGCCAGTTTTGATAATCCTGCGGCTCCATCACGACGACATTGCCAATCATTCCGGAGTGACGGGTGCCGCAATATTGCGCGCAAACCAGCCGGTAACTTCCGATACGCGTCGCCTCAAACCACAAGGTGGTGTAGCGGCCCGGCACCACGTCCTGCTTGACTCGAAAAGCCGGGATGAAGAAATCGTGAATCACGTCCTGAGATGCCAGTATCAACTTTACCGGCCGGCCGGCGGGCACGTGAAGTTCGCCGATCTCTCGCCGGCCTTCGAGATGTTCCACAGTCCACATCCATTGTTTGCCGACGACATAAATATTCATGGCACCGGGAGGATCCTGCTGGTTATGCAAGTAGAGTCCGGATCCCCACGTGAACATCACGGCGGTCAGACCAAGTGGAACAGCAGTCCATAGGACTTCCAGAGAAAGGCGGGTCGGCACTGGAGTTGCGGTCAGTCCCGGCCGGCGCCGAAAGCGAATCGCGAAAAAGAAGATCAGAAGGAAGATCAGGAATGAAAAAAAGGATGCGACGAGAGTCAGGAAAATGGATAGCACATCCACGCTCCCGGCAACGGTGGACGCCTGTTGCGGCCAGAATGGAAGTTCAATGAGCATAACTTCGTTGAGCGATGCGATCCCGCCGGATCATCCATCCAATGAAAACCGCAAGAGCCAGTACTGTGACCGCACCCGCGATACGCAACACCTCGATGATGACGAGCCCGTAACGTGCAGTCCCTGGATCGTAGTGGTAGCAATACAGCAGCACCCGATCCATTGGAGAACCGATATGATTGCTGGCCGCTTCCACCAGACTTAATCGCAAATCGCGGGCGGAATACTCGATGCCATAAAAATACCGGGCCATGCGTCCCTGTGGAGTAACCACCATGATTGCCGATGCATGAGCCCACTGCTGGGACTCCGGATCATATTTGTAATGAAAGCCTGCGGCGGTGGTGAGCGCTTCGATTGCCGCCTGGCTGCCTGTCAGGAAGTGCCAGCCGGCAGCGGCACCTGGCCTCCGGTATTCCTCGATATACGTTTGCTTCTTTTTTGCCGCGAGATCGGGGGTTTCTCGTGGATCGAAGCTGATGGTCACGATGTTGAACTGATTCCCTGCATCGAACGGAATGGCGCGAAGATCCCGAACCAGTCCATTTAACGTCAGAGTGCAGAGATTCGGGCACTCGTAATACACAAACGCGAGAATGACTGGCTTCTCACCAAAGTAATCTCGCAGGACGATGTCTTTTCCAGTTTCATCCCGTAACGGTACGTCGAGCGGCAACTGCGCGTTCAGGGCCTGATCAATGCCGACATCGTCGAGTATTCCCATCGAGGTCGCTTGAGCATTGGCGGAATTGCCCAGCGCGATGGCAAACAAGATGACGCTACCGAAGATTCCCAGACGTCGTTTAACGATCTTCATGGGCACGCTCCTGCCAACCCTGATCCACGACGATATCCATGGCCCGCTCGATGGGAATTCGGGCAACGCCTGTGCTCCGGTCGACCCAGCCATAGCTTTCCAGCTTTTGCCGATTTGCCTCATTCAACGTCTCCAGATCCTGTCCTGGTGAAATCTGGAGCCGCGGTTCAGGAAAACTTTGCACTTCCGTGGCGAAATTCGGCATTGCTCCCGAATGAGGCACGAAGTAACCGAACAGGAGGATCGACGTGGCCAGGACAACGGCTAGCATCAGCATCAGGCCCAATGCAAAGGCCACCGCCACTTTGGGCTTTATGTCGAGAAGCTCATGGGTGGGTGTCATGTGCTCTCCACGTAGGGTACGAGTTGAGGATCCTGCTGCGGCATGATCGGTCGCGTTTCCAGGCCACGAGTGAATAATGAAATCCACACGCCGCCCACACCCGCGAGCGCGGTGAAATCTGTCCAGTGAACGGAGAAATGGTCCGGTATGAAAGCGGGCATGACGAGCCAGAAGACATCGACAACGCTCATCATCATTACAGCGATTGAGATGGACGAAAGCACGGTCAGGCTGCGTTTTGCGTGGCGTGACAACAACAGGAGAAAAGGAGCGAAGAAATGAAACACCAGTAGCAGGATGGCCACCCATTCCCACCCGTTGTGTATTCTCCGCAGATACCAGGGGATTTCATCCGTTAGATTTCCGGCCCAGATGATCAGGAATTGCGAAAACGATATATAGGCCCAGAGCATCACAAACGTCAGCAGCAAATTGCCCAGGTCATGAAAGTGATTTGGAGTGACGACATCGTGGAGTCCGTTGTGGCGGACGATCCAGGCGAGAAAGGAGATCACGAATGCGAATGCCGACAGTACCTGAATCATCATGAAGAGGACTCCATATGCCGTGGAGAACCAGCCGGTATCCAGAGACATCGCCCAGTCGATTGAAGCAAACGTGACGGTTACGCCATAGATCACCAGGCCGGCGCCGCTGAGCCTTTGAAAGCGAACCAGCAATTCGGGCTTTCCGGTCTGATCCTGCTCCAGCGACCACCGGTTCAGATAAACAGCCATCAGAATCCAGGCCGCGAAATAGATCGCGGCGCGAATAGTGAAAAACGGGAAATTGAGATAGAGCCGCTGATGCTGAAGGATCGGATCCGCAGCGACATCCGCCGGCCGAGCCCACGCATAGAGAGAACGTATGCCTGGCACTAACGGCACCACGAACAGGGCCATCACCGGAATGGTCCGCATTCCGGACTCCACCAGGCGGCGAATCACGGCCCCCCAACGGCCTCCTGTCAGGTGATACAGCATGACAATCGCCAGACAGCCCAACGCGACACCCAGCCAGAACAGATAAGCGATCAGATAGGATCGAAAGAACTGTTCGCGCGAAAAAACGGCGGCGATAGCACACAGAGCTAGTCCGGTGCAACCCACCCATAATGAACGGCTGCGAATGATCTGCAGATTCACTGGATTCATGGGATGGACTCCAGCCGACGGCGATCGCTTTCTGGAAGCGTTCCGGCGATAGCGCTTTGGCTCAGCTGCAGTGCGCGGATATAACCGGCGATTGCCCAGCGATCCTCCCGTGAAATTTCGGCCGCATAATTCTGCATGGCGCCAAAGCCATTACTCATGACATCGACGAAATGAGCGGGAGCAGCCTCGCGCAGCCGGTCGATGTGAAACGAAGGTGGTCCGTGGCGGAAGCCACGCAGAACGACCATGCCTTTGCCATCGCCTGTTTCCCCGTGGCAAGGAGCGCAATAAATGTTGAAACGCTCTCGGCCGCGGTCGAGCAGAGCTCGCGTGAGCGGGACGTCTGAGGAATTCTGAGGTTCGATATCAGCGTCGCGCGCAATCGTTCCGGAGGGAACAGGGCGCGCCGAGCGGTCGTCGCCGAATAGTGAACTGGATTTCAACGTTCCGTACTTTGGCTGATCCGCCATCGACTGACGGCAGGACGCTGGCATCACAACGATGAAAAGCAGCCACAACAGGGCGACCTTCGATTTACCGTTCGATTTGTCAGCGCGATTGCTCAATTTCGTACACTCCAATTGGGCTGAGGCCTTCCAAAAGGTCGTGGACCGCGTCCGGATCGAAACGCGGATCCCTCGCTTCAATGCAGATGAAAAATCGATTCCGGCTGGCCAGAGCAAATCGTGGTTCGTTGAACAGCGGATGATGCGGCATCGGCAATCGGTTGAGTGCAAGCATTCCGAGCGCTGCGAAGAGTGCGGCAACCAGAATCGTCAATTCGAAGGTTACGGGGATGAATGCCGGCCAGCTGTTATTGGGCCGGCCGCCGATGTTTAACGGATAGCTAATAACGCTGGCGTAATATTGCAGGGCAAATCCGCCAACGCAACCCACCACTCCTCCGGCCAGCACGATCGCCGGCAGCCAGTTGAATCGAAATCCAAGTTCTTCGGCCAATCCTTCCACCGGAAAGGGCGTATAGGCATCCATGAAGCGATAGCCTCGCGTTCGAGCGGCGCGCGCCGCCGCTACCACTTCTTCCGGATGGTTGAATTCCGCCACGATTCCATATAGCGCCGGAGTTCTCATGATTCGCTTCTCACATGGGAACCCGGCAGAATTTGACGCATTTCGGAGATGGAAATCATCGGCAGGAAACGAATGAAAAGGAAGAGCAGGAAAAAGAACAACCCGATGCTGCCGGCAAACGTCGCCCAATCCCAGATGGTCGGGGAATACATTCTCCACACGGAAGGCATGAAGTCCCGATGAAGACTGGTCACGACAATGATGAAGCGCTCCAGCCACATTCCGATATTCACGCTGAGGCTGATCGCAAACAGCGCTGGAACGCTGGCGCGGACCCGGCGGAACCATAGGGCCTGCGGGATCAGAATATTGGTGAGGATCAAACCCCAGTAAAGAATGGCATATGGTCCCGTCATCCGGTTTTTCATCGTATAGGCTTCGTAAAGGCTTCCGCTGAACCACGCCATGAAGAGTTCCATCATGTAGCCGTATGCGACGATCATTCCTGTAGCGAGCATAATTTTGGCCATGTTTTGCAGATGCCGCATCGTGATGAAGTCCTGAAGGTGGTAGACAGCTCGGATGGGAATGGCCAGAGTGGCGACCATGGCGAAGCCTGAATAAATGGCGCCGGCAACAAAGTAGGGTGGAAAGATCGTCGAATGCCAGCCGGGAACAATTCCGACTGAGAAATCGAAACTCACAACGGTGTGAACCGATACCACAAGCGGCGTCGCCAGGCCGGCGAGAAGCAGGTACGCCGATTCGTATCGTCGCCAGTGAATGGCGGATCCCCTCCACCCCATGGCAAGAATCCCATACACGATTTTGGGCCAGCGATGCGTCGCGCGGTCGCGCAATGTGGCAAGGTCGGGGATTAATCCTACAAACCAGAACACGAAGGACACGGTCAGGTATGTCCCTACCGCAAAGACATCCCATACCAGCGGGCTCCGAAACTGCGGCCAAAGGCCCATCGTGTTGGGGTAGGGAACCAGCCAGTAGAAGAACCAGGGGCGGCCCAGGTGCAGTAACGGAAAGAGTCCGGCGCAGGCGACGGCAAACAGGGTCATGGCTTCGGCAAATCGATTGATCGAGGTCCGCCATTGCTGCCTCAGCAGCAGCAGAATCGACGAAATCAAAGTGCCGGCGTGCCCGATTCCAATCCACCAGACGAAATTGACAATGGCGAAACCCCAGGCAATTGGAATGTTGACACCCCAGATTCCGACACCGCGAAGAAGCAGGTAGGAAACCGCGCCGAGCAGGGTTATCAGCAACAGACACGACAGAGCAAAGCCAGCTAACCAGCCCAGCGTTGTGGGCCGGGTCAGTACAATCGAGGCGATTCTGTCGGTGATTGAACTGTAGGTGTAGTTGGCCGCGATCAGCGGAGCGCCTCCCGGATCGGAAGGACTGACTTCTTCAACCATGGTGGCCCTCCGCTGGGATCTCCGGATTTCGATTCGAAAGCCTGGCCAGGTATGTCGTACGCGGCCGCGTGTTCAGTTCCTCAAGCAGCCCATAATTGCGCGCCTCCGCCTTCAACCTGGCGACGTCGCTTCCTGGATTCTGTACATCGCCAAAGACAATCGCATTGGCGGGACACGCGACCTGACAGGCGGTCTTCACTTCGCCATCGCGAATCGGGCGATCCTGTTTTTCGGCTTCAATGTGCGCGGCATTGATGCGTTGAACGCAGTAGGTGCACTTCTCCATCACTCCGCGGCTTCTTACGGAAACTTCGGGATTGGCCAACAACTCCAAAGTCGATTCGCCATAGCTGGAGTACTGAAAGAAGTTGAAGCGACGAACCTTGTAGGGGCAATTGTTCGAACAGTAGCGCGTGCCCACGCAGCGGTTATAGGTCATTTCATTCAGACCTTCGCTGCTGTGCGTCGTCGCGGCGACTGGACATACCAGCTCGCACGGTGCGTTCTCGCAATGCATGCAGGGGACCGGTTGAAAGAATGCTTCGGGACCGTCCGGCTCGCCGCGGAAGTAGGTATCGATCCGCAGCCAGTGCATTTCACGGCCGCGCAGGACTTCGCTTTTTCCGACGATCGGAATATTGTTCTCGGCCTGGCATGCCACGACACAGGCATTGCAGCCAACGCAGGTGTTGAGATCAATGGACATTCCCCACGCGTAATCTCCGGCCCCACGTTTCGGGTACAGCGACAAATCCTTCGAAACGGCCGGCCTCTTCTCGGAAACTGTTTTGGAATCGCGGGAGTATGCAGCCACGGTTGCTGTCCGAACGTTGTCTCGATCTTCCATGCTCTGGTGCAGCTGAGTCGAGGCCAGCAGCCATCGCTTCCCGGTCTTTCGAACCGAGGCCGTTGCGGTCCACGGCGCATTCGAAGTTCGAATGGAATAGGCATTCGTGCCCAGGTCGTTTCCCACGCGTCCCGCACGGCGCCGTCCGTAACCCAGGTAAAGCGTGACGGAATCATCCGCATGGCCTGGAGATATCCAGATCGGCACTTCGAGTTTCCGCCCACCCGAGTCGATTTCGATGACATCGCCGTTGCCGAGGTGATGACTTTCCGCGGTGCGGGGGCTGATGCCGGCCGCGTTGTCCCATGTCAGGCGCGATAGCGGCTTCGGCAATTCCTGCAACCATCCATTGTTGGCGAAGCGACCGTCAAAGACGGTGGGATCCGGACAAAAGACGTTTTCCATTTCGTTCGAGGGTGGCGAGGGATTTCCGATCTGAACATTTGAAAGCAGTTTCGGCGTCCGCATTTGAAAAGTGGTGTCTGGGACAACACCCTTCTGCACCGCTTGCCGCCAGATCGTTTCGAAACGGCTGTCACCAGTTTGCTGGCGCCAGTATTCGCGCGTGATGTCGTATCCGGATTGCAGCGTATTCCCGAGAGCCGCGGACACCAACTCGGCCGCAGACTTTCCTCCGTAGAGAGGATTGATCAATGGCTGAATGATGCTGGCGGTACCGTCATAGGCGCGTACGTCTCCCCAGGATTCCAGGTAATGCGCTTCGGGTATATGCCAATGGCAGCGTTGGGATGTTTCGTCATCATACAATCCCAGGTGCATTCGGAAGCGAACTTTGTCCATTCCCGACGCAAAGTCGAAATCCGCGGGAGCGGTATATACGGGGTTACCACCGAGTATGAGTAGCACATCGACGGAGCCGGACCGCATCTGCTCGCAGAGGCTCTGCAAGGAAGCTCTTTGGTCTCCCGGGTTTTCTTCAACCGGATCAGTTTGCAACACGGTGACTCCGGTATTGTTCAATTGATGATTGACGGAATGAATCAGCGCATGGACGTCCGGACTTTGGCTGGGGCCCGCAATCACAAGGCTGGTACCGGCATGACGTTTAAGATCGGCGACGACGGCCTCGAGCCACGGCCATGCTCCGACTGGCATCGCAATTCCCTGAACGCCGCAACGTTGTGCGACCGCCCGCGCGATATTTCCGATATCGGAACGGCGCATCGGAAACCGGTGATCCGCCATTGCTCCGGTGATCGTCATGGCGGGTTCGGCGACGTACAGGCGATTCATGGAAGTGTCGGCTGTCACACTGCGGCGTTGCGAGAATTCCCGCGTAATGCGAATTCGTGCCGGACCGGCCGACAGGAAATCGCTGTCGAGCGAGAGAATCACGTCGGCCTTGTCGAAGCGATATTGCGTGTCAAAGTACCCGCCAAAGGCCAGCTGCGAGCCGGCGCGAAGATTGTCGTCGCTAACAGGTTCGTAGGAAATCCATTGAGCCTTGGGAAATTTCTGCAGAACTGTTCGAATCTGCGATGCCAGAACCGGCGACGTGACTGTTTCAGTCAGTATGCGAATTTTCGCGCCATCGTTGGTGCGCGCCGACTCCAGCTCGGCCGACAATGCGCGCAGGAATGCGTCGAAGGTGCTGACACGGCCATCGCGGGTGACGGCCTTTGATCGATCGGGATCGTAAAGGTCGAGCACGGATGCCTGTGCAAAGATATCGGTGGCTCCCAGGCTTGCGGGATGATCCGGATTGCCATCGATTTTTGTTGGACGCCCCATTGTGCTGGTGGCGATCAGCCCAATGCCGTATCCCGTATGCGGCATTGCGGTTGCAAAATACTGCGGTTTTCCGGGGACGAGATTTTCCGGCTGTATGACGTATGGAACGATTTTCTCAGGCGGCGCCGACGAACACGCGGGAATTCCGGCCAGCGCCAAAGACGCTGCCATTAATCGCAGAAACTGCCGGCGGTCGGGTGCTTCCGCCAGGGCGCTGGCCTGACGTGGATATTCATGACGAAGATATTCGGTAAAGATCGCCGAATCGGCCAGCTCTTCCAGGCTGCGCCAAAAGCGCGGTCCATTCTCACTGGCAAGACGGGAGCGAATTGCGGCCAGATCGAATGAAGGATTTCGCGGAACTTTCGAATCCATAAGTCGATTTCGTCACCGATGGCACGTCGAACAATTCGTCAGCTTTTCGGTCGAGAGAATCTTGTATGTGGCTGCCAGCTTCTGCCCAAAATCCTGCGGGGCTGCCGGTGGCTGCCAATGCATGGCAAATACCTGCTCGCGCGGCCGGATGTAACGGGCAGGATTTCTGTGGCATTCCAGACACCATTCCATCGAGAGCGATTTCTCGCGCCACATCAGCGGCATGGCATCCACCTGTCCATGACAGGTCACACAGCCCACTCCCTTCGCGAGATGGATGCTGTGATCGAAATATACAAAGTCCGGGAGCCTGTTGACGCGTGTCCATTCGATGGAAGTGTTGTTTCGAAAGCTGGCACGGACAGGTTCCAGTTCCGGACTATCGGACCAGACCTGCGAGTGGCAATTCATGCAGGTCTTCGTGGGAGGAATTCCGGCAAACGCGCTTCGCTCTACCGAGGAGTGGCAGTACCTGCAATCGATTCCGATGTCGCCAACGTGATGTTTATGGCTGAAAGGCACAGGCTGGAGCCGCACTACCCCTGCTTCGGTAAGATACGGGGACCGCACAATCTCAATGATCGCCAGAGCCACAGCACTGACAATGAACACGGCGCCGAATATGGTGAGCCGGGACAGGAAATTCATTCGCCGGCTGAACGTCTGGCTCATGGAATGCCCCACCGATTCACGCCGCGTCCTGGCGCGGGAACGGCGGCTCCATCGACCGCAGCCCCATGCGACACGTCAAAAGGCAGACCACCGGCGGAGAATGGTTCCGGCAGCAGTTTCGCCACAAACCCATAGGCCGCACCCTTCGTCGTGCCTGATGCGCAATGAACGATCTTGCCCGCGAGGATCTTCCGTTCTGAAGCGCTTGCCGACCGTCCGGTATCGGAGTTTCCCCTCATCACATCACTGCCGCTGATTTCCTGATGTTGTCGTCTCCTTCCGCAAAAGCACTTTTTTCTCCACTTGGGTCTTGAGAAGGGAGCGGAAAACGAACGGTAGCGCAGTTCCTTTTTAGAAATTTCGTTACCACTTTGAGGATTTGGTTTACCGCGGTCTAGTCGAATCAAGGGGTATTCGCAGCGCGTCGAGATAGTTCATTCCTGAAGCGCCTGACGCCTCCAAATCAGTTCCGCTTTGTAGGAGCACACCACTACGGTGTAATTTCCGTAACATGCAGGATTCCATTTCGCTGACTCTGGGCTTTGGATTTGCGCTGGGTCTCAAACACGCGTTCGAAGCGGACCATCTCGCCGCTGTTTCCACCATCGTCAGCGAAAGGCGGTCTGTTTTGGGTGCTGCCAGAGTGGGCGCGCTTTGGGGCCTCGGCCACACCACTTCGCTTTTATTCGCAGGACTCCTGGTCATTGTCCTTGGCTTCGCCATCCCCAAGCCTGTTGCCGATGCGTTGGAACTCGGTATCGCCGTGATGATCCTGACTCTCGGAGTGCGGCTGTTGTATCTCCTGTTGCGAAATAGCGCCCGAGTCCACGTACACGCGCATTTGCACGAAGGCCGGGGCACCTTCTCTATCATGGGAAATGACGCGCATCCGCCGGTGCAGACCTACAAAGGCTCACACGGCGGCCTTTCACGTCGGCGGACTTTTCTTGTTGGAGTTCTGCACGGGCTCGCCGGATCGGCGGCGCTGACGCTGTTGGTGCTCACAGAGGTCATTCGGAATGGTTCCCCCGTGCTCGGTTTGTCGTACCTTCTGATTTTTGGGATCGGATCGACGTCCGGAATGCTGATTATGAGCAGCCTCATCGGGATTCCATTTGCGTTAAGTTCCAGGTGGCCCAATCGCTTGTCGGGCGTTCTTCAGTTTTCCGCGGCAACCTCAAGCGTCCTTTTCGGGTTCTATTACGGTTGGCAAATCATTTCCTGATCGGCAGGTGTGGCTTATACTTTCCGCTATGCCTAAGGATAAGAAGAACCTGCAGGTAAGATGTCCATGTTGTGATGCCATGCTCACCGTCGATCCATCCAGTGGCGATATCCTGTTTACCGAAAAGCCAAAAAAGAAAGGGCTCTCGTTTGAGGAGGCGATCCATGATCTCCACCGGGAAAAGGAGACCGCGGACGATCGTTTCCGGGATGCATTTGAAAAAGAGAGTTCACGGCTGAAGTCGATTGAAGGGAAGTTTCAGGAAGCGCTGAAGCGGAAGGATGAGCTGGAAGACGCCGTTAATCCGCTGGATTTTGACTAATCGATCGGGTCAGGACATCAACAGGCGAAAAGCGAATCCGAAAACTTGAAACGCCGGGGTTCCTGCGCCGATAGCTAAAATTTCGCTCCAGCGCGGTCCGATTTGAAATTTCTCTTTTCGGATTTGAATTCCGTTTGTCCGAGTCACGCGTGATGGTTCCGCGTTGTAAGGGCGGGGCTGTGGACTTCAGCGTCGCTCGGACGTGAAATTGTGGGCGGTCAAAGACCGCCCTACAAACTTAGTCCTTCGGCGGCTGCAGGTCTTTTGCCGCCGCGCGGCGAGACAGCTTGATCTTGTTACCTTCGATTCCGATCACCTTTACCTGGAGCTGGTCGCCTTCCTTAAGTTCGTCCCGCACATTGCGAATGCGCTGTTCGGAAATTTCCGAGATGTGCAGCAATCCGTCCGTGCCGGGAAATATCTCAACGAACGCGCCGAAGTCCGCGATCCGCACCACTTTACCGAGGTAGATCTTGTTCATTTCGGCGCTCGCGGTGAGTCCGGAAATGATATCGATTGCGCGCTGTGCCGAAGGACCATCCGATGAGGCGATATTCACGCGTCCATCGTCAGAGACATCGATCTTCACGCCCGTTTGTTCGATGATCGACCGGATCATCTTGCCGCCGGGGCCAATGACGTCCCGGATCTTATCGGTTGGGATCTTCATCGAGTAGATACGCGGTGCAAAGGGAGATATCTCTGCCCGCACTGCCGGCAGGGCTTCAAACATCTTGTCGAGGATGTGGAGACGTCCATGCCGCGCCTGTTCCAGCGCCTCGGCCATAATCTTGGATGTCACGCCAGGGATCTTGATATCCATTTGAAGCGCCGTGATTCCCTCGCGCGTTCCGGCAACTTTAAAATCCATGTCGCCGTAGTGATCTTCGGCTCCGGCGATGTCGGACAACACCGCATACGTGTCGCCTTCCTTTACCAGTCCCATCGCCACCCCGGCCACAGGCGCCTTGATCGGAACGCCGGCATCCATCATGGACAGCGTGCCGCCGCAGATCGTGGCCATCGACGATGATCCGTTGGACTCCAGAATGTCGGACACGATACGAATGGCGTACGGCCAGGATTCTTCATCCGGCAGCACGGCAAGCAGGGCACGCTCCGCGAGGGCGCCATGACCAATTTCGCGACGGCCCGGTCCGCGTACGGGCTTGGTTTCGCCGACCGAAAACGGCGGAAAGTTGTAGTGGAGCATGAACCGCTTGAAGGCTTCTCCTTCCAGCAGATCCATTCTCTGGGCATCATCTGCAGTTCCCAGCGTCGCCGTGACCAGCGCTTGAGTCTCACCCCGCGTAAAGATTGCAGAGCCATGAACCCGAGGCAGTACTTTGGTTTCGATCCATATATTTCGAATCTCGTCGAATCGGCGATGATCCGGCCGTGTGCGCTTGTAGAGAATCTGGTCGCGGAAAATGCGTTCTTTCAAATTGTCGAATGCATGTTTGACCAGCGTGAGCTTAGCGGCATCGGCATCCGGGTATGCTGCGGCTACCTTCGCCTTCGCGGCGTCGACCCGAGCATAGCTGTCGATCTTCTCGTACTTCTTCGTGTCGAGAGCGTCTTCCAGTTCAACTCGAATCAGCTTCTCCACTTCCGCATCAATCGCGGAATCCTTCGCCACCGGCTTGACTTCCATCTTTTTCGGATTGATTTTTGCGAAGAGCTGCTTTTGCAGAGCGATGATCTGTTTGACGGCCTCATGGCCGAAATCCAGCGCCGCCACCATCATGTCTTCGGACACCTCATTGGCTCCGCATTCGACCATGACGATGCCTTCTTCCATGCCGGCAACAGCCAGGTTTAACGTGCTGTCGTTCTGCTGTGTGTACGATGGATTGATGACAAATTTGCCGTCGATGAAACCCACGCGGACCGCCGCAATGGGGTGATTGAAGGGAATGCAGGAACAGTAAAGAGCTGTCGAGGCCCCGACGACGGCGAGCATGGAAGGATCGATTTCCGTATCTGCGGAAAGAACCATCGCCATGATCTGAGTTTCATTTTGAAATCCATCCGGAAACAGCGGACGGATGGGACGATCGATCATGCGGCAGGTCAGAACTTCACGTTCGGTTGCCTTGCCTTCGCGTTTGAAAAAGCCGCCGGGGATTTTCCCCGCGGCGTAGAAATTTTCACGGTAATCGACCGTGAGCGGAAAGAAGTCCATTCCTTCTTTCTGTTGTTTGGCGGCGCAGGCCGTTACCAATAATACGGTATCGCCGTATCGGATGACTGCAGCGCCATCGGCCTGTTTTGCCAGCTTGCCGATTTCGATTGAGAGCTCCAGCTCTCCAATCTTCGCGCTGACGGTATGAACATTCATTGAGTAGTCTCCTGAACGAAAAAAAACCCGAAGCGACGGCCCCGGGTTATCTCTTCGTCGTGTATGTCTGATCGAGCGTTACATTGCACAGTGACGTGCTACTTGCGGATTCCCAGTCTGCCGATGACTTCTCGATATCGCTCGACGTTGTACCTTCTCAGGTAATCGAGTAATCGGCGCCGTTTGCCCACTATTTTAAGCAGGCCTCGCCGGGAAGCATGATCCTTCTCGTGGGTTTTGAAATGCTCGGTCAGGTAAGTAATTCGTTCGCTCAGAATTGCAATCTGAACTTCCGGGGACCCGGTGTCGGATGGATGAACCCGGTAATCGGTGATGATCGTGCCTTTTGTTTCCTTAGTCAAACTCATCATTAATTCTTTCAAATTCCATTTTCGGCCATGTGTAGGCTGGCCCCGCCAGCTTCGACCGAAGTTCCTGAGGTTAACACAACGCGGGGACGCGCCCAACCACTTTCTACCGCGGCGACTGCCAGAAACTGGCCTTGATTGTTGAGGATGCGCACAAGTCCCGTCATTTCTTCCGACGGAATCGGATTTCCCTGTCTCACCCGGCGCTCCTCGAGTCCTGAAACAACTCGCGAAGGCCAGTGGACAAACAACTCGTCCAGCGGCGTTACATTGGAGACGTCTGCGCTTTCCATACGAACAGCCCCTTCAATTCCGAAGTCGCCCGATCTCAACCGACGCAACGAACTCAAATGCGCTCCGCATCCCAGACGCTGGCCCAGATCATGTGCCAGGCTTCGCACGTAGGTGCCTCCTCCGCAGACAACGCGAAATTGCACGGAAGGCGGCGCAAACGCCGTGACTTCAAACACGCTCACTTCCACACGGATTGGTGCGTTTTCCACCACTTCACCCCGGCGAGCAGAATCGTGCGACCGGACACCGCCGACCTTTTTCGCTGAATAAGCCGGAGGTTTTTGTTCCAGGGATCCGGTGAGCTCGGACATCGCGGAGGTAACCTCTTCTCTGGACCTCACAAAAGGAACTTCCGGGGTGGTGGGCGTTCCTTCACGGTCATATGTCGTTGTTGCGAATCCAAAGCGGATTTCGCCGATGTATTCCTTAGGCGATGTCGCAAAAAACTGGCCGACACGGGTGGCCTTTCCGATGCAGAGTGGCAGGACTCCGGTCGCCATCGGATCCAGCGTGCCGAGGTGACCCACCTTGCTGGTATCGAATAAGCGCCGGAAGTACTGGACGACATCATGGGATGTCATTCCGCCCGCTTTGTCGATAATGAGAACGCCGCTTATTGCCGACTGTGTGCGCATATAAATTTCGAAAGAGCAATGGGGGACGGAGAAACCAGGTACCGGACAATCAATGGTCGGGGTCGGATTGCCCTCCTAAAGTCAGGAGCGCAGCGGGTTCTCGAATCGGATCCAGCAGAGGAGCTTTGAAACCCCCCGGCGCTTCGCGCCACCCTCCTGACTCCGGATGAGAATCTCTTTTCATTCCGGTTGCGTCTTGATTTGTTCCAGCAGTTGATCCAGCCGCATGTCCTTCTCGATGGTCTCGTCGTACTCAAATATCAGATCCGGTACGCGACGCAGATGATGAAGCCGTTTGGCGAGAGATCGCTTCACAAAACCGGCCGCGGACCGAAGTCCCTGAAGCGCCTTCTTCCGCTCGTCGTCGGTTCCCAGAACGGTGATGAACACGCGCGCATGGCCCAGATCGGGCGTTATTTTCACGCGAGTCATCGTCACAAAATGGACACGCGGATCCTGGATTTCCCGCTCTACGATCTCGCTGAGTTCCATTCGAAGCTGTTCTTCAATCCGGTCAACTCTGCGGCCTTGCATATTCAGATAATCTCAATGGTGCCTTGTATGATGCATTCGGGCGTGCTGCGCTCGGCATCCAACAGGGCATGTTCCAGCGTCTGACGCACCGAGCTGTCATCCGAACCCACGGTGACGACGCTGATCTGCGAACGTTGCCACAGTTCCTGATGCTCGACCTCTGCGACGGCAATATTGAATTTGGATCGCAGCCGATCCTTCAGTCGGCGAACCACCATGCGTTTGTCCTTCAGCGAATGGGCTTCAGGTATGTGGACATCCAGCGTGAGAAGCGCGATGACAGTCGGCACCATTTCGCACTTAGCCGGCGCTTGTGGCCTTCACACTTTCCATGAAGAATGCTTCGATGGAATCTCCGACCTTGAGATCGTTGTAGTTGTGGATCCCGATGCCGCACTCGTATCCGCGTGCCACTTCCGACGCGTCATCCTTGAACCGCTTCAGCGAAGCGATCTTGCCTTCGAAGATCACCACATTGTCGCGCAGGAGCCGAATCTGTGCAGTGCGTGTAATTTTGCCTTCGGTGACGTAGCAGCCCGCGATGACACCCGCTTTCGGAAGCCGGAACGTATTTCGGATTTCGGCAGTCCCCAGATACGTTTCCTTGATGGTGGGCTCCATGACACCGAGCATGGCGCCCTTGATCTCATCGACCACGTTGTAAATGATCGTGTGGAGACGAATGTCGACCTTTTCACGATTGGCCAGTTCGGATGCCTTCCGTTCCGGACGCACATTGAAACCAATGATGATCGCGTTTGAAGCCGCGGCCAGCAGGACATCGGTTTCGGTGATCGCTCCAACGCTCGAATGCAGAATCCGAACCTTGACCTTGTCGGTGCTGAGTTTCACCAGCATTTCGCTGAGCGCTTCCTGGGATCCCTGGACGTCGCATTTCAGAACCAGAGGCACTTCCTTGATCTCTCCCTGGGCCAGCTGCTTGTGCAGTTGGTCCAGGGTGAGGCGTGAAGTCTTCGCCAGCGTAATATCGCGCAACTTGTCCTGGCGGAACTGCGCCATCTGGCGGGCTTTATTATCGTCTGCGATGCACTGGAAGGAATCTCCCGCCAGCGGCAGCCCCTGAAGTCCCAGCACTTCGACCGGAGCTGCTGGTCCAGCTTCCTTTACAGATGAGCTGTGCTCATTGAACATCGCACGGACTTTTCCGTAGACGGCGCCAGCAATGAAATTATCGCCAACCTTCAGCGTTCCGTTCTGTACAAGGACCGTGGCAACGTTACCGCGGCCCCGATCGATCTTGGCTTCGAGGACCGTGCCCATCGCCGGAAGGCTCGGATCCGCTTTCAAATTCTGAATGTCGGCCACGAGCAGAATCATTTCCAGCAGCAGGTCCAGGTTCTGGCCCGTTCGTGCCGAAACCTCGACCATTACCTGATCACCGCCCCAGTCTTCGGCAAGCAGTCCCTGATCGGCAAGCTCACGTTTCACGCGCTCCACATTGACTCCGGGCTTGTCGACCTTATTAATGGCGACCACCATTGGAACCTTACCGGCCCGCGTGTGCGAAATGGATTCGATGGTTTGAGGCATCACTCCGTCGTCAGCGGCGACCACGAGAACGACAATATCGGTAACACGCGCACCACGTGCACGCATCAGCGTGAAAGCTTCATGACCGGGGGTGTCGAGGAAGGTGATTTTACGATTTCGCGCCATCACCTGATAGGCCCCGATGTGCTGTGTGATACCGCCATGTTCCTGTTCTGTCACCTTGGATTTTCGAATGGCGTCCAATAGGGAGGTCTTGCCATGGTCCACATGCCCCATGATCGTGACAACGGGCGCGCGCGGAACCAGGTTTTCCGGAGCGCTGACTTCGACGGCGTCCAGCATGGCTCCTTCTTCGAAAGTCACGAACTCGGCCTCGGCATTGAAATCCTTGGAAATTTCCGTGGCCATCTCCTTGTCCAGAGTCTGGTTGATCGCCGCAAATACGCCGCGCTCCATTAATTTCTTAATCATGTCCTTCGACTTCACATCGAGTTTTACGGCGAGATCTCCAACCGTTAAACCTTCAGTCAGCGTGACTTTTCGGAATTCGCGGGGTGCTTCGACTTTCGGCTGAGGGCGCGAGGATGGACTGTCGAGCTTCCGTTCTGCATGGCGTTCATAACGCTGGCTCCTGTCCATTTGGACATGGCGGCCTGCAGGAGCTGGCGTTGTAATGGGCGGCCGGACTCCGGGCCGCGTACCGGCGCCGCCGGGCTGGGTTCCGCGATTGACAAAGTCCGGGCGGCTTCCAGGTCGTGGCGGCTGGCCAGCCAGCGGCGGACGGACCGGCACAACAGGGCGATCTCCCGGCTTACGGGGAGCAGGCGTGGGCGGCAGACGATTTTCCCGTCGCAGTTTTTCCTGGACGATCTGCTGCATGGTCTTTCGCTCTTCGTGAGGCGGTTCCACTTTTGGCGGTGGCGGCGTCTTGCGCTCCGGTGGCGGATTGACAATCGGGCTCACGTGCGCCTTGGGCTCGACAAACTGAACTCCGCGGGGCGCCGATCTCTGGACGGGAGGTGGCGGCGCTTTCTGTTCGACAACGACAGGAGGTCGAGGCGCGACCGGTGGCGCCGGCGGCGGAGGAGCCACTGTCGCTGCCGGGGGTGCTGGCGTAGGTGCCGCGACTGGAGCTTTGGGTTCGGCAATCACCGGCGCTACAGGCGCTGCAGGCGGCTCCGGCTTTGCCTCGATTTTCGGTTCGGCCTTTGCTTCCACGTGCGGAGCGGGCTCAACGTGCTCAACGACAGAGTCTGCCTTGGAGGGTTTGGCCGGTTTGACTTCCACGACTTCCGGAGCCGGTTTGGGAGCCTCAGGAGCCGGGGCGAACTTCTTTCGAAGCAGCGCCGCCTGGCGATCGTCCACCGTATTGGAATGCGATGTCACCGGCACTCCCATGTGCTGGAGTTCGCGGATGATCTCGGCATTGTCGAGATTCAGTTCGCGTGCCAGGTTGTAAACTCGAAGCTTTGGCGCCATTCGTGGTCCTCTATTTTACTCTTCCGGAGTCGCCGAACCAGCCCGCACTTCAGGCTGATTCTTCTCTTCATCAGCGGCTTCATCGGCGATTTTTTCGGCCGGTACTTCCTCTGCCGCTGCACTTTCTGTCTGGATTTCCGCCGGCTCCGGCTCCGGCTCACCGGAAGATGCCGGAGTCTCATCCTTGGCAAACATATGCTCGGCAGCCAACCGTTCCATGTCTTCCTGATAGGAGGGAAGCTGAGCATAGTAGTCCGATAGAACTTCGCTGATCTTCTCCACGGTCTTGGACCCGATTCCGGAAATATTTTCCAGATCTTCGGGCGCGAGATTCGCAAGCTGCTCCACGGTTTCGATGCCGCTTGCATGGAGTTTCTGCACGAGGCTGGCCGTGAGCCCGGGAATGGTGTCGAGCGGGGTCGGAACCTGTTCCTGCATCCGGTCGATCTGGCTTTCGATTTCGTCGCGTTTTTCCTGTTCGCTCTTGATATCGATGCGCCAACCAATCAGCTTCGAAGCCAGACGAACGTTCTGTCCCTTCTTACCAATCGCCAGCGACAGCTGGCTGTCTTCGACCACCATCTCCATGATTTTGTCCGTATGGTCGATGATCGTCACGCGACTGACCTTGGCGGGACTGATCGAATTCATCGCGAACGTCACAACATCATCGTTCCACTGGATGATGTCGATTTTCTCCCCGCGGAGCTCACGGATAATTGACTGCACGCGCGTCCCTTTCATGCCAACGCACGCGCCCACGGGATCGACGTCCTTTTCGCGTGAGGTTACCGCGATTTTGGTTCGCTCTCCGGCTTCGCGGGCGATGCTTCGGATCTGCACCGTGCCGTCATATATTTCAGGAACCTCGGTCTGAAACAGATGCTGCACCAGGACAGGATCCGTTCGCGACACCATCACCTGCGGACCCTTGGCAGTCTTGTCGACCTTGGTGATCACAACGCGAATCCGATCGCCGACGGAAAAATTCTCCAGCCGGGACTGATCCCGCTTCGCGAGTTTTCCTTCGGTCTTTCCCAGTTCGACAATGATGTCGCCGGTTTCGTATCGCTTGACGACGCAATTGACGATCTCGCCGACATGCTTGTGGTATTCGGTGAATACGCTTTCTCGTTCGGCTTCGCGCACTTTCTGGAATATCACCTGCTTGGCCATCTGCGCGGCAATGCGTCCGAGACCGACCGTGGGTTTGAGGAATTCAATTTCCTCATCCATCTTCGCGTCGGGTTTGGTTTCTCTCGCCTCATCCAGAGAGATTTCGCGCACCGGATTGGTGACTTCTTCGACGACTTTGCGGACGGCCAGTACATCGATTTCGCCGGTGTCCGGATTGATCCGTCCTCGCAGCTCTTCGTTGGACTTGAAGTACTTTCGAGAGGCAACGACAATCGCGTCCTCAATCGCGTGAATCACGATTTGCGGATCGATGCCCTTCTCCCGGCTGATTTGGTCGATCGTCTGAAACAGCAGATTCGACATCCCAGTTACTCCTTGGCCGCCGGCCATTCGAATTCAAGCCTGGCTTCCTGTATGACGTCCAACGGTATCTCCAGCAAATCGCCCTGAGGCGATTGGAGGACAACACTACCGTCGCGAAGACCTTTGAGCCTTCCCTTAAAAACCTTTTGATGTTGGAGCGGGATTCTTGTCTGAATCTTGGCCAGCTTTCCTTCAAAGCGAGAAAAATCCGATTCCTTCACTAGCTTGCGATCCAGACCTGGTGAGGAGACTTCCAGGGTGTACTTATGCGGAATCACATCTTCTACATCGAGAACCGTCCCTACTTGCTCGCTGACCAACCCGCAATCCGAATGAGAAATGCCGTCCGGCTTATCGATATAAATCCGGAGAACTGAATTATTTCCCGCACCTTTAAGCTCCAGCTCGACAAACTCGTACCCCAGGCTCTCGACAGCCATGGTCACCAGCTGCCTGATGCGGTTCGGATCCAGTACCATACCCATAACAACAAAAAAGTGGGCGAAACGCCCACTCGGAAAAGTCCACGAAAAGAGTATAGGTGCGGCTTAGTGCTAAATCAACCGGCATTTACAGCGATTTGAGGATGAACACCGCCAATACCGCGGCAAATCCGATCGCAGTGTTATATTCGCGATTCGCCAGGTACTGTTTAAAGGAAAACGACCGTTCAAATTGCCCGAACTTTGGAATGAAGCGGGGAACGCTGTCACGATATCGACGAAAATCTTCAGGGAAGAGCCGTTCCAGATGCGCTTCTTCGTTTCGAATCACATTGGGATAAATCACAAGTGACGGAAGGATCAGTATCAGTGCAGCAATCCAGCTCGCGCTCATGATTGCAAATCCCAGAGTCAGAAGAAAGCTGCCGAAGTAGAGCGGATTCCGAGTCCAGGCGTAGGGGCCGGCAGTAGCGAGCTTCGAATCTTTGCGAATGATGCCCGCAGCCATGCCTCGAAGCAACGCGCCGGCAACCGCAAACGGAAGGCCCGCGAGAATTGTGACCTGGCGAGGGGTAGCCAGATAGAGCACTGCAGCTGCGACAACAAATCCCAACGGAACACGAAGCCGCTGAATCATGCAGGACTCCCCGGCAATTCCATCACGCAGTCACGCTGTCTGCTTCCGGCAGTGACATTCTCTTCCGGCATGCCTCGTAGACCTGATCCACACTGATGTCGACGAGGCATTCCCAGTGTTCGAGCGGACATTTATCCCGTTCGTAACAGGGACGGCAGGGAAGCCTGCGCTCGACAACGACATCTTCTCGACGGAATGGACCGTTGCGATCGCTGCTGGTCGGTCCAAAAATTGCAACAATCGGCGTACCGGCTGCCGCAGCGAAATGCATTGGGCCGGTGTCGCCTCCGACGAAGAGCCTCGCCTTCTCGCACAAGGCGACCAGTTCCTCCAGATTCGTAGGAACCTGATGAATTCCATCGCCTCCGGTCCGGAGTATGGCCTGAACCATTTCCTCCTCGCCCGGACCCCAGGTGACTGCGACCGGCAATCCATCGCGCATGAGCCTTCCGGCGAGTTCCCCATAGCGTTCGGGATGCCAGTTCTTTGTGACCCAGTTCCCGCCGGGATTGATGACCACGTAGTCTTTCATTCCTTTGAGTTTGATCTCGACCGATTTCCTGGCGGACTCGGACGCGTGCAGTGGAACTTCGGTATACCAGTCCGGCTCGATGCCAATCGGGCGGAGCAACTCCATCTGCTGATCGATGATGTGGACGCGTTTGGGTTTCACCACTTCCGTGTAGAAAATCCGGCTGACGGATTCTCGAAGGAAGTCTCGTTCCCACCCGATGCGCACCGGCGCTCCGGAAAGATATGCAAAGAACGCGGACTTCAGCAGGCCCTGGAAATCAATGGCGCAATCGTATCCGTCAGTTCGCAGGGCCCACACGAATTCGCCAATCTCTTTGGCGCTGCCGATTCCCGGGCTGTTTCGCCATTGATACGTGTCGATGGGAATGAGCTTCACATCGAGCCCGCTCATTTCCACCGCGATCTTGTTCTTGCGTTCGATCAGCCAGTCAATTTCCGCCCTGGGAAAAGCCTTGCGAAGCTGCGCAACGGAAGGAAGACAGTGAACGATGTCGCCTAGAGATCCGAACTTTACGATAAGGAACCGATTGAGATGATTTTTCATCACGTCTTCTTCTTTTCGCGAGACGCTGCGATCCTGCGGATCACGTCTCGAGTGGAGTGATCCTTGGCATCGCCCGTTATCCGAACCTGACCTCCATAGGACTGCACGTATTCGCGTTCGGGCACCGTGTCTTCGGTATAATCCGTGCCTTTGGCATGAATGGCCGGCCGAAGTACATCGAGCACGCGCCGGACATCCGGCTCATCGAACACCACGACATGATCCACGCATCGAAGCGCCGACACAAGAGTTGCGCGTTCGCCTTCATTGAGGATCGGACGATCCGGTCCTTTGATTGCGCGGACGGACTGGTCACTGTTGACCGCCACGACAAGAGTGTCGCCCAGCTTCCGGGCGCCTTCGAGATATCGCACATGGCCGACATGCAGAATGTCAAAGCAGCCATTGGCGAGAACGACGGTTTTGCCTTTGAGCATTCCCGGTAATGCTTCGAGTTTGCGAACTTTCAAATTTGAAATCCCTCAGAGGGATCAACTGCAGACTGAGACAACTCCCCTCCTGAGTCAGGAGGGGTGGCCCGAAGGGCCGGGGTGGTTCCAAAGCAACACCCCTGCAAGTTGACGGTTTTGGAGTCACCCCTGTTCGCTATTCCAAACCACTCATTCACGGATCACATCCCGCAACTCATTATAGGTGACCGGTCGAGCCACCTGTTTCATGACAACGATCC